>JAESFO010000055.1_pt1 | contig 296910 bp, 280 predicted proteins | sample 9269421 | NCBI WGS metagenome assembly JAESFO01 (sample SAMN14502839, study PRJNA617101) | algae metagenome | isolation source: Nostoc desertorum CM1-VF14 and co-occurring heterotrophs from rocky... | place: USA: Clark Mountains, San Bernardino, California | collected 2000-06-05
CCGCCCCCCCCCCCCCCGCCCGCCGGCCGCGCGGGCGCCGCGCCGCCCCCCCCCCCCCCCCCGCCGCAGGCGACGGCGCTTGTGGAAGCCCCCTCACCCGCCGCGCTGCGCGCGACGACCTCTCCCCGGTGGGGAGAGGTAAAGAAAGAGCGGCACCTGGATTTCATCTCCTCAATCCAGCGGCACATGCGCGTCGCTGCCATCCTGCGGCGGCGGGCCGATGGTGAGGCGCTCGATGACGAAGAGCAGCATCATCGCGCCGGACACCGGGATCGGCAGATAGGTGATGCCCACCGACAGCCACGGGAATTCATCGACCGAATTCCCCCATGTCGTGTCCACCAGCGCGCCGCCCCAGATCAGCATGAACAACGCCATCGCGGCCATCAGCAGCTCGCTGAGAAAAGCAGCAACCGCACGCGCCTTCGGGGGCAGCAGATTGGTGCCCACCGTCATGTTCATGTGAATGCGCTGGCGATAGCAGTTGGCGGCGCCGATGAAGGTGACGGCGACCGTGAGCAGTACCGCCAGTGGCTCGGGCCACGAGGCGGCGCTGTTGAGGACGTAGCGGGTATAGACCGCCCAAGGGATGATGAAGGAGATCAGCACCAGCGCGATGCAGGAGATCACCGCGCCGGTCCAGTACAGGACGTTCATCGCGCGGCGGAACGCCAGCGCCGGACCGCTGGCATTCTCGGCACGATCACTGATCATTTGTTTGGAAACGGCATCAGACATTCAGGCCTGTCCACACTCTCCACTGTCGCCGCCCGGCTTGACGGGGCGATCCAGTAGACTCAAAAGCTGCGGTGTTTACTGGGTCACCCGATCAAGCCGGGTGACGACAAACACACATAGACTTAGCTCACCGCCGCGATCCGCTTGGTCATCTCGGCATATTTCGCGCCATACTTGTCCCATACCGGCTTCACGGCCTCGCGGAACGGCGCTTTGTCGACCGACATCACGATATCGGTGCCGACCTCCTTCATCTTCTCCAGCGCCTTCGCCTCGGCCTCGTACCAGAGCACGCGCTGTTCGAGCTGCGCCTCGCGGCCGAACTTCTTCAGCAGCGCCTGGTCGTCCGGCGTCAGCTTCGCCCACGACGCCTTCGAGAACACGAGCAGTTCGGGAATGATCAGATGCTCGGTCATCGAAAAATACTTCGCGACCTGAAAATGATTCTGCGCCACGAAGGACGGCAGATTGTTCTCGGCGCCGTCGACCACGCCGGTCTGCATGGCGCTGAACACCTGGTCGAAGCCCATGGCGATGCCATTGCCGCCGAGTGCGTTCATCGTGTCGATGAACAGCGGATTGCCGATCATACGGATCTTGAGGCCCTTCAGATCCGCCAGCGTCTTCACCGGGCGCTTGCTGTTGTAGATGTTGCGCGAGCCGGCATTCATCCAGCCGAGCGCCACCAGCTTCGTCTTGTCGTTCGACGTGATCTTGTTCAGCAGCTCGTCGCCGATCTCGCCGTCGAGCACCGCTTCCATATGTTTGGAATCGCGGAAGACGAACGGCATGTTGAAGACATTGACGTCATCCACCACCGGGCCCACGGCGCCGACCGAGATGCGCGCGATCTGCAGCGCGCCGACCTGGGCCTGCTCGATGGCTTCCTTCTCGCCGCCAAGCTGCATGGAGGGAAACATCTGGATGCTGAGCCGGCCATTGGTGGCGGCCTCCAGCTTCTTGCCCATGCGGACCACGGATTCCACCGTGGGATAGCCGAGCGGGTGAACATCCGACGCCTTGAGCACCATCTTGCCCTGCGCACTGGCCGGCGCGATGCCCGTGAGCCCCGCGCTGCCGGCAGCAAGCGCAGCCAGGCCGGCTTTGACGACTTCTCGCCTGTTCATGGACGAAATCCTCCCTGTGATTTCCCGATCGCCGGCATTCGCGCCGTTGTTTTTGGTTCTTTGTTCTTGGTCGCCCCGTTTTCGAGGTCGATGTTGTCGTCTGGCCTGCCGGCGCAAAACCGGAAAGTTGTACGATGACCTGACATCTAGCACTCGGATCGAACTGCGACAAGCCGACACATGCAAGCGCAGGTCGCGCCAAAGCGCAATGCGCGTGCACTGCGAAGGGAGGGAAAATGTCGGGATTGCAGGACGGATCGAGCGAAGGCGCGGAGCGCTGGAGCGATACCCATCACCGCGCGCGCTGGTGCCTGTGGAGATGGGTATCGCTTCGCTCAACCCATCCTACGGCTTGAGGAGCTACTTCACCACCGCGCAAAATGTCTGCTGCACCGGCTCCGGCACCGGTCCGCCGCGGCTGGAGACTTTCAGCCACCACGCGTCCAGGGCTTCGCGCGAACAGGGCAGCTTGACGCTCATGCCATCGGCAAAGGCGATCCATTCGTCGAAACGATGGGCCGGGACCGCGATCACCACGGGGATATCGCCGGAGAGCGCGCGCTCGATGAGATAAGCGAGTCCCTTGCCTTCCCGCTCCTGCTTGCCGAAACGGTTGATGATGACGAGGTCCGCGCCCTGATCGATGGCATCGGCAACACGGGACCCGGCATCGAGCAATTGACCGACATCCAGCTTGCAGCCCTTGGCACCCGGGCCGAGATCCTGAAACAGCCGCACCTGCTCGCCGCTGTGCAGCATCACGGCATTGAGCTTTGGCACGTCGACTTCGCGATGACCGAGCTGGACGAGACCGACGGCACGGATACCCTGCCGGCCGAGACTGGCTGCAAAGTCATGCAGCACCTTGTCTGGTTCCTGATCCGTCTCATAGACCAGCGCGGCAAGATCACATTGGGCGTCGAACATCGGGACATCCTGAACGGGACAGAACCACCCTATTGCAGAATGGAGGCATTCAAAAGGCTAATCGACTACACGCAGCGGTATATCGGACCGGATACAGCGCGGGACAGTGCGGCTATCCCGCCTTGCGCTTTTTGCCGATGTCCTTTTTCAGCGCCAGAAGCTGCTTGTGGGCCGCCACCGCCGCCGCTTTCTCGATGGCGCGGTAGCGCGTGACGAGGTTTTCGCCGAACGCCGTCAGCATTGCGCCGCCGCCATTCTTGCCGCCGGTCTGCCGTTCGACGGCGGCTTGGCCGCAGATCCGGTTGAGCTCGTCCACCAGGTCCCAGGCGCGCTTGTAGGACATTTCCATGACGCGGCCGGCGGCCGAGATCGAGCCGGTCGCCGCGATGTTTTCGAGAAGCTGGATCTTGCCCGGCCCGATGCGTCCCTCGGGATCGAGGTCGATGCGAATGCTGAGGGCTGGCACGGGGCTGGCTGATTTCGACATGACCGGACGTTAAACTGGACAACGCGCGCTTTCCAGTGAAAGCGCGCGTTGTGTGGGCCGTAGGATGGGTTGAGCGCAGCGATACCCATCACCGCGAGTCCGGAGTGCGAGGTGATGGGTATCGCTTCGCTCAACCCATCCTACAATCTCACCCGTGCAGCTTCTTCGCGGCCTCGGCAATCGCCTTGCCCTGATAGCGGGCACCGGCGAGTTCGTTCTCGCTCGGCTGGCGGCTGCCGTCGCCGCCGGTGATGGTGGTGGCGCCATAGGGCGAACCGCCGGTCACTTCATCGAGCTTCATTTGGCCCTGGAAGCCATAGTTGAGGCCGACCACGGTGATGCCGAAATGCAGGAGGTTGGTGATGATGCTGAACAGCGTCGTCTCCTGGCCGCCATGCTGGGTCGCTGTGGAAGTAAAGGCGCCGCCGACCTTGCCGTGCAGCGCGCCCTTGGCCCAGAGGCCACCGGCCTGATCGAGGAAGTTGGCCATCTGCGAGGCCATGCGGCCGAAGCGCGTGCCGGTGCCGACGATGATCGCATCGTAATTGGCGAGGTCGTTGATCTCAGCGACCGGGGCTGCCTGATCGAGCTTGTAGTGGGACGCCTTGGCGACGTCGGCCGGCACCAGTTCGGGCACGCGCTTGATGTCGACGGTGGCGCCAGCTTCGCGGGCGCCTTCGGCAACGGCATTGGCCATGGTTTCGGTATGGCCATAGGCGGAATAATAGAGGACGAGCACTTTGGTCATGGGACAATCTCCTGTGTGGGCCCGAACCGTCATTGCGCGGCGTCCTGTCTGACGCTGCGGGCGCCTCGCAATGGCGGCGGGTGGTGGCATCTAGATAACGCCAGCGTTTTGATGCATAAATAGAAACGATCGAAACTCATCGTTTCCGGATTTGATGTCGAAACTCCCCGATTTCGAAGCGCTGGCGATCTTCGCCAAGGTTGTCGAGCTGCAGTCCTTCGCAGCGGCGGCCACCGAGCTAACGCTGTCCAAGGCAACAGTTTCCAAGGCCGTGAGCCGGCTCGAAGACCGGCTCGGCGCGCGCCTGTTCAACCGCACCTCGCGGCGGCTGGCGCTCACCGATGCCGGCCGCACCCTGGCGATCAAGGCGGCGCAATTGCTGGCCGATGGCGAGGCGCTGGAGAACGAGGCGCTGGCGCAATCGGCGACGCCGCGCGGGCTGGTGCGGCTGGCGGCGCCGATGACCTATGGCAAGAACACGGTCGCCACCCTGCTGCCGGAGTTTCTGGCGCGCTATCCGGACGTCACCATCGAACTCCATCTCAGCGATGCCATCGTGGACCTGATCGGCGACGGCTTTGACGCCGCCATCCGCATCGCCGCGCTGCCGGATTCCTCGCTGATCGCGCGGCGCCTGTGCCCGGTGACGCGCCATATCGTGGCGGCGCCGTCCTATCTCGCGCGCCATGGCCGGCCCACGCATCCATCCGAGCTCACGGCTCACAAATGCCTCGGCTACGCCTATCTCTCGACGCCCGGCGTCTGGCATTTCGCGCATGCCTCGGGCGAACAGGTCAGCATCCGGCCGAACGGTCCGTTCTCGGTCAACAACGGCGAAGCGGCGCTACCGGCCCTGATCGCCGGCCTCGGCATCGGCGCGCTGCCGGATTTCATCGTCGGCGACGCCATCGCGCGTGGCGATCTCGAAAGCATCCTGGACGACTGGTCGCAAACGCCGATCGGCATCTATCTCGTCACGCCGCCGGGCGGTCCGCGCCCTGCCCGTGTCGAGGTGCTGCTGGACTTTCTGGCGGAGAAGATTGCGGACGGCGGGAAGAAGGCGCGGAAGGGATAGCGTCAGCTGACCTTCATCATCTGCGCATAAATCCCGAAATACTGGTCGCGCATACTGGCGATGTCGAATTCGGTGACGAAGTCACGCCCCGTCGCGGCGAGGCGCGTGGCGATATCGGGACGCGCCGCCAGCGCCATGATCTTGTCGGCAAGATTCTCTGCCGAGCCCACCGCGAATTTGATGCCGTTGGAGCCATCCACCAGCAACTCGGCCGGACCATCCACGTCCGCCGCGATCACCGGCAGCCCCGCGGCCATCGCCTCCAGCAGCACCAGGCCAAAGCCTTCGAAGCGGGACGGCAGCACGAAGATGTCGGCTTCGCTCAGGGGATCGCGCACATCGGTGCGGCCGCACAGGAAGTGGATGCGATCGGACACGCCTTCCGCAATCGTCAGCGCCTTCAGGCTACCCACCGTGGCGCTGTCGCCTTCCGGCGGGCTGCCGACGAAATCGCAGCGGAGATCGAGGCCCCGGGCGACACAAATCGCCAGCGCCTTGATCAGGACGTCCTGCCCCTTCTGCTTCGGATAGATCCGCGCGACATTGACGAGACGTAGCGGCGTGGTGAAGGTCCGCTCCCGATCGATGGCGCGGAAGGGCTGCAGCGGAATGCCGTTGTGAACCTTGAACAGGCGCTTGAGACCCACGCTCGCGCATTCACGCTCCACCGCAGCCGAGATCGCGATGTTCCAGTCGACGAAGCGCTGATGCAGCCGCAGCTTCACGCGATCCCATGTCTGCACGATCCCCGTATTGTGGATCGTGGTGCCGACGCTCATTGGCCGGTACAGCTTGCTCAGCATGGCAAAATGCTTGGCGCCGCTGTCATGGGCATGGATGGCGCGGATGTCGTGGCGGCGGATGATGTTCAGCAGCGTCAGGATGATGCGCGGATTGCGATTGCCGGGCGCGCGCCGGAGGAAATAGACGGGATGGCCCGACGCCGTGAGCTCAGCCTCGAGATCGGGATGGACGCGATCATTGATGACGACGAAAACCTGCGGAACGCCGGCACCCGGCACGCAGCTGGCCGCAAAATTGATCAGCAATCGTTCGGCGCCGCCCACGGTCAGCGACGAAATCAACTGAAGTACGGACGCCACGTCAGACTGCTCCCGGCCCGGCTGCCGGGCAGATAAAAATTGACCGATCTTGGAAGACCGATGCCTGTATCATTTCGTCTCACAGAGATGGCTATTCTGCGACGTCGCCGCTTCGTGCGCCAGTGCTGCGTGACTGCCGCCAAAACAGGCGCGAAACCCATTCCTTCCACCACCTGGGCCAGCGGCGACACGTTCCTTGCCGAAGCGCGAGATACTTCAGGCAGCCATTTCATTGACTGAAGCAGCCTCGAACGTAGCTTTGATGCGCATTGTCGTAGCAGAGAAACGTACCAAAATGACCGACGCTTCCGTGACCCGCCGCCTGTTTTCCACCCTCGTTGCCACCGCTTTCAGCGCCACACTCGCGGGGTCCGCCTTCGCTGCCGACCAGATCGTCCTGCGCGTCGGCGACCAGAAGGGCGGCAATCGCTCGCTGCTGGAATTCTCCGGCCAGGCGAAGGACCTGCCCTACAAGATCCAGTGGTCGGAATTCCCCGCCGCGGCACCGATCCTCGAAGCCATCAATGCCGGCGCCCTCGATGTCGGCCATACCGGCGATCTCTCTTTTCTGACGGTGTTCGCCAATGGCTCGCCGATCAAGGCGATCGGCGGCGTGCGCGCCAATTCGAATACGCAGGCGATCCTTGTGCGGAACGATTCACCGATCAAGACGATCGCCGATCTCAAAGGCAAGCGCCTCGCCGGCACACGCGGCGGCTGGGGCCAGTTCCTGATCAATGCGTCGCTGGAAAAGGGCGGCTACAAGACCACCGACGCCACCTTCGCGCCGCTCGGCCCGGTCGATGCGAAGATCGCATTGGTGGCCGGCTCGATCGACGGCTGGGCCGTCTGGGAGCCCTACATCTCCTATGCAGTCCTGAAGGACAATGCGCGCGTGGTGACCGACGGCGCGGGACTGACGCCGACGCTCACTTTCATCGTTGCATCCGATCAGGCCATCGCCACCAAACGCGAAGCCATTGCGGATTTCCTCAACCGCCTGAACAAGGCGCGTGAGTGGTCGCGTTCACGCCTGCCGGACTATGCGAAAAACACGGCTGAGCTGACCAAGCTGCCGGAAGACGTGCTGCTGCGCGCCTATCAGCAACAGGACACGCGGCCAATCGCCATCGATGACGGTGTGATCAAGGAATTTCAGGAAGCGTCAGATCGCGCGACGCGCTACGGCATCGTGAGCAAGCAGATCGATGTGAGCAAGGCGGTGGATCGCAGCTTTACGAAGGATCTGGCGGTGTCGAACTAGCCGGCGGCTGCGCGGCCAATATGCGCATCGTCGCCACGGCCGCGATCAGCGACAACACCGTGGCGAGGCTGAACAGCGCGCCATAGCCGAGCCAATCGGCGATGCGGCCGGACAGCATCGAGCCGATGAAATAGATGATCAGCTGGGCACAGGCGAGAATCGTGAAGTCGGTGCCCGGCTGTTCCTTCGATGCGGCCGACATGAACAGGCTGTAGAGCGCCACGATCTCCATGTAGCGGATCAGCGTCTGGAAACCCGCCGCGCCGAAAATCGGCAGGAAGCCGGTGATGATGCCGAGCGCATGAGCCGTGAACAGCGCAAAGCAGATCGTCCGCAGCAGGCCGAGCAATCCCAGCGTCCAGCCACTGCCATAGCGCTGCAACAGCCACGCGGCCCCCGCGGCGCCAGCGAGGCCCGCCGTCGTGGCTGCGCCGCCGGAGAGATAGCCTATCTGTGCCAGCGGCACGCCGGCATCGACGAGATAGCTGCCCTCCATCGCCTTCACGAGGCCTTCGCTCATCCGATAGATCAGCGCAATCCAGAGGATGTTGCGCACCTCACGCCGGCGCAGGAACGCCATGATCGACGGCTTCGGCTTCGCAGGATCGATGGCCTCGGCCTCGCTCTCGCGCATGGCGAAGGCAGCGAAGAGCGGGATCAGCGAAAAGCCGGCGATGGTCAGCAGCATGCCGGTCCAGCCGATATGCGCATAGAGCACCAGCCCGAGCGTGCCGCCGATGACCACACCGAAGGCTACCGAGCCGCCCTGGATCGCATTGCCGATCGGGCGATCCTCCGGCGCCAGATATTTCGTCGCGTAGCCGTCGGTGGCGATGTCCTGGGTCGAGATCAGGAACGAACCGACAAGGCCGACCGCGATGATGCCCCAGACATTGGTGGCGCCGAGGGGGATCAGGCACAGCAGGCTGAGAATGACGCCGGTCTGGGTCACGATCACCCATCCCGCACGATGCGCGCGGGCGAAGGGACGGATGCGATCAACCACCGGCGCCCAGAAGAATTTCAGCAGCAGCGGCAGGAACCAGAGGCTGAGATAGCCGATCTCGCTGCGCGACACGCCGGCCTCGCGCATGATCGGCGGCAGCGCGGCGGCGAACAGATAGGACGGGATCGCCTGCGCGAGATACAGCCCGGCCAACACCACGAACAGGCGCTTGCGGCCCATGAGGGCGGCCGGCGCCAGGGCCTGCAGCGCGGCGGTGCTCATGCGGTGCCGCGATGCGCAGCCAGGAATGCGCGCGCGGCGGTCTCGTCCTCGAGCGCCACCAGCGGCATCGGCCACAATTTCTGAAACGTCTCTTCCATCTTCTTGTTGGCTCCCGGCCGCACGATGGCGGCTGCGCGACAATGCGTCGAGACATGGCTGCGGGTGGCCTTGAACCAGAGCGCCTGTTCGCGCTCGCCCGCCGGCGACAGTCTCCCGCCGCCACCGAACACGGTGAGCAACTCGAAGGGCTCCGCATGCTGCCCGACCCGGACCAGCGCGGCGAGATAGTCGCGCTCGTCCGTCTCGGTATAGGGCGGCAGGAACCGTAGCGTCAGCAGGCTGCCTGCTATTTCAAGATCGACCATGACAGCAATTCGAACTCCCTGGGAAGTGACCTTGGGTGTTTCTTGGAGGATCTGGACTTAGAACGTCTTGCGATAACCGACGGTGACGGTGCGGCCCCATGAATAGACCGGCAGGTTACGCACCGAGGTCGCCGTCGGATTCTGCACGGCGGTGTCGAACAGGTTGTTGACCGCCGCATAGGCCTCGCCGCCATAGACCGGACCGCTGAGTGCCGCATTCATCGTGAAGCCGCCCTCGATCGGATAGACAGTGTTGGCGAGATTGATGCCGCGGTTACGGCCGGACCAGCCCTCACCCTCGACGCGCAGCTTGATGCCGTTGTCGAAGCGATAATCGCCGAAGACCAGGCCGCGCACCGGCGTGGCGATGCGGTTGTTCGGCAGCCAGGAATCCAGCACGCCATCCTTGTTGCTGTCATAGCGGCCTTCGCGATAGCCAATGGTGGTGCCGAAAGTGAACTGCGAGGTGATCGCCATCTCGCCGATATATTCGACGCCGTAGATCATCTCCTTCTGCTGCGAGATCAGGTTCGTCACGGGATCGAAGGTCACGCCCTTTTCCGATGTCGAGACGAAGCCGGTGATGCTGCCCTTATACGGACCGTTGCCGCCGCGAATGCCGAGTTCGTAATTGTTGACGATCTGCGGCTCCGGCGCGATCGAGGCATAGCTGATGGTCTGGTTGGCAGGCGACAGGCAGTTCGGACGCGCGACCGGGCACGCATAGGCGATGGCGATGCCCGCGCGGCGCGTATAGGCACCGACATCGGGCAGTGCGTAGCCTTGCGAGAAGCCGCCGAACAGATCGATGTCCGGGTTCAGCTTGAACGTCGCGCCGAGATTGTAGGTCGGCGATGCATAATCGTATTTGCCGCCGATCACATTGAGCGGCGGCAGCACGAAGGGCGTCACCACGCCGCCCACCGGTTGGGCCGCATAGGCCGCCGGCCGCAGGAAGTTATCGACGGTCAGATCGAAATGCTCGTAGCGGACGCCACCGCGCGCGGTCAGGCGATCCGTGATCGGCACTTGCACCAGCGCGAAGCCGGCGGTGGTGAGCTGCGACAGCGGCGTGAAGACATCGCGTCCATCGGTCAGGGTCTGCCAAGTCTTTTCATGGATGACGTCCGTGCCCCAAGTGACCTTCGCGCCGTTCCAGATCCGGTCCAGCGGCGTATCGATCGACAGGTTCACACCGCCGCGTTCGGAAAACAGCGTGGTCTGGTTCGCCGGGCTGGTGGGGCTCAGCGGATTGCCGGAATAATAGACCTGGGAATTATAGGGATAGGAAAATTCCGAATAATTGAACCGCTTCTTGATGTCGTTATAGAAGCCGACGACGCTCAGATTGCCGAGGACAAATGCGGTGTCGCTATAGCGCAACTGGAACGACCGCGTGTCTTCCAGAACGCTCTGGCCGATATAGGGCTTGGTGAAATCCGGGCGGGCAAAAGGACCGGCATAGTCGGTCAGATATTTCGGAGTCTGGTCGAGATAGAATTGCGAGATCGACGCCTCGATGCGCTTGCTGCCGTCGAAGTCGTAGCCGATCTTGCCGAGGAAATTGCCGCTGGCGAAGCGGTCGCCGCCGCCCTGGCCGAGCATGCCATCCGACGGCAGTTCACGGCCGGCGCCGTCATAGGTCTTCTGCGCGCCGCGGCCGCTGCCGACGAACACATAATCGATCCCGTTGGCAGCCTTGCCGCTGACCGTGGCCGACACTTCGGGCGCCAGCGACCCGCCGATATTGGCGGTAAAGCTGCGCAGCGCGGTGTTGACGCTGACGCGCGGGCCGCCCGGCTGCGCCTTCTTGGTGATGAAATTGACCGTGCCGCCGGTGGCGCCCGCGCCATACAGGCTGGATGCACCGGCCACGAGCTCGACCCGCTCGACGGAATTCAGGTCGATGAGTGCGAGGATGCGCGAGACGTCGCGCAGCGGCGTGTTCAAGGGAACGCCATCCATCAGCACCAGCAGATCGCGGCCGCGATAGCTTTCAGACGCGCCGGAAATGGTCTGGTTCGACACCGAGAAGCCCGGCAGCAGCTTGGCCAGCATCGCCGAGGCGCTGCCGCTCTGCTTGAGCTGCTCCTCGATCTCCTGTCGTTGCACCACCTGCACCGTCTGCGGAATGTCCGAGATGGCGCGCTCGGCCCGCGCCGCGGTCACGGTGATCTCCTCGAGCGCGACCGGGGCACGCTGCTGCGCGCTTGCCTGCGTGGAAACGAGTCCGATGGCCGGGATGAGAAGGTACTTGCTGTAGCGCATGATGCTCGGGCTTCCGTTCGATCGTGGAGACGAAGCACGGGAGCAAGTGAGCGGGTCAATCGACCATGGCCAGCCGCATTTTGGAATCAATGTAAATTCCATCGGCGGCTTTACGCTTCTTACGTCTGCGCAATCCGTCTATCTTCACGCGCAGCAATACGAATGGCCCACACGCAATTCTTGGACTCGGGGACTTGATAGTCGGACTGGAGCGAACGAATCCATTTGGATCTGGTGCTGTGGCAAAGCGGCATCAGTTGCGTTCGGCATCCTGCACCGAAACCGCGCCCGACTGTCCGCTGGTGCCGCTCTGGCTGGTGGCCGACGATATCGACGACCGGTTGCGCCAGCCGCTCGAGGCCCGGTTGCCCTGGAAGAGCGTGCAGCGCGATTCACTGGGATCGTTTCGGTCGGCGCCGTTTCAGTCCAAGGCCATCCTGCAGATGCAGCCGCATCTCGGCCTGATGTCCTGCTTCGATCCCGCGCCGCGCTGGGATATTCGTGACAGCGCTGCCGACGATCGCGCGCACCTGATCGTTCGCCCGTCCGATGGGATCGTCACCGTCGAGCAAGGCGGACAGCGCCAGACCTGCATGCAGCGCGAGGCGATCGTTCTCGACGCCGGGCGCGCGGCAACCTTCCTGATGAATGATGTCAGCCGCATCGACTGCCTGCTGATCACATGCGATGCGCCCACAGGCATGCGCCACATCGCCCATGACAATGGCGGCCTGATCGCACTCGGTCACTACGCCGCCGCCGTGATGCGTGGCCTGCTGCCGATGAATTCCACGGCCCTGGCCGACCTCGCCGTCGACTATATGAGCGGGCTTGTCGCCACCATGATCGCGGAAGCGGAAGCCCCGGCCAGGGTGATCGCGCGACGGCCCGACCGGCCGACCATCTCGCTGTTGTCGCTGAAGGCCGATATCGAGGCGAGCCTGGGCCAGCCGAGCCTGTCGCTGGAGCAGCTCGCCACCACCCATGGCGTCACCACGCGTTACTTCCAGAAACTGTTCGAGGCCGAAGGCCGCACATTTTCGGACTACCTGCTGGAACGGCGCCTCGAACGAGCACTCCAGATGCTGCGCGATGGCAACCGCACCGAGCGCGCCGTCAGTGCCATCGCCTTCGATGTCGGCTTCGGCGACCTGTCTTACTTCAACCGCACCTTCAAGAAGCGGTTCGGTGCGACGCCGCGCGAGATCCGCGCGCGGTTCGACATGGTGCGGCTGACAGCGCTCGCGCCTGACGCCGGCGCCTGATCATCACTTCGCTTTCGCGACGGTCGCATCCTTGCGCGGCAGGATTTCCACCGTTGCGGTCCGGCCGGCCACCAGCGTTGCTCCGTCCGGAACGACATCCAGCGACACGCGCACCGGCACCCGCTGTGCAAGACGGACCCAGCTGAAAGTCGGCGTGACATTGGCGAGCAGATTGCTGCCCTGCGCACGATCGCGGTCCTCAATGCCAGCGGCGATGCTTTCGACGCGGCCGGTGAGTTCCTGGCTGTCGCCCATCAGGTGAATGCGGACGGGATCGCCGGGATGAATGCGCGCCAGTTTCGTTTCCTCGAAATAGCCATCCACACGCAGGCTCGACGTATCGACCAGCGCCATCACGCCCTTGCCGGCGCTGACATAGGTGCCCGGCCGCAGATCCATATTGGAGATCCGGCCTGACACCGGCGCGCGGATTTCGCTGCGGTCGAGATTGAGTTGCGCCACGCCGCGATCGGCGACGGCCTGATCATAGGACGCCTGCGCGAGCAGTTGCGTCGCGACCACCTGCTCCTTCTTCTGCTGGGACACGGCAGCGGTGGTGAGATCGTTGTAGCGCTTGAGATCGAGATCGGCCTGTTCCAGCGTAGCCTTGCGGCCGGCAACGACGGCCTCGGCCTGCTGCAGCGCCAACGCAAACCGCGCACGATCGATCCGCATCAGCACATCGCCGCGCTGGACGGCCTGATTGTCCTTGACCAGAATCTCCGTGGCGAAACCGGAAACATCCGGTGCCACCGTGACGACGTCGGCGCGCACGCGGCCGTCACGCGTCCATGGCGCATCCATGTAATAGACCCAGAGGTAACGCCCGACGGCGAGCGCAGCCACGACGGCCAGACCCGTCACGGCGAAACGGCGGATGAAAGCAGCAATGTTCTTCATGACAGCAATCCAGACGATAGATAGACCACGCCGCCCAGCAGGCAGACGTAGAGAGCGAGATCAAACAGCGCGCGATGCCAGACGAAGCGGTAGACACCGGCGCGTTCGAGCACCGGGCGCAGCAGCGCGCCAATGGCGTAGGTGATGACCAGCCACAGCATCAACGAGGGCAGGAGCACACCGAACAGATCGATCTGATACTTCATGCGGCAACACTCCCGGGATGGGTTGTGGTTTCGGGCTGATAGTCCGGTGCATTCGGGAACAGACCGCGGCGGATGCCCACCAGGCCGATCAGGGCGTCAGTGCGGCCGGCGCCATGTTCGTCGATGGCCGCGGCCATGGCGTGATCGACACGCCCCAGCAAGGCCTGCGGCATGGCCGAGCCATCATGCGCGCGGAAGCACCGGGCGAGTTCATCAAGCATTCCATCGATGGCACCCAGCGTGCGTGCCGACAGATGGTGCCGGGCGCGCCTGAGGTCGACGATGTTGAGGCCGACGCGCAGTTCACGCAGATTGTCGATCCTGCGCAGATCGGCGTCCTTGAGGGCGAGCAGCCGCGGTGCCAGGACGCCGATGCGGTTGAGCATCACGCCGGAGAAGGTCGCGCGGTCGCGATGCCCCCGGCGTTCGGCGGCTTCCGCAATGGCGATCCAGCCGCGCCGCATCAGGCGGCGCACGCTCCATTCCGCACCGACCGAACGGATCAGCCGGATCGAAATCGAGGACAGCTCCATGCCGACAAAGAAGGCGATGCTGGAATTGGCGAAGCTCGCGAAATCTGCGCTGTAGGTTTCCTGCAACGCCATCATGGTCGCGGTGTTCGCCGCAAGCATCATGCCGATGAAGAAGGTCGTGGGTCGCGCGATCAGATAGCCGAAGATCAGGAATGACGGCGCCAGTGCGAAGATCAGCACCTCCACATTGCTGATGGCCGGAAGGATGGCGAACAGATAGGCCGCGATGATCACCATGGCCACCAGTGTCCATTTGGCGAAGTCGCGCAGGCCGATCGAGGGATCGTCCATATTGGCGAAGAACGAACAGCCGATCGCCGCCATCATCGGCGCCGTCGCGCCATCGGTCCAGCCGGTCAGGATCCAGAATGCACAGCAGACCAGGATGGTGACGAAAGCGCCGGCGGAAGACCACAGCGCCATGCCGGGATCGCGATAGCGCGCCGGGGCGACACCGCCCTCGGGCTGAAACACCAGCTTGGCGCCGGCCGGGCGCTCGCCCTGCGCGATCGCCTGATTGAGGATACGGCAATCCGCCGAGATATCGACGAGTTCGCGCAACCGCATCAGCAAGCTGGCGACGATGATTTCGTTCCATGGCGACGTCGCGTTGAGCGCCGGGCGCTGGGCAGCGATCCGTTCGCGCAGGCGTTCCGCGGGCTCGCGGTCGAGATCGTCATTGCCGATCCATTGCGCGACATCATCGAGCAGCAGCATCAGGTGCGGATGCTTGTTGCGCGCATCCGGGCCAAGTGCATCGATGCGATCCCCGAGCGAGGACAGCGTCGGCAGGAAGGTGAGCATGCGGACGCGCAGCGCACGCATCCAGTGCACGGTCTCGCGGCTCGATGCGCGGTCGAAGGCGAGATGATCGGCGAGACCATCGAGATCGACGGCATCGGCGGCCAGTTTCAGGCGCAGGTCTCTCACGGCGGGATCAGCGCTGCGGCCGGCAAGGACGTCACGGCTGAGCTTGCGTGCGCCTTTCAGCCAGCCATCGACACGTGCGGACACGGCAGGACCGACGCTGCGTGGCAGCAGCACCGTGGACACCACCGTGGCACAGAGAATGCCGACAATGATTTCCTGGCTCCGCGCGACAGCGGTATCGAAGATTGCGGCGGGTTCCGAGACCGACGGAAAGGCAATCAGCGCGCAGGTGTAGCCGGCCAGCATGAACATGTAGCTGCGCGGCGTGCGATCGAGCAGCGACACATAGAGGCAGAGGCCGACCCAAGCCGCGATGGCGAGGCTGAGCAGTTCCGGCGAATTCACCAGCGCGGGCACGAAGGCGATGCTGGCAATGGCGCCGATCAGCGTGCCGACGACACGATACAGCGCCTTGGAGCGCGTGGCGCCCGCCAGCGGCTGCGAGGTGATATAGACCGTCGCCAGCGCCCAATAGGGCCGCGGCAGATCGGCGGCAAAGCCGATCATCAGCGCCATCATGGCGGCGATGAAGGTCTTCACGGAAAAGATGATGTCGGCGTGTCGCTCGAGAAACGGCAGCCGCTCGGCTGCACTGCTCATGACGTTGCGTCCGCTTCCAGCGCTGCTTCATAGAGGCGATGCGCCGATTGCTCGATACGGCTCAATACGTCGAAGGTGATCGCGAGTTCGTCGGGCGAGATGTCCTTCATCAGTTCGGCGCGGGTCCGGCGCATCACGCGCTTGATCTCGTCGGCCTTGGCTTCGCCGAGTGCGGTGAGATGCAGCACCTTGGCGCGGCGATCGGTCGGGTCCTCGCGGCGCTCGACCAGCCCTTCCGCAGCGAGCAGATCGATCAGCCGCACCACGGACGGACCTTCGAGGCCCATTTCCTCGGCGAGCACGCCCTGCCGCACATTCTCCCGACCCGCGCGTGACAGGATCAGCAGCGGATGCGCTGTCGCTTCGGACAGACCATGCGCCGCCAGGGTCTGATCCGCCTTGCGGCGCCAGACCCTGGCCAGACGCGCGACCAGCAGACCTAGCTCGGCCTGCACATGTGCAGTGGTAGAGGGCATGGAAATTAGATAGGATGCTATCGATTAGGCTACAATCTGTTTTGTGCATTGCAGCGATCACGCTGTGGTGAGGTTGCCCCAAAAGCAAACGGCCCCGGATCTTGCGATCCGGAGCCGTTTGAAAATTACCTTCGATTGTCGTCGCCCGGCTTGACCGGGCGATCCAGTAGACGCCGATGTCTGCATTAGAGCCCCGACACCTGCGTCTACTGGATCCCCGCATTCGCGGGGATGGCAGGCGGTGTTCAATCCGTCGACTTGCGCAGTTCCATCGGTTCGCTCTTGGCCGGTTCGGACTTCACGGCGCCGGTAGAGACCGGATCAAGCTTGCTGCTCTCGACGCGCGGGGTCGAGACGCGGGTCACGGTCTCGCCGCCGGCTGACGCATCGGCCGAACGCGTGCGCATGCTGCGCGGCTGCGACAGCGAGCGAGCCATTAGCATCTGGCCGCGGCCCTGATGACGGAAATCGCAATAGCCGGTGAAGCCGAGCACGGTGACCGACCCGCGAAAACTGCGCTCGTCCTTCTTTTCCAGATCGAAGCACGGCTCGAAGGGCAGCCCCTTGAGCGAGGCGCAGATGTTCTGGCCGCGGACCTGCAGCGTATTGCCCGGCACGCGCATGTTGCGCGCAGCAGCGGTGCCCGAGAACTGCACCGCGCCGGCCGCGCCGCCATCATCGAAAATGCGGCCCGCGCCGCGGGTGCCGTCGTTACAGGCGAAAGCGAAGACCCTGCCGGAGACGAACTTGCGTGCCTCCTCGGCATTCATCTTCTGGCCGGCAAATGCCGGTGCAGCCACCGTCGTGGCGAGCACCGCCCCCAATACATAACGCGCAACCATGGGATACTCCGAAACAACCGAGCGCGGATCATCACGAGACGTGACGGAGGTCACCCCAAGTGACCGCCAGATGTCTTTACCCGCTGCTTACCATACCAACTGCGGCAACAATGGAGCAGGATGGTTGGTAAAGTCTGAACGTGGTTTAGCCGATCTTTACCACGATTCGCCCGCGGACCTGTCCGGCCAGCACCTTCGCGCCGGCATCGATCACGTCATCAAGCGCGATTTCCTGAGTGATTTCAGATAGTTTTCCTGAATCCAGATCAGTGGACAGTCGGTGCCAGGCCTTCTTGCGCAGGTCGATCGGGCACATGACGGAATCGATGCCGAGAAGACACACGCCGCGCAAAATGAAAGGCGCAACCGAAGATGGCAGATCCATGCCCCCCGCCAGACCGCAGGCGGCGATGGCGCCGCGATACTTCGTGGAGGCCAGCAGATTCGCCAGCGTGGTCGAGCCGACGCTGTCCACGCCGCCGATCCAGCGCTCTTTCGCCAGCGGCTTGCCGGGCGCGGAGAGCTCGTTGCGGTCGATGATCTCGGCAGCCCCGAGGCCCTTCAGATAGCCCTCCTCCGAGGTGCGGCCGGTGGAGGCGATGACATGCCAGCCGAGCTTGGACAGCACGGCGATCGCCACCGAGCCGACGCCGCCGGCAGCACCGGTGACGACCACAGGGCCATCGGCCGGCTTCAGCCCATGATTTTCCAGCGCCAGCACCGACAGCATCGCGGTGTAGCCGGCCGTGCCGATCGCCATGGCGTCGCGTGCGCTCATGCCATCGGGCAGGCGCACCAGCCAGTCGCCCTTGACGCGCGCCTTCTCGGCATAGGCGCCGAGATGGGTCTCGCCCATGCCCCAGCCATTGCCGATCACCTTGTCGCCGGGTTTCCAGTTCGGATTGGTGGAGGATTCGACGGTGCCGGCGAAATCAATGCCGGCGATCATCGGGAAACGTCGCACCACCGGCGACTTGCCGGTCAGCGCCAGGCCGTCCTTGTAATTCAGCGTGGACCATTCGACGCGGACGGTGACGTCACCCTCCATCAATTCCGCCTCGTCGAACTGCGTCAGCGCAGCCGTGGTTCCCTTTTCCGCCTTGTCGATCCGGACAGCCTTGAACGTCGCCAATGCATCACTCCCTTTTCTTATTTTCTCAGGTTGGACCGATCACGCCGGCTGCGCAACCGCACGCTCCACCGGCTTTTCCACGATCGGCAGATTGATCAGCGCCGACAGCACGCCGAACAGCACCGAGAGCCACCAGATCGGCGTATAGGACCCGAACTTGTCGAACACGATGCCGCCGAGCCAGGCGCCGAGGAAGCCCCCGACCTGATGGCTGAAGAAGGCAAAGCCATACAATGTCGCCAGCCAACGGGTACCGAACATCAGCGACACCAGGCTCGATGTCGGCGGCACCGTCGAGAGCCAGGCCAGGCCGCTGATGGCGCCGAACACCAGCGCCGAAGTCGTTGTCAGCGGCAGCATGATGAAGGCGACCGTCGCCAGCGCGCGGGTGAAATAGATGAAAGAGAGAATATAGCGCTTCGGCAGCTTGCCCTGCACATAGCCCACTGCAAGCGAGCCGATGATGTTGAACAGGCCGATGATAGCGATGACCCAGCCGCCCACCGCCGCCGGCAAGCCGCGATCGATCAGATAGGCCGGCAGATGCATGGTGATGAAAGCGAGCTGGAAGCCGCAGGTGAAGAAGCCGACCACCAGCAGCACATAGGAGCGATGGCCGAAGGCTTCGACCAGCGCGCTCTTGAACGACTGCTCCTGTACCGGTGATGCCGCATTCGATTCCGCCTTCGGCGTCGCCAGCACCAGCGCGAGCGGGATCACCAGCAGCATCAGGAAGCCGAAGGTCGTCAGCGTCGCCTGCCAGCCGGTATTGTCGATCATCGCCACCGTGAAAGGCGCAAAGATGAACTGGCCGAACGAGCCGGCGGCGGTGCCGGCGCCCAGCGCAATGCCGCGCCATTCCGGCGGCATCAGCTTGCCGAAGGCGGACAGGACCAGGTTGAAGGAGCAGCCCGAGAGACCAAAGCCGATCAGCACGCCGGCGGTGATGTTGAGCTCCAGCGGCGTCGACGAATAACGCATCATCAGCAGGCCGGCCGCATAGAGGACGGCGCCGACGCACAGCACGCGCACGCTGCCGAACTTGTCGGCGATCGCGCCAGCAAAGGGCTGGCCGATGCCCCAGAGCAGGTTCTGCACGGCAAAGGCCAGCGCGAACACGTCGCGGCCCCAGCCATATTCCTGGCTGAACGGCTGCATGAAGAAGCCGACACTGGAGCGCGGGCCGAAGGTCAGCATGCCGATCAGCGATCCGCAGATCACGATCACCAGCGGCGTGCGCCAGCCGAGATTTGGTCGCGATACACTGTCGATGGCCGCCATGTCGTTTCCCCTGTCCTCATTTCGAGGTGCTGGAGAGATAAATGCATCCGCATGAAAAACCAAGCCTGCAAACACGCATTGCCGTAGCGCGGATGAGCGGGAGCATGATCCGCCCCACGCATGGCAAAATGCAAAAAGCGGCGCCGGGCATGGCGCCGCTTTTCGCAGGCTGGAGGTAAACGGGTCTTACGGCTTGTTCTCGGCCAGCTTCTTCGAGATTTCCGCGGTGAGCGCTGGCGTTCCCCAGCTCGGCGCATCGCTGCCATCGCCCCATTTGCGCGGGCGATAAAACGAGTGAACGCCAGTTTTGTACATTTTCTTCATTTCGCGCACCCAAGACGGATGCACCCAATACGCATGGTAATGCGTGGACTTGCCGACTTCGGGCAGCCACAGCCGGCCATCGAGAGTGGCCGCCGCGATCTTGCGGGCGCGCTCCCACATGTCGGGTTCGCGCACCACATCGGGAATACCGTCGCAAGCGAAGGTGAACTGGCAGGCCAGGCGGCGATGCTTGTTCTGGTAGACGACACCGCAGGGGGTGGTCGGATAGAAACCGGAGAAGGTGCGGTTCATCACCACCTGCGCCACCGCGATCTGGCCGCGCACGGCTTCGCCGCGGGCTTCGAAATAGACGGCTTCGGCGAGGCACTTTTCCTGCTTGGCGCGTGCGGCGCCCGTCAGGCCAAGGCGCTCGGCCGGTGTCTTGCCATGATAGTCATTGTTGACCTCGCCCTTCTTGGCGACGCTTTCGCCGGCGCTAGGCCGATCGGCCGGCAGCGGCACCGCGACGGTCTTCTTCATGTCGGGATCTGCGCCCGGGCTCACACCCGGGGTGACGATCATCGGCTCTTCACCGGGCTGCCAGCGCTCCATGGTCTCGGCAGGCGAGCCGAGCGACGAGGCGCCGAAGAACAGGCTCGCGGTCTTTACCGAAAATCCGTCTTTCGGCGGCGCCGGCTCGACGGGAATCACGGCTGCTTCCGGCGACGCATCCTCGGCCGGCTGCACCGGCGCGCCGTTCGAATATTGCGCCAGCGGCGCGGCGTGCAGGGCTTCATCAAGCTCGGGATCGAGCGGCGCATGCGGTGCCGCAGGCGCGCGGTCCGTGGTCTTGGCGCCCTTCACCGATGTGTTGTCCTGAAATGAATCGCTCGCCGGATCCTCGGACATGTCATCGGCCGGCTTGAAGGTCGCGAGACGATCGCCCTTGAGCGTGCGATCCACTTTCGGGAAATCGGCGGCCTCGTAGCGACGCGGCGCCTGCATCAGCGGATTGCGCGTCACCGTTCCGGTGATGTCGTTGGTGTCGAAGCTCGCCAGCTGCAGCAATGGGCGCGACGTGGTGCCGACCGGACGGCCGAAGGAGAAGGTCGCGACATGAATCGAGGAGACGGCGGATGCGTAGTTGCGCTGCTGCCAGCGCTCGGTCACGCCCGGCTGACGCGCGAGCAGCGACGCAATGTCCTGATAGCCCGACTCGGTCGGTGCCATCGCAAAGATGCAGAGACCGAGACCGAAGAGCGCACGCTGCGCGCCCTTCGGCCCGTTACGCAGTACTGACATCCGATACGCTCACGCAACACTTACACCAGCATCGATTTGCTCGGGTGCAACTGCACATCCGTACATTTCGATCTGTTTCGTTAGTAAGCAATCAAAGTTGCTGCGCGGTTAATCGACGATGCAGGAACAACACAGGCAAGTGGTGCTTGCATGCGCGCGGATCGTTCAAAAAACGCAGTAAACCGCGGCGTAACGAGAGTGGTGAATTTTGTGTTGACGAACATGATGAAGAAAAAATGCGTGTTCGTCTCTCTCCCAAGCGTGGCACAGCCACGCGCCGTGGGGTTTGGCGGACGCAGTCGTCCGCCATGGTGGATCGACGGCGGAGTCGGCGAGACGGGTGGGGTGCTTCCCCGAGCTCCGACGTCGCGTGGGGCGCCCACCCGGCTTCGCTCTTCGAGCTTCGCCGCGGCGCGGCCCCGTCCCTCCCCACTGCGCCGGCTTCGCGGCTTGGGGGAGGGAGCACTACTCTCCGAGCATCGCTTCCTCTCGCATTCTCGCGCGTGCGATCACTTCGCCAGATAATCGAACGCCACTTCCCCGAGGCCCAGGGTCAGATCGCATTTGAAGTGCAGCGCCGAGACGACGTCGCGCACCGGTAGCCGTGCCACATCGGCGAGCGCATGGGGGAACAGGCCGAGCGCGGCGGGGCCTGACCAGGCTTCTTTCAGAACGATGTCCTCAAGATGATAGCGCACCAGTTCGCAGATACGGGGTGAGCCATCCACATGCGGGATGATCTTCAGAATGAAATTAGGCACCGTGAGCGCATGCATGACTGCGTCGAGATCCGCCTGCCGGTGCTTGTATCCCATCGTGCCGGACGCGCACAGCACCGAGCCATAATGCAGCGTGCCGACCAGAACATCGCTTTCCACGACGATTTTCGGCGTCGCACGCTTCTTCGGAAATCCCCACAATTCACGGCCGCCGGCAATCGGTGCGTCGTCATCGAGATACATCGAGTGAATGTAGACGCCGTCCACACCGTCGAAGCGCACCGGGATGGCCTGTCCCGTCTCGGTGTAGTCACCGAAGCCGGTGGAATCCGGCATCCGGATGAATTCGTATTTCACGACGGGATCCGTCACCTGGAGCGGCTCGGGCACGACAGCAGCCAGCGCTTCAGGATCGGTGCGGTAGGTGATGATAAAATATTCGCGGTTGAAAAAACGGTACGGCCCGCGCGGGAATGACGGGTTGGTCAGCGGCATCGAATAGGCATTGCGCCGGATGTCGTCGATCTTCATGGCAGCCCCCAAGGTCAAACAGTGACGTTGGGGGTACTATGACGACGCTGCATGAAGCTTGCGAGACCAGATTGCGAGCAGTCCGTGCGCTCCGCGTGGCTACTTCGCCGGAATTGGCGGCGCAGTCTTTTCAGCGGGTGCTGGCGGCAGTGCCGGCTTGGCGCCCGCATCCTTGGCATCGGCATCGGGCCGCGCAGGTTGCGGCGGGGTCTCGTGCGGCCGCTGTCCGGTGGTCGACGGCTCTGCAGGCGCTGCTGGCTTGTTCTGGGCACCAGGCGATGATTGCAACGGCGGTGTCGCCTGGGCCAGGCGTGCCGGCGGCGGATCCAGCGTCAGCCGCGCCCATGCCGATGTGGACATGCCTGCAGTCGCGGTCACTGCAATGGCAGCGATCATGAGATGTGTCCGGAACAGTTGCGCATTTGTCGAGATCATGGCGTCCACCGCAGGGTTCATTTGCGGTGACAACGGACGCGCCGGAGCAAAAGTTCCCGCGCGAAAACGCCGCTATTCTTTCGTGCTGGAATCCCAGGTGGCGTTGCGTACGCCCGCATGGGTCTCGAGCTTGACCAGCACGGCGTCGAGTTCCTTCGGATCCACGGCCGTGGAGACCAGCGTGGCGACGATCTCGCGCTGGGTCTCGCTGAGTTCATTTACATCGACATCGCCGACGGGATAGCTGGCGGCCTCGAGCGCCTCCTGCAACCGCTCGCGCATCTCGGAGACCGCATCGGGCACCACCGTGAGGCGGACGTAGTAGGTGACTTCCGACGACTGGGCATCGAGAGGAGTGCGATTGATCGCATTCACCAGCGGGCGCAGCAGCGTGTTGCCCGCGAGGACAAACACCGTCAGTGCGATCGCCTGCGCGATCATGTCCGCGCCGGCGCAGGAGCCGACAGCGGCGGAGCTCCACAATGTCGCGGCGGTGTTGAGGCCGCGCACATTGGTGCCCTCCTTCATGATGACGCCGGCGCCGAGGAAGCCGATACCCGACACCACATAGGCGATCACGCGCACCGCACCGCCGGAGCCATCGAGCTTCATGGCGAGATCGACGAAGGCCGCGGCACTCACAGCCACCAGCACATTCGTGCGCAGGCCCGCGGTGCGCTGGCGATATTGCCGCTCGGCGCCGATCAGCGTGCCCAGCACGAAGGCCGCAGCCAGGCTCAGCAGCGTGTCAAAGAAATCCAGCGTCTGGAAGGTTGTGAGGAAGCGCATGGTTTTTCATGCGTACAGGAGATGACGGGGAGATGACAACCTCCCCTATTACATCGTCATTGCGAAGAGCGGAGCGACGAAGCAATTTAGAAAACCACACGCGAAGGACTGGATTGCTTCGCTACGCTCGCAATGACGGGGTTATACCGCCAGCAACCCCGCATCGCCCTGCTGATCCGCAAAGGCGAGCAGCGAGCCGCGGGCATTCCAGGCCAGTGCGGTCACCGGCTCGCCCTTGTTGGCGCGGACCAGAATCTCGGCGCCATCGACCAGGCGGACCATCAGCACGGTGCCGTTGCTGTAGCCGCAAGCAAGGATGTCCTGCTTGGGGTGGCAGGCGACGGCGGTGACCTTTGCCTGCAGCGGCGCCAGCATCGCCGGCTCCTTGCCCATGGGGCCGTCCTTGGTGGTGAACGGCCAGACGATCACCGTATCGGCACCGGAGGTCGCAAGGCCCTTGCCGCCAGCCGTCCAGGCGATCGAGCGCACCCGGGCGGGATAGCCGGTCATGCGCATATGCTTGCCATCGGCCAGGCGCCAGCCATGCAGCGCCGGCTCGTGCATCGTGGTGACGAGGAATTTGTTATCGGGGCTGAAGATCACGCCGAGATGCGAGCCTTGCCATTCCAGCACCTCGGCACTGCCGGCCATGTTGGGAAACCACAGCGTCACGCCATTGTAGTGCGCGATGCCGAGCCGCAGTCCCTTTGGTGCGAAAGCGAGGCCGCCGACGGTGGACGGCACTTCGAACGACTTCACCTCGCCCTTCGGTGCTTGCACGAAGGCGGTCTTGCCGACCGACCACGCCACCGCGCCATCGGGGTGCAGCGCGACATTGTCGATCCAGCGCCGCTTGGCGTCGGTGGCGAAAGTCGAGACCGTACCGGCCTGATCCAGTACCAGCACCTTGCCGTCATCGGAGCCCATGACGACGCGCTTGCCGTCCGAGATCGAGCACAGGATGCCGCCGAAGGCGACCTCGACCGGGGTCGCACTGCCATCGGGATCGACCAGCGTGACCTTTTCCTCGGCGCCGACAAAGGCGGCCTTGTCACCGAGGAAATGCACGGCCGAGACGGCGGCGCCGATCGTCACCCCGACCACGCGATCGGTGACGGAGACGATCGACTCTTGCTCCTTGAGCGGATTGAAGTCGGACATCAGGCGGGAATGACGTTAGCGAAGCCGTCGCGGATCATCTGCTCCGGCAGTTCGCGACCGATGAAGACGAGACGGCTTTCGCGCTTCTCGTCATCCTTCCACGGCCGCTGGTGATCACCTTCAAGCATCATATGCACGCCTTGGAAGACATAGCGTTCGTCATCGCCGGTGAAGGAGATGATGCCCTTGGAGCGCAGGATCTTGCCGCCTTCCTTGGCCATCAGGTCCTGCAGCCAGGGCATGAAGGTGGAGGGATCGAGCGCCTTGTCGGTGCGCAGCGACAGCGATTGCATGTCCTCGTCGTGATAGTGCTTCAGGCCATGGTCATGGCCGTGATGATGGTGATGATCGTGCCCGTGGTCGTGATCATGATGGTGGTGATCGTGGTCGTCGGCCTCGAGGAAAGCCGGCTCGATCTCGAGAATACGATCGAGATCGAAGGCGCCACGGTCGAGCACGTCTTCCAGCTTCACCTGCGCACGCTGGGTACGGTGAAGTTTTGCATAGGGATTGATCGCGCGAATGCGGGCTTCGACTTCGGCGAGCTCCGGTGCGGTGACGAGATCGGTCTTGTTCAGCACGATGACATCGGCGAAGGCGATCTGGTTCTTGGCTTCCGGCGCGTCCTTGAGCCGATCGCTCAGCCACTTGGCATCGGCCACAGTGACGACGGCATCGAGCCGCGCATTGGCCTGCACGTCTTCATCGACGAAGAAGGTCTGTGCGACCGGGGCGGGATCGGCAAGGCCCGTCGTCTCGACGATGATCGCGTCGAACTTGCCCTTGCGCTTCATCAGGCCTTCGAGAATGCGCACAAGGTCGCCGCGCACGGTGCAACAGACGCAGCCATTGTTCATCTCGAACACTTCCTCATCGGCGCCGATGATGAGGTCGTTGTCGATGCCGATCTCGCCGAATTCATTGACGATGACGGCGTATTTCTTGCCGTGGTTCTCGGTGAGAATGCGGTTCAGCAGCGTCGTCTTGCCGGCGCCGAGATAGCCGGTCAGCACGGTCACGGGAATTTTTGAGGAAGCCGCAGTCGTCATCGCAAATGTTCTCCAAACAAAGACCTCATCCCGAGAGGGGATCTCGAAGGATGAGGCGATTGGGAGCGCGGCCTATGGGGTCAGCGCGCCCGCCAGCGTCTTTATATTGTGCCTGACCATGGCAATGTAAGTGGGTGCATCGCCGTTTTCGGCGGTCAGGCTGTCCGAATACAGCGTTCCGCCGATCTTTGCACCGGTCTCCGCGGCTATCCGGCGGATCAGGCGGGGATCGCTGACATTTTCCAGAAACACGGCCGGAATCTTCGCCTTGCGGATCTGGGTGATGATGCGGGCCACATCGCGCGCCGACGCCTCGGATTCGGTGGAGACGCCCTGCGGCGCCACGAACTGGATGCCATAGGCGCCGGAGAAATAGCCGAACGCATCATGGGTCGAGATGACCTTGCGCTGGGCCTCAGGAATATTGGCCACCGCGGCCCTCACATCGCTTTCCAGCACCAGGAGCTTGTCGAGATAGGCTTCGGCATTGGCCTTGTAGGCCTCCGCACCGGCCGGATCGGCCGCGGCCAACGCGTTGCGGATATTGCGCACATAGATCCCGGCATTGGCGACCGACTGCCAGGCATGCGGATCATCATGCCCATGATCGTGCTTGCCGCCGTGATCGTGGCCCCCCTCTTCCGCCTCGCGCGGCTTGATGCCCTGGGTGGCGGTGACGATGGTGGCCTTGCCGCCCGCGGATTTGACGAGGCGCGGCAGCCAGCCTTCGAAGCCGAGGCCATTGACGAAGACCAGCTTGGCCGAGGTGATGGTTTTCGCGTCTGCGGGCGTCGGCGTATAGACATGCGCATCGCCATTGGGGCCGACCAGCGTGGTCACGGCGACCCGCTCGCCGCCGACGCTGCGCACGAAGTCACCCAGGATGGAGAAACTAGCAACGACGTTCATCTTGTCCTGCGACCAGGACGGCGCGATCGACGAAACGAGCAGCAGGATGGCGCCGAGCACCGCGCCGCAAGAATTACGCAAGGAGATCACAATCAAGCCTCAAGATGTCGGCCCGGAAACAGCTGTCTGAGCAGTCCGGACACGCTGCCGAAGAACAGTGAAAACACATACAGACCCGCGGCTACGAGAATGATCGCCGGGCCGGACGGCACCTTGGTCTGGAACGAGAGCACGAGGCCGCCATAGCCGGAGATCATCGCGCTCACGACGGAGATCATCATCATGCCCGTGATGTCCCGCGACCAGAACCGCGCAATGCCGGCAGGCAGGATCATCAGGCCGACCGCGAGCAGCGTGCCGAGCGCGTGAAAGCCGTTGACGAGATTGACGACGACCAGCGCGAGAAACGCCAGATGCGCCGGCGCGCCCGCGCGCGAGACGGTGCGCAGGAAGACGGGATCGACACATTCGATCACCAGCGGGCGATAGATGACGGCCATCACCGCCAGCGTAATCGTGGCGTTGAAGGCGATCACCAGCAATGTCTGATCATCAAGCGCGAGAATGTTGCCGAACAGGACGTGCAGTAGATCGATATTGGTGCCGCGCATGGAGACGATGGTGACACCGACGGCGAGCGAGACGAGATAGAAGGCGGCAAGAGAAGCGTCCTCCTTGATCACCGTGACGCGCGAGACGAGGCCAGCGAGCAGTGCCACCGAGAATCCGGCGATCAGGCCACCAAATGTCATTGCGAACAGATTGAGCCCGGAGAACAGGAAGCCGATCGCGGCGCCGGGCAGGATCGCATGCGCCATGGCGTCGCCGACGAGACTCATCCGCCGCAGCATCAGGAACACGCCGATCGGCGCGCCGCCAAGCGCAAGCGCGATCACGCCGGCAAGTGCGCGCCGCATGAATTCGAAATCGATGAAAGGCGCGATCAGCGCGTCATAGAGCATTGTCACGCCGCCCGCGATCGCTCGTGGTCGGCCACGCAGGTGCCAGCAGTGTCGTCGAATGCCTCACACATGCGCCGCGCCTCGAGCAGATTGTCGGAGGTGAGCACGTCGCCCGTCTTCCCCCACGCCACCGCGCCACGCGCAAGCAACAACGTTTGCGGAAAATGAGCGCGCACCATTTCCATGTCGTGCAGCGCCGCAAGCACCGTGCGCTGCTCGCCATGCCAGCGTTGAACCAGCGCGATCAGGTCCATTGTCGTCTTCGCATCGATGGCGTTGAACGGCTCGTCGAGCACGATCACGTCGGCATCCTGCAGCAGCACGCGCGCGAACAGCATACGCTGCATCTGGCCGCCGGACAGCGTGCCGATATTGCGGTTTTCAAACCCGTTGAGACCCACGGCCGCCAGCGCCTGCGCGATCTGCTCGCGCGCTTTCTTGCCAAGCCCACCAAAGATGCCGGTGGCGCGCCACAGGCCAGTGCCGACGAAATCGAACACCGAGATCGGGAATGTGCGGTCGATATCGGCGCTCTGGGGTAGATAGGCGATGTCGCGCTGCTTGATGCCACCCAGGGCAATCTGGCCGGACAGCGGCTTGAGAATACCGACGATGCCACGAAACAGCGTGGATTTGCCGGCGCCATTTGGCCCGACCACGGCGAGCAAAGCGCCCTGGGCCACCTCCCCATTCAGGTGGTGCACCGCCGGATGGCGATCGTAGCCGAGGGTCACGTCGCGAAAACTGAGTTGTGCCGTCATGACGGCCTCATCGCCAGCAGGACCACCGCCCAAAGCCCGGCGGAGACCACGAGTGCAGCCGCAAGCCGACCGGGCAGCGACATGCGCAGGATCGACCAAGGCGATGGCTGGGCCGGATGCGGACTGGCCGGGTCATGGCTGTGATGGGCATGGCCATGTGCATGGCTGTGGCCGTGACCGTGGCTATGGTCGTGATCATGGGAATGCACATGCGCCATGGGGCCGGAACCGGTGCGGCGGCCAAAAGGCCAATGAAAACAGGGCGCCAAACGGGCGCCTCACCTGCAATCTATGTTACACTATAACGTAACGCAAGGGATGGTCAGGCCAGGTGGCGTACCAAGGCCAGACCGGCGAACAGACCGGCGATGGACAGCACGACGGACCCGAGCACATAGGCCAGCGCGAGGCCGAGTTCGCCACGCTCATAGAGCAGCGCCGCATCGAGAGAGAAGGCGGAGAAGGTGGTGTAGCCGCCGAGGATACCGGTCATCAGGAACAGCCGCCATGGCTGCGAGGCCTCTCCCTTGAAGGCGAGATAGCCGGCGATCAGGCCCATGACGGTGGAGCCGGTAATGTTGATGATGAACGTCCCCCACGGGAAACCGGGGGTCATACAGCGCGCACAAGTGAGATTGATGAGGTGACGCAGGGTGGCGCCGAGGCCGCCGCCGATGAAAACCAGTGCGTATTGCATGAAGGGTGAGGTCCGTTGGTGAGCCGTGACCGTAGCGAAGCGATGGAGCGGTGCAAGCCCTTGCGCTCGCCAAACGAAAAGGGCGGCAGCTTTCGCTGCCGCCCTTTTCTGCGTCACGGACGCGAATGTGATCAGGCGCCAGCCTTGCCGTAAAGCTCGTCCACATAGTCCCAGTTGACGAGATTATCGACGAACGCCTTGAGATAGTCAGGGCGACGGTTGCGGTAATCGATATAATAGGAGTGCTCCCAGACGTCGACGCCAAGAATCGGGGTCGCGCCGTGCACCAGCGGGTTTTCGCCGTTCGGGGTCTTGGAGATTTCGAGCTTGCCGTTCTTGACGGCGAGCCAGGCCCAGCCCGAACCGAACTGGCCGGCACCGGCAGCGGCGAAATCAGCCTTGAACTTATCGAGACCGCCGAGATCCTCGTCGATCTTCTTGGCCAGACGGCCCGGCAGCTTGTCGCCACCGCCATTCGGCTTCATCCAATTCCAGAAATGGAGATGGTTGTAGTGCTGGCCGGCATTGTTGAAGAGCGCGGCATTCTTGCCGAACGAGCCCTTCACGATCTCTTCGAGCGACTTGCCCTCGAATTCGGTGCCCTTCAGCAGGTTGTTGCCGTTGGTCACGTAAGCCTGATGGTGCTTATCGTGATGGAATTCCAGCGTTTCCTTCGACATATACGGCGCGAGCGCGTCATGAGCGTAAGGCAGATCGGGAAGCGTGAAGGTCATGGGGTCAAGGTCCACGTTAATGGGGGAGTTGGCTTAACGGGAACCTTTATAGAAGGTTCCCGTTCTCTCGCCCACCCTCTCATTTCATTCAGGCGGCGCTTGGCACCACCGACGGGACGGCATCACGTCGCACCGGCGGCTTCACATTCATCAGCATCTGGAAGCATCCCGCGATCAGGCCAATGATGACGGCCGCTTGCCATGCACGATCGTAAGTGCCGAGATGCGAAAAGATCATCCCGCCGCCCCAGGCGCCCATGAACGAGCCAGCCTGATGGCTGAGGAAGGCAATGCCGGTCAGCGTTGCCATGTAACGCAGGCCGAATAGTTGAGCGACGAGGCCGTTCACCAGCGGCACGACACCGAGCCAAAGCGAGCCAAGGACAGCAGCGAAAACGAGCGTCGTGGTCGGGGTCGCCGGGAAATAAAAATACGCGGCAAGCGCGAATGAGCGCGCGATGTAAATTCCGCCGAGCAAAATCTGCTTCGGATAACGGCCGCCGAGCCAGCCAAACGCGTAGGAGCCGAACACGTTGAAGAGGCCCACCATCGCCAGCGCCGTGGCACCGAGCGACGGGTCGAGGCCGCAGGTGGCGAGATAATTCGGCAGATGCGTGGTGATGAAGACCAACTGGAGGCCGCACACGAAAAACGACAGCGACAGCACGATATAGCCGGAATGGCCGAGGGCGGATTGCACGACCTGGCCGAGCGACTGCGGGAGTTCGTCGCTCGGCGCGCGTTCGATCTTGTCGGACTGGCCGGCCAGCAAAGCCGCCGGGATCATCACCGCGGCGAGACCGAGAAAGCCGATCAGCGCCACCTGCCAGCCGGCAGTGGAAATCAGCGTCTGCGCCAGCGGAGATGCGATCACGAGACCGAGCGAACCCGCCGCCGACACCGCGCCCATGGTGACGCTGCGCTTGGCTGCGGAAACCGAGCGCGAGGCAACGGTCATCGTCATGCTTGAGGCCGTGCAGGACAGCGCGAGGCCGACACACAGGCCGGCGCCAAGCGTGAAATAGAGCGGCGTCGTGGCGAACAGCATGAAGACGAGGCCAGCCGCATAGATCAGCACGCCCGAGATCATCACCCAGCGGGTGCCGAAGCGATCCGCAATGGCGCCGACAAAAGGCTGCGAAATGCCCCACATCACGTTCTGCAGCGCTGTGGCCAGCGAGAAGTCGGCGGTGGTGATCGCGGTGTCACGCAGGATCGAGGGCTGAAACAAACCGAAGCTCTGGCGCATGCCCATGGCCAGACTGAGCAGCGTCGCCGCGCCGGCCAAAATCGCCCAGCGTTGATATTTGGAAAGCTCCGCCTCTGTCATCCTACAGCCCTTGGTGTTCCTAGAAAATTATTCTCACATAAGCATCGGATTCGATAAGTTTCTACCCGTTGGCCACTTTATAAGGCTGCACCGGACGCAGGGGTCATCAGCAGAAATGAGCATCGAAATCGAAATCGTGACGGGCGACCCGGCCTGGCCGCGCGTCAAGCCGTTGTATGACCTCGTTTGGCCTCCCGAGACCCTCGCGCAACTGTCCTGGGCCAATGCGGAATTCGCGCATGCGGACCTGCGGGTGATCGTCGAGGCCGACGAGCAGCCGGTCTGTCATGTCGGATTGTATCGCCGCACGGGAATCTGGCGAGAGCGCCCGATCCGGATCGGCGGCATCGGCGGAGTGCTCACGCATCCGGATTTTCGCCGTCAGGGGCTCGCCAGCATCGCGATCGATGCGGCGCTGCATACGCTGCGCGACGAGCGCTCGAATGACTTCGCACTGCTGTTTTGCGATCCCGACATGGCCGGCTTCTATACGAGCCGCAACTGGAAGCCCTATCTCGGCGAGGTGTTCGCCGAACAGAAAGGCGAGCGCATCCGCTTCGATGCCATGCAGCCGCTGGTCTACTACCTCAAACGCGCGCCGCATGAAGGGGAACTGGATCTGTGCGGCCTGCCGTGGTGACCACCAGCACGACCTGATCAATTCTCGTTAATTGCGACAATTTCGCTTTACCCTGGCGTCTCACGGCAATTGCGCGAATCCGTTTTCTTGCTATGCAAGCTGCCTGATCCGAGGAGAACCGCATGTCCATCCGCACCGCTGTCATGACCGCTATGCTGGGTGTCGCACTCGCTACCCCTGCACTGGCGCAGGCCGGCGGCGATGTCGGCGGCGTGTGGCAGACCCAGGCCGGCGACGCCAATGTGCGCGTCAGTAAATGCGGCACGCAACTCTGCGGCGTCATCGTCTCGCTGCGTGACAAGATCGATCCGCGCACCGGTCAACCGCCGATCGATGACAAGAACCCCGATCCGAAACTCGCCACGCGCTCGATGATCGGCGTGCACCTGTTCTTCGGCATGAAGCCCACCGGCGCAAACAGCTGGTCGGGCCAGATCTACAATGCCGATGACGGCAAATATTATGTGAGCAATGTCTCGCTGGCCGGACCAAGCACCTTGAAGGTCGAAGGCTGCGTCGGCGCGCTCTGCGGCGGTGAGAACTGGTCGCGCGTTGGCCGCTGATCAGGCCGGCATCGCCTTCAGTGCGGTCGCTGCAGAGGCATAGCCGCCGCGCGCACCATCGATGAAATGGACGTGATCGCTGCGCAAGGCTGATGGCGTGAAACACGTCATCATCGCTGCGTCCTGCCGATGCAGGCCATAGCGCACCACGCCATCCGACGCGGCTTTTGCCAAACGCTCCGCAAGTTCGCGCTCGAGTTCCGGCGTGCAATCGAGGATCATCCGAAGCCCATCGTCATATTTCCGGAAATCGGAATTCTCGACCAGCTCTTTCAGATAGGTCTGCGGCACGAAGCCGGCGCAGCTGATGCCGAAGCGCATCAACATATAGGCGAACAGAGTCCGGATCATCACCCAGAGCCGAAACCGCGCGCGTGAACGCGCCCCGCGCCCGGCCCGCACCTCGAGTTCCATCCCTTGCGGCGGCCATGAAATATGAGGTCCACCGGCGGGCACCGGCCGCGCCGCATCCGGGCTTCGTTCGACCAGCGCGATGACATCCTCGATGACGCGGCGGAATCCGGACGGATCATCCGATGACCGCGGCACGATCAGCAGGGAGAGGATCAGCCCCTGCGCGGATGGCATTTCCTCGAAGCGGCATGACAGGCCGGTGAGATCAGGATAGCTGCCGGCGGGCGCTGGCGTGACGGCATAGTCGCCGCGCTTCATCGCAGCTTCGGCCCAACCGAGACCGCCGCCGGCGAACATGGCGTAGGAGACATTCTTCGACGGCGCAAACCGCGCGACGCGGACATCGAGACCCTGAGCACGAATATTCGCCAGCGGCACCAGTGCGACCCGCATGCTGAGATCCAGGTCAGCCTTCACCCAGGTTGCCGTCGCTGCGAGAGCATCGCGGGCGCGATCGAGATCGTCAGGGGACACCGCAAAGCTGGCACCATCGCCGCCGAAGACGAACGGGAATTCGCGACCGTCGAGCGCATTGGTGATCGCAGCGATAACAGCCGCGCCGGCCATGTTCACGGTCTTGTAGCGCCGCTCCGCGATCGCTCTGGTGGAATCGACGATGTCGGCGACGCCGATGATCCAGTCGTCAGGCAGTGGCGCATAAAGCGCCGGATCCATCAGCCGTGTGAAGTCGCGGAAGACCGGGATTTTTGTGTAAAAAGCACTGCCGTCGGAGCTCATTTGCGCGAATTTCCTGCGGCAAGCTTGCGGCATCACAGCGGCCGCCTTGCGGCAGGGACGATAGCACGGCTTGCGTCAAAACCGTGGCCTTCAGCCCTGCCATTGCGCGTTTGTTCAGGCCCACTCGCCCTTGCGGAACACCGGCACCCGGCGACCATCTTCATGGACGCCATCGATGTCGATCTCGCCGGAGCCGATCATCCAGTCGATATGGATGAAGCTCTTGTTGCCGCCCTGCGCTGCGATCCGTTCGGGGGTCAGCTTGTCGCCGCCGACGAAGCATTTCGAATAGCACTGGCCAAGCGCGATGTGGCAGGCGGCGTTTTCGTCAAACAGCGTGTTGTAGAACAGCAGGCCGCTGGCCGAGATCGGCGACGAATGCGGCACCAGCGCCACCTCGCCGAGACGTCGCGAGCCTTCATCGGTATCGAGCACCTTGTTGAGAACGGCTTCGCCGCGCGAGGCTTTCGCCTCGACGATCCTGCCATCCTCGAAACGCACCGCGATGTCCTCGATCAGCGTGCCCTGATAGGACAGCGGCTTGGTGGAGCGGACATGACCGGAGACGCGCGCGGCATGCGGCGTGGTGAAGACTTCCTCGGTCGGGATATTGGCGTTGCAGATGATGCCGTTCTTCGCGGTGGAGGCACCGCCTTCCCATTCATGACCATCGGCGAGGCCGACAGTGAGATCGGTGCCCGGCCCCTTGAAATGCAGCGCATGGAAGCGCTGGCCGTTCAGCCAGTCGGTGCGGGTGCGCAGCGCTGCGTTATGCTTTGTCCAAGCGCCGATGGGATCGGCATTGTCGACGCGCGAGGCGGCGAAGATCGCCTCGGCAAGCTTCTGCACGGCGACGTCGTCTTCATCGCCAGGGAAAACCTGTTTAGCCCAGGAGAGCGTGGGATAGGCGACAATGTTCCAGTTGATATCGAAGCCGGCGATCTTCTGCAGCGCCGGCTGATAGGCGATCGAATTGGCCTTGCTGGCCCGCGAGACCTTGGCCGGATCCTCGTTCGACAGCAGCATCGGATTATCGCCGACAATGGCGAGACGTGCAGTGTTGTTGCCGAGCGCCTTGGCCATGCCCTCATAGAGCCAGCCGGCAGCACGATCGAAGGTGTCGTCATGGCCATGGCGATAGCGGGCCAGCGTCATCTCCTCGTCGGAGAAGAACGGCGTAACCAGACCGGCACCCGCCTTGTAGGCGTGTTCGGCGATCTTGCGCACCAAGGGCAGCGCGGCGGCAGGCGCCGTCAGCAGCAGGTCCTGTCCCGGCGCCAGTTGCAGACCCACTTTGACGGCGACTTCGGCAAGCCGGTCGAGCTTCACGGGATCGACGGTGGTGGGGCGCTGGTGAATGGTCATGCGGGGCCTGTTCGATGGATGATCGGTGACCGCGAATGTAGGGAATGCGGCGGTGATTTGCCACCGGCGACGTGCAACAGCGTTTATGCAACGTTCTGGCTTTTGCGCGTTATATATCCGAAGCTCGCACACGGCCGGCCGATCTGGCGAAGCCGCTGACCAGGTGGACTGTGAGGCAGATACGCATCGCCTTCGATATCGGCCTTGACGCCTTTTATCGATTTCTCGCCGATGACGGCTGGGCGATCGCCAGCCATATCGCGCTCTCCACGCTGATGGCGCTGTTTCCGTTCCTGATCGTGCTGGCCTCCCTCGCCGGCTTCTTCGGCTCCAAGGATCTCGCCGACCAGGCGGTGAACCTGCTGCTGGAGATCTGGCCGGACCAGGTGGCGGGCGCGCTGTCGTCGCAAATCCACGACGTGCTGACGACGACGCGCGGCGATGCGCTGACCATCGGCCTCGCGCTCGCGCTCTATTTCGCCTCCAACGGTGTCGAGAGCCTGCGCGTGGCGCTGAACCGTGCCTATACAGTGATCGAGCCGCGACGCTGGTACTGGCTCCGGCTGGAATCCATCGGCTACACGCTGATCGCCGCGGTGACGGCGCTACTGCTCGCCTTCCTCATCGTGCTCGGTCCTCTGGTGCTTGAGATCGTGCGGCGCTACGTGCCGCTGGTGATCGAGAACAACGAACGGCTGCTGACGTTTGCCCGCTACGGCATCACCATCGTCGCCATGGTGATCGCGCTGGTGATCCTGCACACCTGGCTGCCCGCCGGCCGGCGCACGTTGCTGCAGATCATGCCCGGTATCGTCTTCACGATGCTCGCTTCACTGGCATCGGGCATCGGCTTCGGTCTCTATCTCGCGCGCTTCGCCACCAATTACGTGACGATGTATGCCGGGCTCGCTTCGGTGATCATCGCGCTGGTGTTCCTGTATTTCATCTCGGCGATCTTCGTGTTCGGCGGCGCGCTGAATGCGGCCATCATCCGCTCGAGGCTGCCACGCGGCGTTTCGGCGCAAGAAGCGCAGTCGCTAGAGCCCGCGGAGAAACCGGCTTGATCAGGAATTTGTCGGCCCCGGCCTGACGCGCCGCAGCTTCATCCTCGCCGCGGCCCGACACCCCGATGATGGCGATGCGACCATGCGGCCTCTTCAAGGCGCGGATCTGACGGATCGCCTCGACACCGCTGATGTCCGGCAGCACCATATCCATCAACACGGCATCGAACTCGCCTTGCGCGACACGCGCGGCGGCATCCTCGCCGCGGCCGATGAATTCGGCGCGGTGGCCGAGTTCGGTGAGAATGGCATTCAGCACCACGCGGCCGAACGGATTGTCCTCGACGCTGAGGATGCGCAGCGCATCGCTGGCTGCGGCTTCCTCGCCCGACTGCATCATCAATGCGATCTCGCCGCGCACCTGATCGAGGGCGACAGTAAGCGTGAAAGTGGTTCCGCCGCTGCGGCGCTGGGTGGCAATGACATCGCCGCCCATCGCCTTGGCCAGTTGCTTGACCGAGAACAGGCCGAGCCCGGCACCGCCAAAGCGTGCGGCAATGGAGACATTGGCCTGCGAGAATGGCCGGAACAGCTTCTTGGTCTCGGCCAGGGTGAGGCCGATCCCGCTGTCGGACACCGCAAAGGACACGCCGATCTTGCCGGCGATGCGGACGGGCGAGACCTTGAGCGTGACATTGCCGCGCTCGGTGAATTTCACCGCATTGTCGATCAGGTTCTCAAGCGCCGCGCGCAGCCGCACGGGATCGCCGACGGCAAAATTCGTCAGTTTCTCGGAAATGGTGACGGTCGCCTGCAAGCCCTTCGCCGTCGCCCGGCCGGCGAGCGAATCGCCCACGGCGCGCGTCAGCGTGCGCAGGTCGAAGAAATCCTGCCGCAGATCGAGCCCGGCCTTGTGGCTGCGGGCTGCATCGACGAACAGCGTGGCGAGGCCGGCCAAGTGGTCGGCGCCCGCCTTGATCGTTTCGACCCAGCGCCGCTCGCGCTCGGGAAGTTCGGATGTCGCGAGGAGATCGCTGACCGCGAGAATGCCGGTGAGCGGCGTGCGCACCTCGTGGGCGAACATTGCCAGCGCCTGCTCGACCATCACATCGGCGCGCATGGCTGCCGGCGCAATCCGTGGCTTGCGCGCAGCTTTCTTGGCAACGCGCCCCTTCACGGTCTTCGGCTTTGCGATTGTCGTGCTGCGCTTTCGCGATTTACGCGTTGCGCGCGATGTCAGCGCCATTGGATGCCCACTCGTCCTGTCCAGCATGGCATGATGGGCCGGGCGGAGTCACGCCGCCGGCCCGATCGACGTCTGGATAACCTTACCGGGGTCACAGATGTGGCTGGGATCATTCTTGTGGCGGCAACCCGACCAGGCGACGGATATCCGCAGGCGTTGCACCTTCCTTGCGCAATTCACGCAAGCCAGTGGATGCGATCGACTTCGCCAGCTTTGCCCCCGTCTGGTCGCGCAACAATGCGTGGTGGCGGTAGACCGGCGCCGGCACGCCGAGCAATGCCTGCAGCAGACGATGAACACTGGTGGACCAGAACAGGTCCTGGCCGCGGACCACATCGGTCACGCCCTGCAAGGCGTCGTCGATGACCACCGAGAGGTGATAGCTGGTGGGCACTTCCTTGCGGGCGAGGATGACATCGCCCCAGGCTGCCGGCTGCGCGGCGACGTCGCCGGTCTCGCCATCCGGCCCGCTCCCGCTCCCCTGCTCGCGCCAGACGAGTGCGCCGACACGCGCGATCGCCCCGGCCATGTCGAGCCGCAGCGCCATCGGCGCGCCTGACCGTTTCAGCTCGGCAACCTCATCCGCGGAGAGCGATCGCGCGGAGCCGGGATAGAGCGGTGCGCCATCGGGATCACGCGGCCACGGACCTTTCGCCTCTTCAGCCGCCACCAGCCGCGCAATCTCGGTCCGACTTTCGAAACTGGGATAGAGCAGCCCCATCGCGGCCAGCCCCGCGCTCGCGGCGATATAGGCATCGAGATGATCGGATTGACGGCGCACGGGCGATTCCCACACGATGCCGAGCCAGGCCAGATCCTCGTAGATCGCCTGCTCGTAGTCCGGCCGGCATCGCGTGACGTCGATATCCTCGATCCGCAGTAACAGGCGCCCGCCGGCTTGCCGGGCGAGGTCGGCGTTCAGCAGCGCTGAATAGGCGTGGCCGAGATGGAGGTGGCCATTCGGGCTGGGCGCAAAGCGGAAGACGGGGCGTGAACTCATGTCGGATGCATAGCACCGATCAGGGACGCCAGACGAGGACCGTTGCACCCACAAGGTTCTTCAATGCAAAGCGGCAGGTACCGGTTGATACCTGCCGCTTTGCTAACGTGGCGCTTGAGCCGCTGTTACGACTCCGCCGCGCGGCCGCCCTGGATGACCACGACGCGGCTGCCGATCTTCACACGGTCGTGGAGATCGATGATGTCCTGGTTCATCAGCCGGATGCAGCCACTGGAGACGGCCTGGCCGATGGTCTCCGGTTCGGTGGTGCCGTGGATGCGAAACATGGTGTCGCGGTCGCCCTGATAGAGATACAGCGCGCGCGGACCCAGCGGATTGTCGAGGCCGCCGACCATGCCACCGGCGAGATGGCGATAGCGCGCCGGCTCGCGGTTCATCATGTTTTCGGTCGGGCTCCAATGCGGCCACGCCGCTTTGCGCTTGATGGTGGCACTGCCCGCAAAGGCAAGGCCCGCCTTGCCGACACCGATGCCATAGCGCATCGCCTTGCCGTCGCCTTCGACCAGATAGAGATGACGCGCAGCCGTATCGACCACGACGGTGCCGACAGGCTCGCGCGTGCGATAGTCGACGCGCTGGCGCAGCATCGCGGGATCGAGACCGGAGACGTCGATGGCAGGCAGCGTGTGGCCGCCGTCATTCAGTTCCGCATATTTCGACGATGACAGACCGAAACCGACCGGTGCGGCCATCTGGCCGGTGACACAGCCCGCCAGCAGAGCAGGCAACATCAGAAGCGCCGCAAAACGCGGCCAGCGCAATCCACTCAAATCAATCATTCCCATTCCCTGCTGAAACACACCGGTCGCTGCGGCCTGCATCTCATACAGGGCGCACGCTCACATCCGGCTCAAGAGTGTGTCATCGGCGGGTCGAAACGGGCGCATGGTCGCATTTTGCGCACAGCTGTGACGATCCCGCCACAGCGCGGCCGCACGCGTTATCGCGCTCGACATGCGACAATACTTCCCTTGCGCATCATAATGCGAAGCACTTGCAGATACTTGTCGGGACTTGCAACGCCAAAGGCGAGCGTCTAGAGCACAGCGCGCCGCCGCCGCGCTTCCATCACGATGAGACTTTTCACATGACAAGCGTTCGCAGTCTTGCGCAAGGCAGCATTGCCGTTGGCTTGCTCGTGCTCGGCCTGAAATACTGGGCCTATCATCTCACCGGCAGCGTGGCGCTCCTGTCGGATGCGATCGAAAGCATCGTCAATGTGGTGACGGCCATCGTCGCCTTTGCGGCGATCAGCTTCAGCGCGAAGCCTGCCGATGACGAACATCCCTACGGGCATCACAAGGCAGAGTATTTTTCGGCGGTGCTCGAAGGCGTGCTGATTGTGCTGGCCGCGCTCCTCATCCTGCGCGAGGCCTATTTCAGCTATCTCGCGCCACGCGTGCTGGATACGCCGTGGCTCGGCCTTGCCGCCAATGGCGCCGCGACGGTTATCAATGGTGGCTGGGCCTGGCTCCTGATCCGGCAGGGCAAGATCAGGCGCTCGCCTGCGCTTGCAGCTGACGGTCATCATCTGTTGACCGATGTGTGGTCATCGGTCGGCGTGCTCGGCGGCGTCATCATCGCCGCGGTCTCGGGCATCGCCATTCTCGATCCGATCATGGCTGCGCTGGTGGCGCTCAACATCCTGTGGGCCGGCTGGGGATTGATGAAGCGATCGCTCAGCGGGCTGATGGACGAAGCGCTGGAACCTGCGACGCTGGCCATCATCAAGCAGACCATCTCGGCCCATGCCGTGGGTGCCATCGAGGCTCATGACCTGCGCACCCGCCGGGCGGGCAGCATGACCTTCATCGATTTCCATCTCGTGGTGTCAGGAACCACGACCGTGAGTGCCGCGCACGACATCTGCGACAATCTGGAGCAGGCGATCCGCGCCGAGATCGGTGAGGCGCTGATCACGATTCATGTGGAGCCGGACGACAAGGCGAAGCATTCGGGCATCGTGGTGCTTTGAAGCTCCGCCTTCATCCTGAGGAGCCGCACAGCGGCGTCTTGAAGGATGGCCGCGAGCTCGGAGCCAAGCCATCTCATGGTTCAAGACGGCGCTCTACGCCTCCTCACTATGAGGGATGTCGCATTTGATCTGGCGCCTTTGACAGTTCCCTCCCCCATGCTAACCATGCGGGTGAGGATCGCACCCGTGACACATGGATCGCGCAAACGCTGGTTTGGCGCCGTGGCTTCTTTGGCCGCGGTCTATGCGCTCGTCCTCAATGTGGTGCTGTCGAGCCTGTTGCTGGCCTCGATCCCGCCGGCAGCGCAGGCTGCAGCCCTTGAGCTCTGTCTCACCCATCCCGATCTCGCCGCCGCGCCCGACGGCAGCGGCAAGACCACCGCGCCGGCGGTGCATTGCCCGATCTGCGTGGGCACCCACGCGCCGGGCGCGCCGCCATCTGTCGTCACCTTCTCGATCACGCGCATCGCCATTACGATCGCGCCGGTTGCGACGCCTGACGCGCGTATTGTCGCGGAACGGGCAACGTCCGACCACCGGGCCCGCGCACCACCGCAGCTGAGCTGACGTCCAACGACGCCTTGCGCCCGCGCATTCGCGCCGGCGTGCTCAGTTCAATCCCGGTGGAGTTCACCTCATGCTATCCGTTTCCATGCGGTTGCGCGGCGCCATGCTCGCATCCGCGGCCACGCTCATCCCGAGTGTGGTGTTTGCCCAATCGGCCCCGTTCACCTCGCTGCCGGCCGTCACCGTCGATGCGCCTGCGCAGCAGCGCGCAACGACGCGCAAGCCGCGGCAGGCCGTCCCGAATGCCCGCGCTGCGCGCAGCGTGGCCGCTCCCACGGCTACGCCGGCCGCCGTTGCTCCGGCTGCACCCGGCTCCCTCACCGTGCTGACCGCACAGCAGGCCCTGCGCGAGATCCAGCGGACGCCGGGCGGCGTCGCGCTGGTGACCGCGGATCAATGGAAGAACTCGACGCCGTCCAACACCATCAAGGACATTCTCGACTACGTGCCCGGCGTGTTCGCGCAGCCAAAATGGGGCGACGACACGCGGCTGTCGATCCGCGGCTCGAGTCTCTCGCGAAACTTCCATCTGCGCGGCGTGCAGCTCTATATGGACGGCATCCCGATCAACACCGCGGACGGCTATGGCGACTTCCAGGAGATCGACCCGACCGCCTACAAATATGTCGAAGTGTTCAAGGGCGGCAATGCGCTGCGCTTCGGTGCCAATTCGCTGGGCGGCGCCATCAATTTCGTGACGCCCACCGGCCGTGATCCATGGCTCAACGCCGTGTCGCTCGACATGGGCGCGTTCGGCTTCCGTCGCCTGCAGGCCTCGACCGGCGGCGCCAACGGGCCGTGGGACGGCTTCATCACCGCATCCACCCAATCGGCCGATGGCTATCGCGACCACAGCTACGGCAATGCGACGCGCGTGAGCGGCAATGTCGGCTACCAGTTCTCGCCGGATTTCGAGACGCGCTTCTATCTCAACGCCAACAGCGTGCGACAGCGCATTCCGGGTTCGGTAAGCAAGGAATCGGCGCTGAACACGCCGACCATCGCTGCGGCCAACAACATCACCGGCGACCAGCAGCGCAACATCGATACCGTCCGGCTCGCCAACAAGACCACGATCCGGCTCGACGACACCACCATCGATTTCGGCCTGTTTGCGGTCGACCGCCACCTGATGCATCCGATCTTCCAGGTGCTGGACTATCGCTATCAGGACTACGGTGGCTTCGCGAAAGTCACCGATGACCGCATGATCGGTGGCTACCGCAACGTCTTCGTCGCCGGCGTCAATGTCATCAACGGCCGCATCGACAACAACCAGTATGTCAATGTTGCCGGACAGAAGGGCGCGCTGACATCGTCATCGATCGATCGCTCGAAGAATACTTCGGTCTATGTGGAGAACTCGCTCTATGTGCTGCCGAGCGTGGCGTTGATCGGCGGCACACAGTTCCTCTATGCCACCCGCAACCGGCAGGACCGCTTCCTCAGCGACGGCGATCAATCGGGCAGGACGGAGTTCAACCTGTGGAGCCCGAAGGGGGGCGTGCTGTGGAATATCGATCCAACCTGGCAGGCCTATGCCAACATCTCGCGCAGCGCGGAAGTGCCGAGCTTCGGCGAGAGTTCGTCGGGGCCGGGCATCCCGACCATTCCCTTCACCAGCATCCGCCCGCAACGCGCCACGACCTACGAGATCGGGACGCGCGGACGGCGGCCCGATGTCACGTGGGAATTGACGGGCTATCGCGCCAATATCCGGGATGAGTTGCAATGCCTCTACAGCGCGTTCGGCAACTGCAACGTCACCAATGCAGATCGCACGATCCATCAGGGCATCGAGGCCGGACTCGGCATCGCGGTGCTGAAGGGGATGTTCGACGCGTCGGCGCAGCCGGATCGGCTGTGGCTCAACATGGCCTATACGCTGAACGACTTCCGCTTCGACAATGACCCGCTCTATGGCAACAACCTGCTGCCGGGCGCACCGCGGCATTATCTGCGCGCGGAACTGCTCTACAAGCACGCCAACGGATTCTATCTCGGCCCCAATGTCGAATGGGTGCCGGAATCCTATTATGTCGACAGCGCAAACACGCTGAAGACCGAGCCATATGCGCTGCTCGGCCTCAAGGCCGGCATCGACAATGGCGGCACCTACTCCGGCTATATCGAGGCGCGCAACATCCTCGACACCCGCTACATCGCGTCGGCCAGCATTCTAAATCTGGCGACGGCCACCTCACCGCTTTTTGAACCCGGCACCGGACGCGCCGTCTATGCTGGCATCAAGGCGAGGTGGTGATGATGACGTTTCACATTCAACTGCCATTCGCGAAAGGACATTCCATGATCAACCGCTCCCTGCTGCTCGCCGCGGCGCTCGGCACGGCCGCCATGCCTGCCTCCGCTCATGTGTTCGTGCAGAGTGGCACGGCGACGGTCGGCGGCTCCTATCGCGCGGTGCTCGCCGTGCCGCATGGCTGCGGCGCCTCGCCGACAACGAAGATCACCGTGCAGATTCCCGAAGGCATGATCGCCGTGAAGCCGATGCCGAAGGCGGGCTGGCTGATCGAGACCAAGAAAGGTCCGTATGCACAGACCTACGACTTCATGCATGGCATGAAGGCCTCCGAGGGCATCAAGCAGATTACGTGGACCGGCAAGCTCGACAACGACTTCTATGATGAGTTCGTGTTCTCGGCCTATCTGCCGGCATCGTTGAAGGCCGATGCGCCGCTCTATCTGCCGACGCTGCAGACCTGCGAGAACGGCTCCGAGGACTGGGCGCAGATCCCGGCCGCGGGGCAGGACTCGCACAGCCTGAAATCACCGGCTCCGGCCGTTCGCCTGGCCGCCTCCACCAAGGATGCGATGGCGCAGATGGCCGGCATGGTGCATGCGGGCGACCTGATGATCGCCACGCCATGGACGCGCGCCACGCCGCCGGCCGCCAAAGTGGCAGGCGGCTATCTCACCATCACCAACAACGGCAAGAGCAGCGACAAGCTGCTCGGCGGTTCGTTCACCGGCGGCAGCCGCATCGAGGTGCATGAGATGAGCGTGACCGACGGCGTGATGCGGATGCGTCCGCTCAATGACGGGCTCGAGATCAAGCCTGGCGCCACGGTGAAGCTGGAGCCCGGCGGCTATCATCTGATGCTGATGGATCTGAAGAAGCCGCTCACCAAGGGCGACAAGGTGAAGGCACAGCTGCAGTTCGAAAAGGCGGGGAAGGTCGATATCGATCTCGACGTCAATGCCGTCGGCGCATCGGCGCCCGCCGGTGGCGGCGGACACGTTCACTAAGCGAACGCAACACAGAGAGAGAGGCTGACGAGGATCGCGCGATTGCGCGGTCCTGATCAGCAGCTGGTGTGATCGCCGACCCGCTGCTGCCACAGCTGCAGCGGCTGATCGACGCGGACCAGCTTCACGGCACCGCAGTGATCACATGAGAACGAACGTGTCTCGAAGCCGTCGAATTGATCGATCGCCTTGAGCTGAATACGTGTGCGGCAGCGATCGCATTTGAGATGGCTGGTGCGGATATTGTCATTGCCGTGCCGACGATGCGACATCTGAACCTCAGTTGGGCGTTGGCGCCCTTCTGGCGACCATGAAGACGAAAGAGCTAATCGCGAAATTTTAGAAACGCGGTCTCAAATACGAATCACAGGATGCGTCGGTTTCAGAGCTTTTATCTTATTTCGATAGCTTGCAACGATAGCTAAAAAACAAGAGGTCACAATCGCTTCATCGCCGCAGCAGGCGGCGGTCAATTGTACCGAAACTGCACGATATCAGATCAATTTGCTACACGACAAAAGGATGATCGTTCGTTTTCGAACAGCTCCCCGACAGCTTCAGTGCAGGCGCGGTGTCTTCATCATGCGGGCGCGATCGGTCGAGACGAGTTCCACATCGAAGGTATCACCGCCCCGATAGAGCGTCAGTGGCACGTCGCAGCCGGCGACACCGAGGTCCCAGAGTGCGCGATAGAACTCGGCGGAGTCACGAACCTCCTCGCCATTGACGGCCAGGATGACATCGCCGGTCTTCAGCTCCGCCCGGGCGGCAGGCCCGCGTTTGGCAATCCCGACCACCACGACCTTGTCCTCGACCTCTGCAGCGTAAAGCCCGAGCCACGGGCGAGCAGGCTTGTTGACGCGACCGAAGGTACGGAGATCATCAATCACAGGCTTCAGGAGATCGATCGGCACGACCATATTGAGGTGCTCGTTCTGGCCAGCATGCTCGCGCTCGATCTGCAACGAGCCGATGCCGATCAGCTCGCCTTTGCTGTCGATCAGCGCCGCACCGCCCCAGTTCGGATGCGCGGGATGGGTGAAGAAGGCGTCATCGATGAGATATTCCCAGTAGCCGGCGAATTCCTGCACTGCGACAATCTTGCCCGCCACCGAGCGCGTGCGTCCGCCGGCACCGCCGACCACGATACGATCGTTGAACCTGGCCGCGCTGGAATTGCCGAGCTTGAGCGGCGTGATGTCGATCTCGCCGAGCGCCTGAACCAGGCCGAAGCCGGTTTCCTGATCGACGCCGAGCACCGTGCCCGGCACGACATTGCCGTCGCCGAGATGAATCCAGATCGTCTCGGCTTCGGTGATGAGATAGCCGATGGTGAGGATGAGGCCTTCGCCGATCAGCACGCCGTTACCGGCGCGCTCGGTGCCAAGCGTCTCGGCCGTGAAGGCATCGTCGGGAATGATACAATGCAGGCCGACCACAGCGTCCAGAGCGCGATCGAGATCGAAGCCGAAATCTTCAGCGCGCGGCTGCACGCCGGGCGGCACTTTCCATTCGGTCAATGACGGCATCCAAATCTCCTCGTCCGTATCGCCCGCCTCGCGAGCATATAGGAACCGATCGGCGATGCAAAAGTCCGGCGACTTTACCGAATCGCAGTCTAGCCCCGGTTCAGCCAATCGAGCAGCACTGAATTGACCTCGCGTGGATAGCAGTGGCTGAGGTCGTCGAGCTCGCGATAGGTGACGTCAGCGCCCGCGATGGTGAGCGCATCTCGCGCGTCGCGTGCAGTCTGCACCGGAAACATCCAATCGAGACGTCCATGGGTGAGATGGATCGGCAGGCCACGCATACGATCCGCATCGGCAAACTGTGCCATCAGCGGATGGAAGGTGGCAGAGACAGGGGCGAGATGCGTGAAGGGCGAATCCGCACGCAGGCCGCTGACATGGCAGAAGGTGCCGCCATCGCTCATGCCGGTCAGCAGCCGGCGCGACGCGTCGATATTGTAGCGCGATTGCACGATATCGAGGATCCCGGCGATGTTCGGCGTGTCGGCATCGTCTCCCATCAGCGCCCATGTGCTGCCCATGGCTGTGGGCGCGATCAGGATGGCGCCACGAGCGCGGGCATCGGCGAGCCAGCTCCACAGGAAGGCGCGGCCATTGCCGGAGCCGCCATGCAACGCCACCACCAGCGGCCAGGCGCGATCCGGCGTGTAATATTCGGGCACATATAACACGAAACTGCCGCGCGCGCCGGGTTCACCGCCGCCATGGATCACGCCGGTCCCTGCTGCCGCGGGCTGCGCCAGCTGCTCCGCAAGTGCGCCATCCTCGCGCAGCTCCTGCGGCAGAAAGAAACTGCTGACCGGCGGCAGCCGGCCCACCGTCGCATAGAGCGCCTCCTGCGCGCGCGGAGAATGACGCAGCGCGCGAAATACCATGGTGATATCGCCGCCCGGCTGCTGCCCGGCCCGGAGCCCGGCGATGCCTGCAAGAACGGCCTCGCTCGCGACATCGAGATGGTGGCGCAGATCAGCGAAATCCTCCGGCCATTCGCCGAGCGCTGCGCGCGCCGCCTGCAATCCCTGCTCAGGCTGCCCGATCGCTTCCATGACCGTATCGAATGCGGGCGGATGCAGATTGCGTGCAACGAATTGCAATGCCTCCATCCCTTGCAGCAAGGGCGGCAACAAAGCCACGATGTCATCGACCACAATGTCGCTCATCCTGTCCTCCAGCACGGCCGTCGATCGCGTCGCATAGGTGGTTGCGCACGCATGTGGTCGCATTCTGATCGATCCATAAAATTATTCGCGAATCCGCGAAAGCCTTCATTGGCTTTGATTCTGTTTTCTGGTGCTCGCAACAGTAAGCACTGCTGCGGCCGGGCGTGGATTGCAGCCTGCACCGCAGCACAGCGGCGTGGAGTAACAGTCATACGTTCGGCCTTGTCGGCACTGCTATGGTGTCGGCATCGACGGCTATTTCGAAACATGACGCCACCTGCACTACAATTCCGAAGATCAGCTGAACGGATTGATCGGCGGCACTCTCACGCAACAGCTCCCACTGCTGCCCATCAACACCCATCATCAGCCTGAACTTTGAAGACAATCGCGACCATGCGCGTCAAGCAGGACGCCGCCGGACGTTTCCCTGACGGCAGATCAGCCTGCATTGATCGTCGAGATTCTTTCACCGACGACGCGCAGCTTCGATGTCAGCGTCAAGCTCGCCGAATACAAAGAACTGCAATCGCTGCACTACATCATGTTCGTCGACACGGAGAATCCATCCGTCCAGTTTTTCTGGCGGGATGCAGCCGGCCTTTGGAAAGACACCGTGCTGACAGGCATCGACGCAAGGATCGAACTTCCGCGCGTCAATGTCGCGATATCGCTGGCAGATATCCATGACGAACGGTCGTTTCGAGCGAAACCCAAACTGGTCGAGAACGAAGACGATTCTTGAGCCCGCAAGGCCACGCTCCTACGGATCGAGTTCCGTATCCCAGTAGAGATAGTCCAGCCAGCTTTCATGCAGATAGTTTGGCGGGAACAGCCGGCCGTTGCGATGCAGCTGATGCACGGTCGGCGAAAACGCCGTCTGGCGCGGAAACATGCCGGCCTGATGCGTGGTCAGATTGCCCTTGCGCAGATTGCAGGGCGAACAGGCTGCGACCACGTTTTCCCACGTCGTCTGGCCGCCCTTGGAGCGCGGGATGATGTGATCGAAAGTCAGGTCGTCGCGTGAGCCGCAATACTGGCAGGAGAAGCGATCGCGCAGGAAGACATTAAACCGCGTGAAGGCGGGATGCGTCGTCGGCTTCACGAACGACTTCAGCGAGACCACACTGGGCAGCTGAAAATCGGCCGAAGGGCTCCGCACCGCGTGATCGTAGAGCGCTACGATATTCACACGGTCGAGAAAGACCGCCTTGACCGCGTCCTGCCACGACCAAAGCGAAAGAGGATAATAGCTCAGCGGCCGGAAGTCCGCATTGAGTACAAGAACCGGCCAGCCGCCTTGCGAGACATGTGCGTTCAAGTAACGCTCCTGACTCCACAATTCGACTGCGCGAAGCAGCCTGTGTTTCACATACTACAGGCAGCGTGACAGGGTTGTGAAGGGCATAGCTCTGGTCTATCCCCTCCGCAAAAGCATGCCGCAATCCCGGCTTTTTCCGCTACATCGGGTGGTCTCGCGAGAGGGCTGCCGCTAGCCGCGGGACGCGTGCCTTGCTCGAGGCTTGCCACGTCCGGACGCTGCCCATGGTCACTTCGTCACGATATCTTGAGGCCCCGCAATGGCTGCGCGTCTTCGTCCGCGCGCATGAAACGAGCCTTGCGCTGCTGGCAGCGATAATCGGCGTGATCGGCGGCCTCGTGGTGGCCGCCATGGGCGCCATGGTCAGCGTGCTGCATGCTGTGCTGTTCAACCTGGAATGGGGCCAGCGGCTGTCCAGCCAGTACTGGATCGACCCCGTCCGCGCCCTGCTGGTTCCCACTCTGGGCGGGCTGGTGCTCGGTATCGCCTTCCTGCTGCTGATGCGCTGGCGGCCGGCGCGCGAGATCGACCCGATCGAGGCCAATGCGCTCTATGGCGGCCGGATGTCGTTCCGCGGCAGCGTGATCGTCTCGTTGCAGACGGTGTGGTCGAGCGGCGTCGGTGCCTCGGTGGGGCTCGAAGCCGGCTACACCCAGCTCGCCAGCGGGCTCGGCGCCTCCATCGGCCGCGCGTTCCATCTGCGGCGGGCCGACCAGCGCGTGCTGGTGGGCTGCGGCGCCGCCGCGGCGATCGCCGGCGCCTTCGGCGCGCCGCTGGCGGGAGCCTTCTACGCCTTCGAACTGGTGATCGGCGGCTACACCTCGGCCAGCCTGATGCCCGTCGGCGTTGCAGCCGTGACCGGTTACTTCGTCGCCCACTCCTTTTCGCCGCTGACGCTCGGCGTCGTTGCCGGGCGATTCGGCGACGTGCAGGCCCATGACCTCGCGGTGGCCGCGCTGCTCGGCGTGTTCGCCGCCACTTATGGCATCGGCATCATGCGGGTGGTGACCTGGTGCGAATGGCTGCTCGCCAAGATCCGGCTGTGGCCGCCGCTGCGCCCGGCACTCGGCGGGCTCGGCGTCGGCGCGCTGGCCCTGCTGACGCCGCAGGTGATGGCCTCCGGCCATGGCGCGCTGCATTTCGGCGGCATGACCGCCTATCCGATCGCGCTGGTTGCCTTCGTGATGGTGCTGAAAACCATCGCCTCCATCATCTCGCTGGGCACGGGCTTCCGCGGCGGCCTGTTCTTCGCCTCGCTGTTCATCGGCGCGCTTGGCGGCCATCTGTTCGCCACCGGCCTCAATCTGCTGTGGCCGGATCTCAACCTCGATCCGAATATCTATACGATCGTCGGCCTCAGCGCCCTCTCCGCCTCGGTGATCGGCGGACCGCTGACCATGAGTTTCATCGCGCTGGAATCCACCGGCAATCTCTGGCTCACGACCGCGGTGCTGGTCGCCGTGATCATCTCCACGCAGATCACGCGCGAATTGTTCGGCTACTCCTTCGCCACCTGGCGCCTGCATCTGCGCGGCGAAACCATCCGCAGCGCCGCCGATATCGGCTGGATCCGCGACCTCACGGTGCAGCGGCTGATGCGGCCGGATATTTCCATGGTGGAATCCACCATGCCGCTTGATGAATTCCGCGCAAAGTTTCCGCTTGGATCGAAGAACCAGGTGGTCGTGGTCGATTCCGAAGGCAGCTATGTGGGCCTTGCGAGCGTGCCTGAGGCGCATTCACCCGATGTAGCGGCCTTCCGTCTCGATAGTCTGCTGCACTCCCGCAACGTCGTTCTACATCCCGAGATGAACATTCGCGACGCCATGGTGGTGTTTGAAGGCAACGAAACTGAATCGCTTGCGGTCGTCGATGCCGAAACCCACCGCGTGCTCGGCACGCTCTCGGAAGCGCATGCCACGCGCCGCTACGCGGAAGAATCCGAACAGCGACGACGCGAGGCGCTCGGCGAGATGTGAGCGCGGATCAGCGCGCGAACAGCGACAGCATATGGCCTTCGCTCGGTGACACCTTCCCCTCGAGGGTCTCACGATAGATTCGCTCGACGGCCTCCATGCTATATCCCTCGACGATGCTGAGGGATTTTTCCAGCATCGGCACGAAGTCGCTCCATGTCGCGCCAAACCGCTGGTCGATGCCGCCCGGCCCCCATTCCCTGGCACGTTTGCGGATCTGGTCCGGCGCGAAGAACCACGACGGCTTTGCGCCCGGTAGATTGTCGGCCTCCGCCGCGTCCTGATGGGTCATGCCGACACGGCCGCTATAGACGAGCTGATCCCCGAAATGCCGATGCAGCCGACGGCGCAGATCGGCATTCCCGGCCATATCGACAAAGGCGGTCGCCTGCTCCGGCGGCAGACTGTCGATGCGATCATATGGGACGACCTCATGATAACAGCCAAGCGATGCGGTGAAGTCGGCATTGCCCGGCGAGGTCAGGCCGATCACACGGATGGGCTGCCGCTTGCTGTGCAGCAGATGCGCAAGGCCGAACGCGGTCTTGCTGGACGCACTCGACAGGACCACCTGCCTGGCGCCGAAGAATTCAGCTTCGGCGAGGAAGTCGTCGACGAGAAAAGACAGCATGAAGAGTGGCCTTAGCAGCGCCTGATAATCGCCCCGACGGCCGGCGAAAGCGGGATCGTCGCTCACACGCGCATAGGCATTGTAGACGGGGGCGACGCCCTGCCGATGCGCGGCGCCATCGCGCAGGCCGCGCTTGCTGACATCGGAAGCTTCGATCACCAGATGCGTCGCCATCGGGAAATAGCCGAACAGACGCTCCCCTTCCACCAGCTGCGGATGCCTGGAGGCGATGACATCGCCAAAGCCCCAGACCGGGATATTGCCGAAACCATCCGGCGCCGGAAACAGCTGCCAGTATTTCAGGGCATCGCCGAGGATGGCGTAGGTGATGTTGTTGGCGGTGAAGGCAAAACGATCGACCTTCACCAGCAGGCCATCATCGGGCAACGCATCGCGCGATGGCAACAATGCTTCTGTGAGTGATGTCCTGGCGAGATCGTTTCTGCCGACATTGAATTGCCTGATGCCACTCATCGCTGTGTCCTCCTTGCGGGAAGTTTCACCACAAGCGATGTCGGTTTTGCGACGGCCGCGATGTTTAAAACGGCGTTCGTTTCAAACACGTTTTCAGGTAGCCCCACCTGCAATCACGCCTTCGCGCTTCTTGATGGCATGATAGTAGGCCCACCAAAGATGCGCCGCCGCGCCGCGGAGTGGGCGCCAGGGCTCGGCGAGCGGTGCCATCTGCTTCACGGTCGGGCGCGCATCCAGTCCGAGCCCGACCTTGATCGCTTCCTGCAGGGCCACATCGCCGGCCGGCCACGCATCGCCATGGCCGAGGCAGAACAACAGATACACATCCGCCGTCCATGGACCGATCCCGTGCAGCGCGACCAACGTATTGTGCGCGGCATCAGCATCTTCCTCGGCAAGCACATCGAGATTGAGACGCTCCTCGACAAGCTCCTTTGCAATCGCCTTCAGCGTCTTGATCTTGGCGGCCGACAGACCAAGCCGGCCGAGCCGATCGGTGCGGGCCTTGCGGATCGCGTAATGATCGAAGGGCTCATAGGCCGCCGAGACGCGGCCCCAGATCGCCGCCGCCGCAGCGACGGAGACCTGCTGCCCGCACACGATCTGCGCCAGTCCCTCAAAGCCCGGCGCGCGCTGGCGCAGCGCCGGCATGCCGGCCTTCGCGAGGATCGGCTTCAGGCGCGGATCGCCCTTCACCAATTGCCGGATCGCGTCGTCGAGTGCGGATTGGTCGGAGAGATGGATGGTCATGGCGGATGGAGGATCATCATGCGGGAGCGCCGAGATCAATCCCACCCGATTTCTGCATTGCGGCGAAACGGTGCCGAGCCGCCGGAACCAATGCCTTGCGCGCCGCGTTATCGGAGCTCACTGGAGGTTTCGCGATGCGGACGTTTTTCGGAATGATCCTGGGGGCGCTGATCCTGGGCATTGGCGTCTATATGCACGACTCGATGGCGACGTCGACGGTGGCCAACGGCCAGACCGCACAGGAGCGCCGTACCATCGTCAACTGGGATGTCGCACAGACCAATTGGGAAGCGCTGAAGGCGCGGACCAAGGAAGACTGGGCCAAGCTGACGGCCCAGATGAAGTCGTAAGACGTTTTCTGGAGGAAACAAAAAGGGCTAACGAGACCGGCACAAGCCGGCTTTCAAAAACGCTCTCGTCGACGGACGGGAGCGTTTTTCTTTGTATCACTTCTTTTCAGCTGCCGCCTTGCGCGCATCGGCGATCGCGAGCTTGAAATGCTCCTTGCTGATCGGGCCGGGAATGCGGAATTTTCCGACGATGAAGGATGGCGTGCCGCGGAAGCCAAACGCCGTCGCCTGTTTATCGATCTGCTTGAGCTTGGCGACGATCGTGTCCTTGTTCGCCTGCAGGTCAGTCAGCGCGCGATCGACATCAATGCCGGCCTTGGCCAGCGTATCCCGCGCGACCTGTTCGGTGAGCTTGGTGTTGAGGCTGATCAATGCCTCCTGTGCTTCCAGGAACTTGTTCTGATAGCGTGTCGCCAGAACGAGGCCGGCGGCATAGACCGACACCGGCCCGAGGATCGCCCAGTCCTTCGAGACCAGCCGGACATTGCCGTCTTCCTTGACCACCGCGCGCAAATCCGGCGCGAGCTTGCGGCAATACGGGCACTGATAGTCGAAATATTCGATGATGGTGACATCGCCCTTCGGATTGCCGAGGGCTGGAATATCGGGATCACGCAGCACCAGCGCTTCGTTGAGGACTTCGTCGTCGTCCTGATCGGGGCCCGTGGCCGCCCATGTGCGACCGCCGACACCGAGCAGCATCGCGCTGCCGACCAGACCGAGCGCTGCCCGGCGCGTCGGGGCAACATTAAAAAAATGACGCTTGCTCATGATGTTCTCCGCGGACGCATCATGCGCCTGTCGTCATGTCACGTAGATATTGCGGGCCAACATATAGAGCGCCACGAGGATAATGATAATCGCAAAAACGACGTTCAGCGCTCCTCGCCGGAGCGACAGGGACCGCGCCGTTGCGGTTCCAGCCAGGCCGCCCACAACGCCGCCAACAATGAACACCAGCGCAAGATTCCATGAGATCAGGCCCGACCAGGCATAGCTGAGCGCCGTGGTGAGGCCGAAAGCGGTGACGGCCACCAGCGAGGACGAGATCGCGCTCATGATCGACATCCCAGTCGCCAGCATCAAGGCCGGAACGATCAGGAAGCCGCCGCCGATGCCGAAAAAGCCCGACAGCGTGCCGGTGACCAGACCGAGGCCGAGCAGCGCCGGCGTGTTGGCGGAGCTGATCGCCACGCGATGCGCGCCGACGCGGGCACGTGTCTTCAGCATCAGGACCGCGATCACCAGCATCAGTATCGCGAACATCGCTAGCAAGTTCTGCCCGTCCATCTGCTTGCCGAGGATGGAGCCGCCGAGAGCGCCAAGGATGCCGGCCGTGGCGAAGACCAGCGCACAGGACCAGTGGACATTGCCGCCGCGTGCGTGATTGCCGAGGTTGATGGCCGCATTGGCAGCGACCGCAATGGCGCTGGTGCCGATGGCCACGTGCGGATTGTTGACGCCGACCACATAGACCATCAGCGGCACGGCGAGGATCGACCCACCACCACCGACGAGGCCGAGCGAAAATCCCACCAGTGCGCCGGAGCCAAGCCCCAGCACGCCCTGCATCATCGTGATCATGATCCGCCGATTCGCGATTGCTATCGCGGTGACCTTAGTGACGTTTTTCCAGCTTCTCCATGCAGGGGAGCGCATGGCTCAGCAGCTTGTGAACGGTTGTGTGCGCTAGCGCACCAGCAGGGTCACGGCGATGGGGACCAGCAGTGAGGTGACGAGCGCATTCAGGCTCATGGCGATACCGGCAAACACGCCGGCCATGGCATCGACCTGAAACGCCCGCGCGACGCCGATGCCGTGCGAAGCCAGACCGACGGCAAATCCGCGGGCGCGATAGTCGGTGATGCGCATCCGGTTCATCATCGGGGTGACGATGATCGCCCCCATGATGCCGGTGAGCACGACGGACACGGCCGTGAGCGATGCATCCGCGCCGAGGGATTCACTGATGCCCATGGCGACGCCCGCCGTGACCGATTTCGGCGCCAGCGACAGCGTGATCTTGTCGGGCAGGCCAAAGGCTTTCGCCAGCAGCACCACGGAGACGATGGCGGTGATGCAGCCGACCACCAGCGCCGCCAGCATCGGCACGATGGCCGCCAGCACGGTCTTGCGATTCTCGTAGAGCGGAACGGCCAGCGCGACCGTGGCGGGACCGAGCAGGAAGTGCACGAACTGCGCGCCGCTGAAATAGGTGGTGTAGGACGTCCCCGTCAGCAGCAGGAAAACCGCAAGGATCCACATGGAATGGAAGACGGGATTGGCGAAGGGATGCCGGCCGGTCCTTTGCGACAGTGCATCGGCGGTCGCATAGACGAACAGCGTCACGGTCAGCCACAGCAGCGGCTGCTGCGAGAGATAAACCCACAGCGCGAACGGATTTGAACTCATGACGCGGGCCGGCCTCGCGTCATGAGGCGGCTGATCACGAGAAACGTGCCGACGGTCACAAGCAGCGTGATCACCACGGAGATCGCCAACACGCCAGCGATAGCCGTACCGTGCTCGGCAAGCAGATCGAGGCGCTGAACGACGCCGACGCCGGCCGGGATGAACATCAATGACAGATGCGCGAGCAGCCCCCGCGCGGTGGTCTCCACACCGCCGCCTTGCAACGGGCCAACGGAAAACAGGTCTACACGGTCACGCAGCAGCAGCAGCACGAAGAGCAGCAGCATCCCGAACACGGGACCAGGCACCGGCCAGGCAAAGCTGCGCACGACGACCTCGCCGGCAAGCTGGCACAGCAGGATCAGGCAAAGACTGGCAATCATGGAAGCTCCGCGGGCGATGACGCAGCGTTATCGCCCGCAGAACGGAATAAGTCGATCAACCGAACTGCACGGCTGATTTGATCAAGCTGCACCCTTCAGGCGCTTGGTGCATTCGCTGTAATAGCCGCCGCCCTTCTGGATCCACTTCAGGCCGCCATTGGCGTTGCTGGCCTTGTTGGCGTTGTACTGGTCCACGCAGGTATGCATCCGCTGCTTGCCGGCGGTTTCCTTGGCGTATTTTGGATCGACGGCCGTCGGGAAAGTCGCCGGGCCCGACGGCACCGCAGGTGTTGCTGCGGGAGCAGCTGCCGTCTTCGGCGCAGCTGCCGGTTTGGCATCGGCCGCAGCCGGCGCCGCTGTTGCAGCAGGAGTGGCCGAGGCAGCCGTGCCGCATTCGGCTTTCCGGAAGTCATTCCATTTCTGGCCGTTCAACGTGCCGGCGGTCTTCGCCGCCTGATATTTTGCACTGCATTCGGCGGCTGTCAGCGCATTGGCTGGCTGCGCCGCCAGCAAGACCATTCCGGAGATCACAAAGGCACTGGCAAAAGCACTGGTAACCGCATTGGCAAGAGCGATGTGTTTCGTCATGTCGTCTTCTCCCTGGATACGCGAATGACCGGACTATCCTAGCAATGCCACAATCAACGGCAATGAGGTCGCGCGCGGCAGCGCAAATTTATCTTCATCGCGCATCCGGTGCGAATTGTAGTTCATTCACCTGCGGTTCAGCCCTGCGCGATCACGCTGCCCATCCCGGAAAGAAGAGGTGTCGCCATGACCCGATTTGTGACCAGCCTAGCCACCGCCACCATCGCCTCCTTCATGCTGATCGGCGCCGCCAGCGCGCAGGCGCCCGCGACGGGCGACCAGAAGATGGCGCCCGCCAGCAAGATGGCGCCTGCCGATAGCAGCAAGGCGGCGAAGCCCCGCACCGCGGCGTCGCTGGAATGCTCCAAACAGGCCGACGCCAAGAACCTGCATGGCGATGCCCGCCGCAAGTTCCGATCGGAATGCAAGAAGGGCATGAAGACCAACTAAACGAACTCTACCTGCCCCTCGCTTGCGAAAGCGAGGGGCAGGTAGACCGGGACGCATTTGTCGCCCGGTCCGGACTTTGTCATAAAGCGGGCTCCTCGAGCCGCCGCCGAATGTCACTGCCATCAGCCCTTCCCAGCCTTTTGCAGACCCGCACCACCGTTGAGACGCTGATCGTCGGCACGATCGGCGGCGCGCTGTTTTACGGGGCGGAATTGCCGGGCGGGCTGATTTCCGGCGCCATGATCGTCGTCGCGACCTATGGCATTCTCGGCCGCCCCGTTGGCCTGCCGCAGCCGATGGCCCATGTGATCCTGATGACCCTTGGCCTGTCGCTGGGCTCGATGGTGTCGCCCGAGATGGTGAAGAATCTCGCCGCCTATCCCGTGACCATCGCGCTGCTGGCGCTGGCGACCTTCTGCACCACATTCGGCAGCAGCATCTATCTCCAGCGCGTCCATGGCTGGGATCGCACCTCGGCGCTGCTCGCCGGCAGCCCCGGCGCGCTGTCGCAGATCATCATGCTCGCCACCGAGCGCAATGCGGACGTGCCGGGCATCGCGGTGGTGCAGATCTTTCGCGTCATCATCCTCACCGCCATGGTGCCGCTGCTGCTCGCCGCCACCGGGCAGATGGGCCACGGCCCGCTGCCGTCGCGCGGGCCGGAAGCGACGCCACTGGCGCTGCTCGCGCTGGCCGTGGCTGCCATCGCTGTGTCGCTGGTGATGAAGTGGATCAGGTTTCCGGCGAGCTGGATGTTCGGCGCCATGATGGCGTCATCGGTGCTGCATGGCGGCGGCTGGATCCATGGCACGCTGCCGCAATGGGCCTATATCGCCGCCCTTGTCGGCATTGGCACGCTGATCGGATCGCGTTTCGGCAAGATCTCGCCGCGCACCATTCTCAGCCATGTCTGGGCCGCGCTCGGCTCGTTCTCGGTGGCGATCGTCATCTCGGCAGTATTCGTTGCCGTCGTCGCATTGACCACCAATGTGAAGCTCAGCGACGCGGTCGTCGCCTTCGCGCCCGGCGCCATGGACGCGATGCTGGCACTGGCGCTGACCTTGCACATCGATCCGATCTTCGTCGGCGCGCATCATCTGTCGCGCTTCATCTATGTCTCGATCGTCACGCCCGGCATCGTGCATCTGTTCGGCAAGGCACAGGACGATATCGACGACTAGCGCCGCGCGGTCTTGCCCGCGCCCCAGACGGCAATCGCCGCCATCAACAGCGAGATCAGCACGTTGTAGCCGGCCAACGACAGCCCGAGGAAACGCCACTGCACCTCGTCGCAGCGGATCACTTTCACGGTGTCGAGCCGCTCGAACAGGCTACCGGCCTTGCCGAGATCGACCACCGGCCCGGAGCATCCGGTCGGCCCCTGCCAGAATTGCCATTCGACGCCGGCGTGATAGCCACCAAGAACCGCATTGGCGAGCGCAGCCAGCGTGAGGATCACCAGGCCCGCGACCAGCGCGCCGCGCGGCGCATTCCTGTTGGCGGCGATCGCCACCAGCACGGCCAGCGGGATCGACAGATAATAGGCATAGCGCTGCTCGAGGCAGAGCGGGCACGGCCGGATATCCAGAGCGAGCTCGAAAAACCATGCGCCGGCAATGGTCGCGACGGCGACCACGGCCACCGCAACAGCCGCGACGAATGCAGGATTTCTGCCGGACGACGCGGCGGACGAGGATGAAACGGCGGTCACTAGGCTCTCCCGGGTGGCTATCGCGTCCTATCGCGAGCCCGCCGGACTGTCGAGATATCCGCGGATCACACTGCCGACATCGCCGGGAATGTGCATCGCGACTTTTCTGCCGCTCCCGCAGTTGACCCGCGGGAAGTCCCGGCTATAGTCCGGCCACTTCGCGACCCCGGGTTCCGGCGTCCGATGGCCCCTGTGGTGGAATTGGTAGACGCGCTCGACTCAAAAAGTGTTTTGTCTACCAATCCACAGATTTTGCGGCAGGCCGAAAGACTAAGTCGATCAATTGGTTATGAGGGCAGTGCCCTCCGTCTGGCAAGACCAAGGATCGCGCTAGGTGCAGTATAGGTGCAGGCGCGTAGGGTGGAGCGGCGCACCATCGGCGGCAAATGGCGTCGGAAGTCTCGATTTAAGGCGACGGTCTTCCTAGGTCGGGCTCGCAATTTATGTTTGCAGCAGCTGATCCCACGGCGACGTGACCATGAGCTCCCCGCTGTATATGACGCCCGTTGAGTGCTTAATGTGAGGGCTAGGATAAGGGGCCGTTGGGGGGGTGATGGAAAAGATAATTTCGAAGGATCAGTTACCTGATAGCTTGGCCTCCGCCTTAAGCGAGAGGGACGTGACCCTTTGGCTTCACCGCTTGCCGCGCAACCTTGATGTTGCGGAGGTCGTGAAGCTTATTGGCTTGCCTTGGCGCGAAGTTCTGCTCGGCGAAACCACGCAAGACCTCCTCGATTTGCTTTCGCGCGATTTAGACGAAGAGCTAGTGCGGCGGCGCGGTTATATTCAAATCATTCAAACCGACCCTGCCCTGGTATCCCTTCCGCCCCGCGCTCTTCCCGTCTACAGGCTTGATGCCTCCGGCGCAGTTGAATCCGACTTCGACCGAACGCTCCGGAGGATGGCAGTCCTCGGTGGCCTTCGCCGTTCCGGAGTGCGTAATCTTGTAGTCCTTTCGGACGACGACGGCGCTCAGCCAGACGAACTTGCGAGCCTTATCGACAGAGGATTTCAGCCGTACGTTACATTCGCATCAGATACGACCGCTGGGGAAGCGTCCGCAACCGAATGGGCCGAAAGGAGGCCTGTTGGTCCGCCTGCGCAGATCATCCGAACAACCCCAGCAAACTTCGCTCGCGCGCTTATCTCACGTTATGCCGAAATCTATCCAACCGACGCGACGGTAGTACGGATTCGCCAAGATGACGCGACCACGATATTAGTCGATTTAACTGAAACGGACGAGGCCGAGCGTCCTATTCTCAGTTCCTACGAAATCATTCAAGAACGAGACCTGGCTGTTGTTACGCCTGCAGATCTACGAGAAGAGGAGTTCATCAGCTTCTTCGAGGGGACACAGGAATCATGGCGTCCCTACGCCGCAGGGGTCCCTTGGTTGCGTGACGATGAGGCACAGCATGCCTTCATGCGACTTATTCGTAAGGTCGATACCGTTGGATCGCCGGAAAACAAGATTGCTTACATCGCAGCTCAGCCTGGCGCAGGCGGAACGACACTTGCACGAGCTATCGCATTTGAGGCCGCTCGCGCTGGCTACCCGACGCTAGTCGCAAAAACGATCCCATTCGTTCCTGAAGCTCTCCCGGTAGTCGGGTTTCTGACAAGGGCCCATCAAGCCATCCTCGAGGCGAGGCAGAGTAGCGGTACTAAAGGGCTCGACGCCAATAGATTGTACGAAACACCGTGGGTGATTGTCTTTGACCGCATTCACTTCGAGCGTAGGGAAGGCGATCTCCGGCATTTCGTGAGCGAGCTAACGAAATCCGGACGCCCTGCCATCGTGCTGGCGGTTATTGGCCCAGTTAAACCCTTGGAGTTTTACAGCGAGGGGGTGACTGAGATAGCTGCACCAACCCATTTTCTCGCAGCAAGCGAGGTAGGCGCGCTTGGGCGCCACCTCAATCGTTTCCTTCAAGTATACCAGAAGACTCGCCCGTTGGAGGCTTGGTCCCAATTCTATCGGGAACATAGCGTCCAACAGATGCACAGCGTGGCCGCATTCTGGATAGCGCTTTCGTTCTGGTTGCGCACTAGTCGCGACATTACTGGGTCAATTCAGGATTGGGTCTATAGCGCATTTCTCGAACATGCGAAGACGACGGCGATGCGGAGCGCGTTGGTCGAAATCGCAGCTTTGAGTTCTGAACGGCTGCCTTTGAACGAGAGTTTACTCCCGCCCTCCGACGAAGAATGGCCGCTCTCGCTCCGGCTGGAAGATTGTCGTAATAATCTATCAGCGCTTGGGTTGATGCGATCCTCGGCCGAGGGGGAACATTACTGGGGATTGGCCCACGATATCCTTGGTCGCCTGCTAATCAACGCGTTATTTCACGACTTTGAAACGCGAACCGAGTTGGGCTACGCTGATGCTCGCGATCCTGAGCATCTTCGCTTCCTCGCCCTCAAACGTGTCGCCGTAAAGCCCGCCATGGCGGAGAGCCGATATCGGTCTTTCGCCGAGCAATATGCGACGACTATCTTCAAAGTGGATCCAGATCATGGAGCTCGGGCCTTCGCCAGCATGTGGCGCGAGGTGCTGATCGCTTTAGACCAAATGCCAAAACTACTTCGTGATAGTAGTAGAGTGTTCCGTCACCATACCGCAATCTCACGGAGACGTATCGCCGCATTCGATAATCCTCTTTATCAGGTAACTACCGAAGATAGGGTGGAACTTTTGGAACGCGCGGTAGATGATATTCTATATGCGCTTACCTCGATCGATCGCGTTCCCGGTGAAGAACCTGACATCAATCTTTATAATTCGCTTGCCAATGCCTATTTAAATCTGGCCGACATACTTGCTTCCGCAGGTGAGCCGAGGGATCGGGTCGCTGACCTAAGGCGACTAGCGAACGATGCGACACGTCGAGCTTATAGCGATAACCCTACGAACCCATGGGTTGTTGAGACTCATATCAAGAATTTGATCAGCGTTGCCCGCTCGGAGCCCGAACGTGCTGGGGCCAGCGCCCTTGAGGCTCTTCTTGCCGTCTATGATGCACTACGCAGTACCGACGTCAATTTAAGGACTGGGAAGCTCGGCCGGCTCGGAGAAGAGGCGCTCACGATTCTTTTCGCAAATAGCCCGCCTGTTGCAAATTATTCGGAGTTGGAGACCCCGCTTGATGTCTTGGTCGCCGCCTGGCGCATTCTTGCGTCGGCTGGAGTGACTGGTTTGGATGAGACCTTGAGCGCGCTGCCTCAAGACGTAGCGGACGAGGTTTTAGTAACCCTGTCTCACGCAGCCGGTCGGGGCGACATACAGGTAATACGATTCCAGTATGGAATTCTCAGCACGGCTCGGCCGTTTGAGTTCGGCAAGCGGCTCGCCTTGGTGGAAAACCTTCAAGCGACGGATGGTCGTCTCTCACCACAGCTGCAGCTTGAGTACGCTCTGCTTCTTTATCAGGTCGGACGAGCGACAGAGGCTGATCAGCGATTTCGTGCCCTTCGCCGGCTATGGAGAGAGGCCGAGCATTTCGTGCAGGTTCCAGATCCCCTCAATTGGTTACGCGAGGGGGAAGGAGAAGCTCTGCGCACGGTTCAGGCGTACGTGGCCTCAGAGCAAGGCTTCCGAACGATGGCGCGCGTCGCAGAGTTTGGGAACATAACGGCGCCTTTCCGCCCCGAAGAATTCTCCGTGCGAAGCATGCGTCCGGGGACGCCCTTCCGCGCGCATGTCTCATTCGGCCACAACGGACCATTTCTCCGGCCGCCATCGGCCGGACCCAAGCGCGGCTGACCAAGACATGGATATGGTCGCGACATATGCTGCATCTAAGGCCTGGAACCTGCGTCCTAACATCGTTTTGGTTGAGGGCACATCGGATGAGGCTCTTTTTAAGCTCGCTGATGAGATCGTCATCGCTAACGGCGGACTGCTGCTCGGCGATGAAATCTGTATCGTCGCGGCGGGACAACGTGATCGCGGGGGAACGTATGGCGTTGCACGCGAACTGATTACTTTACGCTCCATGGTTCCGCTCGTGCTCGACCGAGACGGCAGACCAGTATACCGAGTGATGGGTCTCGTTGATAATGACGAGGCCGGACGCCGGATTATCCGAGATGTCCTGCGAATGGACCGCAGCGCTATCGAATTTCACGATATCATTGCCTTGCCCCCGGCCCCGCCAGTATTTTCAGACTTCAGTCCAATCGAACGGCGACGCGAATGCGATCAAGCCAATCTGCCATATAGAGGACTGGATTGGGAGATTGAGGATGCGCTATCGCCGCGGCTTTTAACGATTTTCGATCAGAGGCATCCCGGTATGATCACCCGGCGGGACAAGAAAGGCGGAAAGACCCATCATGAGATAGCCAGAGTAGGCAAGGCCAAGCTTCATCATATGGTGCATCGTGAAACGATTTTTGCTGACCTCGATGGCGTCATACAGATTGTCAATATGCTTCGGTCGCTGCTCGGCGTGATGAATGGCTCAAGGGCTCCCTAGGTGCGCCGGAAAAGAGCAGGATCTGGTTATTCGGTGCGAGCATGCCTCGTAGAGCGCTGATAGGAAAAAGAAATTCTCCCTGCGCTAAGAGCTAGAAATGTCTCTTTAGCTGTTGTATAGGAGTGCCGAGCTACCCTCAGGCGCACTGCACGCAGGGGATCAGCACCGTGCGGGTGTGGTGGAACTGGTAGACGCGCCGGATTCAAAATCCGGTTCCGAAAGGAGTGTCGGTTCGAGCCCGACCACCCGCACCATCGCCTTCAGGCCCCGACTCTGAGCAACCTAATCTCTAGGTGCACGCCTAGGAGCGCGGTCTGTCTGGCGACAACCCTGTGCGCGCCCGATTCAAAATCCGCCGTAGCAATACGTGTCGGTTCGAGGCCGGCCGCCTCACCATCTTTCCTTCATTCCCATGCTAGGGGACACAGCCACAGCGCGTCGGTGAAGCGCGGGCGCCAACGGCAGCCACTACCTTTTGACGGTAGATCACTGGCAATGCCTCTTGCGGTGGATAGCGATTTTCGAACCCGCGGTGCGAAGCGCCGACACAAGCGGCCGTGCCGAAACGGGGGTCAGCAGTGCCGCACACGATGCCCTCGATGCGGGAGCAGATGCGGGACCTCAGCCACAGTTCACTTGAGTGATCCGCCGGGATGTTTCTTCATATATAATGTTCATCCGGTTCGGTCGATAATCGTCAGTCTTCGAGCAAGTTGTACAAACCCTTCTCCATATTTCGTTGGGAGGCATCATCGGGACGTGATCTATCGATCGCCCGACCCAAGTTTGGCGGGCCGATGCGCGGCATTGGTCCGTTGGAGGAGGATTGAATGAGCCAGTCAATCCTGCCGTAGTTGAAACACCAGTCGGTCGTGCAGCGGCGACGGGACGAGCGCCGGGCTCGACCGTGCAGCCAGCGATCGCCATGAACGCCGGTATCAGAGCAAGCATGTTGACCCAGCTACGTCGCGGTGAACGGTTTTCCAGCATTGGACCAGCCGTTCTGATCATGCACAAGAGGTCCTCATACTTGCTAGAAAACGGCTGGTGACTTTGTTTAGTCTGTATGCTCAGGACCGCTTTTCCTTAGCCTTATCGTCGACCAGCTCATACCACATGGCGTTGAGCACTGCGAAAGCGGCCGCGAGTGGGAGGCCGAGTATCCATGCAAAGTACCACATCGTCTTTCTCCTTTAATAGGCATGGCCGCCTTTGTTAGTGACGCTCTCCTCATCGACTTTGCCCCAAAGGACCTTATAGACCCAGGTCGTATAGGCCACGATGATTGGCAGGAAGATGACTGTCGCGACAAGCATGATGAACAGTGTCTGATGGCTCGACGACGCGTCCCAGACCGTCAGGCTGGAACGGGGATCGACCGACGACGGCAGAATGAAGGGGAACATGGAGACGCCGACCGTCGAGATGATGCCGAAGATTGACAGTTTGCTGAACAACAGCGGCGCGATTTCAAGCTTGGCGCGCAGTCCCAGCAAGGCCAATGCCGCTCCGACAAATCCGAGTACCGGCGCGATCAGCAACCACGGATGGGTGCCGTAGTTGGCGAACCATGAGCCAGCATGGTCGACAGTCTTGAGTAGCGGATTGGATGGGCCAATCGGGCTGATGGCGCTGGTGATCCTGTAACCATCGACGCCAAGCGCCAAGAATAGGCCACCGAGCGCGAAGAGCACGATGACGGAAAGCGCGGCGATGCTGCCGTAGCTGCGGGCGCGTTCGGCGACGGGCCCCGAAGCCTTCAATATCAGCCAACAGGCGCCGTGCATAACCAGCATGGAGAGGGAAAGCAGGCCGCAAAGCAGCGCGTAAGGGTTCAGCAGTCCGAAGAACGTGCCATCGTAGAAGATGCGCATATCGTCAGTGAAGCGAAATGGTACGCCCTGCAATACGTTGCCGACGGCGACGCCAAAAATGAGCGAGGGCACGAAGCCGCCGATGAACAGCGCCCAGTCCCAGCCATTGCGCCAGCGCGGGCTCTCCCGCTTGGAGCGATACTTAAAGCCGACCGGGCGCAGGATGAGCGCAAACAGGATCGCGAACATGGCCAGATAGAAGCCCGAGAAGGACACCGCATAGAGAGGCGGCCAGGCCGCGAAGATTGCGCCGCCGCCGAGGATCAGCCAGACCTGATTGCCCTCCCAGACTGGGCCGATCGTGTTGATGGCGATGCGCCGTTCGACGTCTGTCCTCGCAACGAAAGGCAGGAGTGTGCCGACGCCGAGGTCGAATCCATCCATGGCGGCGAAACCGATCAGCAGGACGCCGAGCAGCACCCACCAGATGACCCGCAAGGTTTGGTAGTCGATGAGTTCATAAAGGATCATGGCCGGTCACTCCGCGGCAGGAACAAGGGTTTCGGAGATGAGCTCGGCTTCCGGTTCATCGTCGGGCTCAGGGCCATGCTTGATGGCCTTGATCATCAGCGCCATCTCGATGACGATCAGCACGGTATAGAGCGCTGCAAAGCCGACGATGGTCAGCAGCACGGCCCAGGCGCCGTGGTTCGAAACGGCAACCGCGGTCGGCAGCACGCCTTCGATGACCCAAGGCTGGCGCCCGATTTCGGCAACCACCCAACCGGCTTCGATGGCGATCCACGGTAGCGGGATCGAGAACACTGCGATCCATAGCAGCGACTGGTACTTGTCGAGGCGTCGTCGGGCCGAGAGCCAGAAGAAGGCCGCGGTCAGCAGAATGAAGAAGACGCCAAGCCCGACCATGATGCGGAACGACCAGAACAGCGTCGGCACATGCGGGATGGTGTCGCGCGCAGCCTGGGCGATCTGCGTATCACTTGCCTGACGCGGGTCATCGACATAGCGCTTCAGGAGCAGCGCATAGCCGAGCTCGTGCCCAAGATCCTCGAATGAGGTGCGGACGTCGTCGGCAACGCGCTTGTCGGGCGTCTCCGCGCGGATCTGCATCAAAGCGTCATAGGCGCGGATACCGTCGCGGATACGCTGCTCGGCCTGCTTCTCCAGCTTGTCGATGCCTGGGATTTCGGTCGTCAACGAGCGTGTGCCGATCAAGCCCATCACCCAAGGGATATGAACGGCGAAGTGCGTCTCGCGGGCTTCCTGATCCGGGAAGCCGAAGGCGGTGAAGGCGGCAGGTGCCGGCTCCGTCTTCCACATCGCCTCGATGGCGGCGAGCTTCATCTTCTGGTTTTCTGTGGCGAGATAACCGCTCTCATCACCGAGCACGACGACCGAAAGCGCCGAGGCCAGACCGAATGACGCCGCAACCGTCATAGAGCGCTTGGCAAGCTCGATATGGCGGCCCTTGAGAATGTACCAGGCCGAGACGCCGAGCACGAAGATCGCGGCACAGACGTAGCCAGCCGAGACCGTATGGACGAATTTGGCCTGGGCGACGGGATTGAAGACCACATCGAAAAAGCTGGTGATCTCCATGCGCATGGTCTGCGGATTGAGCGCCGAGCCGACCGGGTTCTGCATCCAGCCATTGGCGATCAGGATCCAGAGCGCGGAAAAGTTCGAGCCGAGCGCCACCGCCCAGGTGGCGACCAGATGGCCGACCTTGGAGAGCTTGTCCCAGCCGAAGAAGAACAGCCCGACGAAGGTTGCCTCAAGGAAGAAGGCCATCAGTCCTTCGATCGCCAGCGGCGCACCGAAGATGTCGCCGACATAATAGCTGTAGTAGCTCCAGTTCATGCCGAACTGGAATTCCATGACGATGCCGGTGGCGACACCGAGCACGAAATTGATGCCGAACAGCGTACCCCAGAATTTCGTCATCTGCCGCCAGATCTGGCGGCCGGTCATCACATAGGTGGTCTCCATGATGGCGAGCAACACGGAGAGCCCGAGCGTCAGCGGCACGAAGAGGAAGTGGTAAAGCGCCGTCAGCGCGAACTGGAAGCGCGATAGCGATACGATGTCGAATTCCATGGTCCTTCTCTCAGGTCTTTGGTGGCGGCGGGTTCCACGCGCGCCGAGCCGGCGCACGCGGTCGTTGAGGCTCAGTCCGGCCGGAGCCGGGCGAGAGCCTGCTCGAACGCCGCCTCCCCGCGGCGCGAAACGCTGCTGATGTGTCCGTCTTCGATCACTGCGATTGCGTCGGCGATCGAAGCCTCCCGGCGAATGTGGCTGGCGACGACGATCGCGCGACCATTTGCCCTCTCGGCGACGCGGAGCATCACGTCGCGAGCGGTATCGCCGTCCAGCCCCTCGGTTGGCTCGTCGAGCAGCCAGAGGGAAGCATCTCGAAGAAACAGTCGGGCGAGCGTCAGACGGCGTGCCTGGCCGCCGGACAGGCCGAGGCCTCCTTCGCCCAATCTCGTGTCGAGCCCTTGCGGCAAGGCGTCGATGGTTGCGAGGAGGCCGGCGGCATCGAGCGCATCGCGGAGTTGCTCTTCACTCGCCGAAGGATCCGCGACAAGAAGATTGCCGCGAATGCTGTCGGCGAACAGCTCGGTTCTCTGTGTCAATAGCGTCGCATCCGTGACAGCGACGCATTCGCCTTCACCGTTCAACTCGCCAGCCAGAAGCGCAAGCAAGCTGGATTTTCCAGCGCCACTGGCGCCGATGAGGGCAAGGCTTTCGCCATGTTTCAATTGCAGCGTGAGATGATGGAGGGCAGGCTTTGCGCTCCCGTCATATGAGGCACTTGCGTCGGTGAGCCTGAATGCGAGACCGCGCTGCGGCTCGACCCGTGTGATCGTCTCGTCTTTCGCCGTCAGCCGCTCACCGACGCGGCGAGCCGCGATCAGCGTGCGGCCGAATTCCAGGGCCCCGCGGCGTAGAGCTCCGAAGGGCTCAACCGCTGCAAATGCGACCAGCATGCCGAGGGCGGCCACGGGCGCGCCGATTATGCCGGCACCTGCGAGGGTCGCGACAGCCAGCAGCGAACCGGCGAGCAGCAGCGCCGATGTCAGCCCGAAGGCGAAGCCGACACCCGTCTCGATGCGGTTCAGGCGATCGTCCGCCGCAGCGCAATAGCGATCGGCATCGGTCACAGCGGCGCACTGCGCCTCGAGCCGGCCGGCGAGCAGCAGATCGGTCTGTCCGGCAACGAGATCGATCACCCTGGCGCGAACTGCCTCGACGCCATGCATGCGACGGCGTGCCGGTTTGGCGGCAAAGCGGCCGGCGACATATGGGATGCCGAGCCCGGCGGCCAGCAGCAACAGGCCAACAGCCATCCCGAATAGCGGATGGATCAGGCCAAGCACGACACTCGCGACAAGTGCGGTGCATAGAGCAACCGCAGCAGGCACGAGGACACGCAGGTAAAGCGAGTCAAGCGCATCAATATCCGCCGTCAGGCGAAACAGCAGTTTTGCCGGGCGCAAAGCTAGATGGCGCGCAGCGATGCCGGTTGCCCAGCCGCGAAACAGTTTTTCGCGGAGGGCCGCCAGCACCGCCAAGGTCGCGTCATGCGTCGTCATTCGCTCCCCGTAACGGGAGACGGTGCGGCCGATCGCCAGCAGCCGAATGCCTGCCGACGGCGCGAAGACATCGAAAGTGATGGCGGTTGCGACCGACAATCCGGCGATCGAGGCGGCGGTGATGAACCAGCCGGAAAGGCCGAGCAGCGCCACGCCTGCCAGAACCGTCACGGCAGACATGATTGCGCCGACCATCAGGCCGCGACGGCGTTCGGCGATAAACACGGTGAGAACGGGTTTGATATCGCGAAGGCGGGTCTTCATTCCGCCGCCTCCTGAAGCTTATCGCCGCCGAACGGAATCGCTCGCTGCATGCGCTCTGCGAGCCGGGGATCGTGGGTGGCGACGACAAGCGTCTTGCCCCTCGCGAACTCCAGCAGGCTTTGGGTGATCTCGGCGGCCGTCGCGGCATCGAGATGCGCGGTCGGCTCGTCGGCGAGTATGATGCGAATGTCCGGGTTACAGGCAGCGCGTGCTATCGCAAGCCTGAGCGCTTCGCCGCCCGACAGCCCGAGACCGCTCTCGCCGAGCGGGCGCTTGCCATAGGCTTCGGCGAGGGCATCGAGCCTGGCGACGTGAACCGCGTCTTTCGTGTCGACATCCGGTCGGCCAAGCGCGATATTGCCTGCCAACGTACCGGCAAAGATATGTGGCTTCTGGCCGATCCAGGCGACGTGCCTGCGCCAATCACCTGCTTTTCCAGGTAGCATGCCGCCGATGCGAATGGTACCATTCGAAGCCGGAGCAAGACCGGCGATCAGAGAAAGCAGCGTGGATTTCCCGCTGCCGCTGGCGCCTAGCAGGGTAACGTGGTCGCCTTGTGCGATCCGACAGCCGAAAGCCTCGATGGCCATCGCATGGTCCTCCGCATAACGGAAGCCCACGTCATCGAACTCGATATCGAAGTGCTGGAACTGAGAGTCCTCGTGGATCTCCACGATTCGCTGTCCGTCTGCCGCCAGGGCTTCCAGCGCCGACAGTGCGGCCTCGCCGCTGGCGCGATCGTGCCAGACCGACGACAACTCGCGCAGCGGCTCGAAGAAGGCTGGAGCCAGCAAGAGCAGGAAGAGGCCGGACATCAGATCAAGGCCGCTTGCCCAGGCGCCGAAGGTGATCTCGCCGAGCAGGCTGAAGCCGACATAGACGGCCAGCAGCGCAACGCCGAGGGCAGCAAACAGTTCGAGCACCGCCGAGGACATGAAGGCGATACGCAGCACTGCCATTGTGCGGGTCTTCAGATCGTCGGCATCGGCGCGTAAGCGGATGGCAGCTTGGTCGACGGCGCCAAGAGCCCGGATGGTTGTCAGTCCGCGCAGTCTATCGAGAAGGAAGCCGTTGAGCCCGCCAGTCGCAGCGAGCTGCTTTTCGCTGGCGGCCTGCGCGCGCCAGCCGATCAACGCCATGAACAGCGGGATCAGCGGCATTGCGATCAACAGGATGATAGCGGCGACCCACGATATCGGCAGGACGCAGAGAAGCATGACCGAAGGCACAATCGTCGCCTTGAAGCGCGCCGCCTGGAACCGGGCGATGTAGGGCACGATCAACTCGGCCTGTTCGCCGATGACGCTTGCCGCCTCTCCGGAGACCGGACGCAACGGATCGAGCGGAGAACGCCGGGCGAGCGCTTGAACAGCGGCGGCGCGGTGTCTGCTGAGCGCGTCGCGGGTGGCGTTGTATGCAAGGCGACCCCCGGCCGCCTCCAGACAGCTTCTGGCGAGGCCGAGAAGGACGATGAGGAAGGCCGGCCAGAGGACAGACTGCAATCCGCCATCATCGGCGATGCGGCCAACGGAGATGGCGATGAGGGCAGCCTGCGGAATGAACAAGAGCGCGCCCGCGGCTTGCAGGCCTGCCGCCAGGCGCGTTGAAGGTAACGGCCGTCGCACCACAAGGCGTCTTTTGTCGCCGGGAGTTTGTGCGAGGGCGTCTTCGGGTTTGTTCAAGGCATGCGACATGAGTGCCTCTTGGCGGCAGATAAGGCACCATGCGCCGCCAAACCGGACCGTCGGATATCAATTTACTGATCTGTCTAACTATGTAATTATGTAATCGAGTTGCGTCAACCTGCTCAACATGCAACAAGGTTTCAAAATCGCGCTCCCGAGATATTGATTTGATGAACGACGTATCGATCCGCCTGCCCGCCCCGACGTTGCGGATGGGCGATGCTGCTCCGGATTTCGAGGCCCGCTCCACGCAAGGCCCGATCCGCCTGTCCGACTTCAAGGGCCGCTGGCTGGTGTTCTTTTCGCATCCAGCCGATTTTACGCCGGTCTGCACGACGGAATTCGTTGCGCTTGCCAAAGCGCATGACCGGTTCGCAGCGCTCGGCTGCGCGCTTCTGGGGCTATCGGTGGACAGTCTTTATGCTCATCTCGCCTGGACACGCGCCATTCGTGAGCTGTTTTCGGTCGACATTCCCTTCCCGGTGATCGAGGACCCCTCCATGAACGTGGGGCGGGCCTATGGCATGATCGACGAGGCGGCTGAGAACAGCGCGGGCGTGCGCGCAACGTATTTCATCGACCCGGAGGGCGTGATCCGGGCAATCACACACTATCCCCTGACCATTGGACGCTCGATCGACGAGATGGTCCGGATGGTGGCGGCACTTCAGGCCGCCCACGAGGGGGACAAGCTCGCCCCCGCCGACTGGCAACCGGATCAGCCTTTGCTCCTGCCGGCGAATGAAAAAGCGCAGCACGAGGCCGACTGGTTCTGCCGGAGGGACGGATGAAGACGCTTTGGCAATCGCGCGCGCAGGCCGATATCGCCGCAGACAAGCTGCGCAAATTCGCGCAAGCCCAGCGCTTGATGATCCTATCCCTTCTGCTCGAAGGTGAAAAGTCGGTCACGGAGATCGACACGGCAACAGGCATCGGTCAGCCGGCTCTCAGCCAGCAGCTTGCCGAGCTGCGCAAGGCAGAGCTTGTAACGACGCGCCGGCAGGCAAAGCAGGTGTATTACAGCCTCGCAGACGAGACTGTTATTCTATGCGTTCGCAGCATCGAAGCAGTGTTCGGCGCCGGGGATCCCGAACGGGCACTCCTGAGCATGGTGAGACCGGATGTTCGGCCGGAGCGAAGCGGGGTCGTGCGGGGTGCGGCTAATTTCGCGCGAATTCGCTGATCGGAAACCTGCCTTAAGACGCCCTTAAGCTTTGGGGCGAGGCGCTTTTGTCAGGCATCGAATTGCCGGAGGAACGCCAGAATGGCCGAAACGACGCGCCGCAATATCACGATTCTGCAAGTCAATGACACGCACGGCTATCTGGAGCCGCATTCCGAACTGGTCTGGCACGGCGCCAAGCCCCGCTTCCCCACGCTCGGAGGCTATGCGCGCATCGCGGGTTACCTCAACTGCCCGGATGCGGTCGTCGCCCTCGACAATGGCGATACGTTTCACGGCACCTATGCCGCCGTCTCGACCAAGGGAGAGGCACTGGTCCCGCTGACCAATGCGCTGGCGTTCGACGCGATGACGGCGCATTGGGAATTCGCCTGGGGACCGGCCCATTTTAAGGCGCTCGCCAGACGGCTCGACTATCCGGTCCTGGCGATCAACTGCTTCGACCAGAAGACCGGCCGGCGACCGTTTGCGGCATCGCGCGTCATCGAGCGCGGCGGCCTGCGGATAGGCGTCATCGGCGTTGCCGCCACCATCGTCGACAAGACCATGCCACCGCACTTCAGCGAGGGCTTGCGCTTCACCAATGGCGACAAGGAGCTGCCGCGCGAGATCCGCCGGCTTCGCCACAAAGAACAGGTCGATATGATAGTCGTCCTCTCCCATCTCGGCCTGCCGCAGGACATCAAGCTTGCGGGACTGGTCGACGGGATCGACGTGATCGTGAGCGGCCACACGCATGACAGGCTGGAACGGCCAGTCGTTGCAAACGGAGCCATCATCATTCAGTCCGGATGTCACGGCGCCTTCGTCGGACGTCTGGATCTGAGCGTCGGCGACGGCGGCGTCCGGCTGGAGCGGCACGAGCTAATCGCCATGAACGATACGATCGAGCCCGATCCGGCGATGGCGGCGCTCGTGGAAGGCGTGATGGCGCCATTGCGCGAGCGTCTCTCCGTTCCGGTCGGCAGTATCGACACCGCACTCCATCGCAACACCGTTCTCGACTGCACGATGGACGACCTGCTGCTGGCGGCGCTCTGCCACGTGTCCGGCCGCAAGATCGCCTTTTCGAACGGCTGGCGCTACGGGGCACCGATACCGGCGGGCCCAGTCACGATGAACGACCTCTGGAACATCATCCCGGTCAATCCTCCCGTATCGACGGTGACGATGACCGGCGAGGAGATCCGCGCGATGATGGAGCAGAATCTCGACAGGACCTTCTGCGCCGATCCATTCGGCCAGATGAGCGGGTATGTGAAGCGTTTCTGCGGACTGACGATCTTCGCCAAGATCGAGAATCCGTTCGGCAGCCGCATCGTCGAAATCTTCGCAGGCGAAGAGAAGCTCGCTCCTCAGAGCGACTACGAAGTGGCCTTCGTCACCGCCCAGGGCGTGCCGGCCCGGTTCGGTCGCGACCGGGGGCAGATGGCGATCACGGCAATAGAAGCTTTGAAAACTTATCTCGCCGAGGGGGGAGCATCGGACGCCATGCCGGGGAGGGTCATTCCGATCTGACGGGGGATCGTTAGCTGCACTTTTCGGCTGGCATCTGTCACAAGCCGGCCTCACCATCGACAAAGGGCGATATCAAGCTTCGCAGCGTGAACTTGTCGAGGAGGATCCGGTATCGGGGCCGCCTCAAGCCTTTCTCATTGCCAGCGCGACACCCGCGAGTGTGAGCGCAATCGCCGAAACTTGCCGGAGGCCGAGAGGTTCGCCGAGGATGATCGCCGCCGCGACGATGGCGAACGCAGGCACCAGCAACATACCGGTCGAAGCGGCGACGGGCGGAAGCCGCCGAAGCGCTTCAAATCAGGCCAGATAGCAGACGCCCATCGGCACGAGCACCATATAGCCGAGGCTTGCAAGGCTAGTGGCGGAAAGCGCTCCATAGTCGGGATGTTCGAACACGATGCCAATGATCAGCATGGCGAGGCAACCAAGCCCGACCTGCCAGGCGACCGAGACCAGTGCGGGGATCGGCAAAGGCGCGTCATTGACGACCGATCCGAGCGCGAACAGCACCGCGGCTGCGAGAGCCAGAGCAACGCCGATGAGCTTGCCCACATCGAGACCGAAGCCGTCTCCGGCAAGCAGCAGTCCGACACCCGCCATGCCGAGGACCAGAGACGCAATATCGCGAATGGACGGGCGCCTCCTGAGGATCGGCCAAGCGAGCGGCGTCGTCCAGATCGGCATCGTGTAGACGATCAGCGCCCCTTGCCCGACTGTGACGAACCGCATCGCCATCGTGCTGAACCCCATCCAGGCGAAGACATTGGTGAAGGAGGCCAGGACGAGCCTCGGATAGCTTCCACGAGGGACCGCGAGCGACTGGCGGCGTCCGAGAGCGATCAGGCCGAGAAGGATCGCAGATGTGACGCCGGCCAGGCCACGGGCAAATAGCGGCGGCCAGTCCTCGAGCAGGATTTTCATCAGGGGCCAGTTCAGCGCCCAGCCGAGAGTGGTGACGGCAAGGCAAAGCAGACCGATCGAACGATTGGAGAGGAGGTTCAACATTTGCTCAGCGGTCCAGGCAAAGGACCGAACCGGCTGTGTCGGAGGTGGGGCGGCCATCATCCTGTTCTGCTATTTGCTCATGGCATGCGGCAAGCAGTCTATGTTTCCGGCCGTAGGCGATCTTGATCGCAGGCATGAGAATCTTTCCGTTGATCGGCCCGATCGACTTGAAATTGGTTAAAGAATATCGGCGGGGCGCTCGCTAGAGGCGCAGCGGCGGGCCGTGAGAATCGGCGCCTCCAATTTACCAGATCGCCCACGGTTTTCTCGGATTTTCATGGCGTGCGCCTTCGACATCGGTTCGGACAACAGCCATTCCTGCAAGAGGCAAGCCGACGACCAACTCCAAAGACAAATGCCGGCGGGTGTGGATCGAATGTCGATCAGCGCGCCGCTGCTTCACCGACCTCTTCGAGCCTCGGCGCGCCTCGTCCGGGTGGGGCCGCGGTCGGCAAGTCCGTAAGCCGCAGGCTATTGAGCGCAACGGAGCCGGAACTGGCGAGCATGGCGAGTGCGGCCATGGATGGTGAAAGCAAGCCGGTCATGGCAAAGGGAACCGCCACCATATTGTAGACGACAGCAAGGCCAACATTTTGGCGGGTGGTGGAGACTGTGTGCCGTGAAAGACTGATCGCGGAGAGAAGACGGCCGATGCCGCCTTGAACGATGACCACGCCGGCGGTCTGGGCGGCGGCGCTATGGGCGCCGGATACTGAGATCCCGCAATCGGCAGCGGCCAGCGCCGGCGCATCGTTGACCCCATCGCCGACGAACAGGACGGGTCCGGGTTCGGCTTTGACGAGTTCGGCCTTCTCGATCGGCGTGCAGCCATGGCGAACGCGGTTATTTGGAATGCCGAGTGCGTCAGCGACCCGTAGCGTCGGAGCCGCAGCGTCACCGGAAGCGATCCAAATGGTGATGCCCGACTTCTGAAGGCGCGCCACGGTGCTACGTGCCTCGGCCGTCGCGGCGTCGGTGAGACTGACCGTACCAATGACGATACCGTCGCGCTCTACGGCTAGCGTCGTGAGGCCATCATCACGTTCCGCTCCATGCACGATGATGCGGCGACCCTCGGCATCGTAGGCCTCGGCGCCTCGCTCATGGCGGGTCCCCCCTTCTCCTTCCTCCTGGCCGTGCCGTTCGACGATCGCGCGCGCCAGTGGATGGTCGATGCCGGTTTCGGCGAGCGCCGCCAGCCGCAGCACGCCATCCTGTGTCCATCCGGGCGCGGCATTGATCGAAACCACCGACGGGCGACCGGTGGTGAGCGTGCCTGTCTTGTCGAAGATGGCAGTCGCCGGCCGGGCGAGCGCCTCGAAAGCGATGGGATCGCGCAGGCGCAAGCCGAACTTCGCCGCAATGCCGGCAGCGCGCGCCTGTGCAAGGGGTGAGGCAATAGACAAGGCGCAGGGGCAGGCAGCGGCGAGCACGGTCAGGCCTCTGATGATGGCGTCCGACGCGGCCACGCCGACAATTTTCGCGCCGGCGATCGTCGCCAGCGCGAGTGCCGGGATTATCCAGCTCAGTACCGAGGCCATCCGATCGGCTCGCGACGCCGCCGTACCGCGTTGCGCGAGCTCCAACGCGATCGCTCCGCCCATGCGGTCGAGGTCGCGATCGCCAAAGGCGCGATCCACCGAGACGACGATGCGACGTTGCAGATTGACCGACCCTGCCTCGACGCGCTGCCCGATGCCAACGGAGATGGCGCGACTTTCCCCGGTCAGGACTGACCGGTTGATGAGACTGCTTCCTTCCCGAACGATACCGTCTACGGTGACGGTCGAGCCCGCATCGACGAGAACGAGGTCACCGATTGCGATGTCGTTGCTCGCCATGAGATCGTCGCCGGAGGCGGTCCGCCGGATGACCGTTTCGATGGAAGCATCCTCGAGCGCCTTCAGGGCATCGAGCGCGCTGCGGCGTGTCAGGAGATCGACGAGCCGACCGACGAGCAGGAGTGTGATCAGCATCGTCGCTGTGTCGAAATACACATGCGACGAACCCGACGCGAGCGACACGATCGAAAGAAGGAACGCGCCGCCGGCGCCGAGCGCGATCATCAGGTCCATGCCCGGCGCGCGCAGGCTAATCGATCGCACGGCCATCCAGAAGATACCGGCACCCGCCCAGGCGACAACCGGCAAGGCCAGCAGACCGGAACCAAGCGCGATCCACCACGCGACGTCCGGATCGAGAACGGACACATAAAGCACGACGGCAAGCGCCATCGACCACATCCCCGACATGACAGCGACGGCAAGGCGCAGCGAGAGGCGGCTTATATCGGCTGTGAGGATCGCCGAGAGCTCCTCGGGCCGGTGGCGGTCGATCAGCCTGTAACCGGCGCGCGAGACAGCGGCGGCAATGTCGTCAACGGAGAGCCGTTCCGCGTCCCAATCGACCAGCATCGACGCGGTCAGGTGATGCACCCCGATGGTGCTGACCCCTTCCAGCCGGCCGATCTGCCGTTCCAGACCCCGCGCACAGCCGCCGCAAGCCAAGCCGCTGACGCCGAACAGGCGGCGCACGGCGCTCAGTCCACGGCGCCGACCGGACGTTCCGGATCCGGCGTGCCGACGCCGAGCAGCACCCCGTTGACGGTCTGCCCGTAGTAGATCTGATCGCCGTCGTGGTACTGCTTGCGTGTTTCCTCGATTGTCTTGCCTTTCTGTCTCGCATCCTTCGGGCGCTCGAAGCTGTTGATGTAGGCTGCAACGTCCCAGGCTTCCTGATCGGTCAGTCGGCCGGGCTGCGACAACGGCATGTTGTGCTTGATGAAGGCGGCCGCCGTATCGATGCGCGCCATGCCAGCGCCCCAATTATAGGAGCTCGCGCCCCAGAGCGGCGGGAAGACATAGCGCCCGTTGATGTCCTTCTGGCCCTGTCCGTCACCGCCATGGCAGACGGCGCAATTGGCCGCGAACACCTGCGCGCCGCGTTCTGGGGAGTAGCCGAGCTCGGTCTTGGCGACCTTGCCGAAGCCGACGCCTTCGAGCTCCTTGTTCGTCGGCGCGTTGGTCGCGAGCCAGAAAAAGTAGCTTTCAAGGTCGCGATAGATGTCGTCGCCATGCGGCGGCGGGCCACCCTTGACTGAATGCTGTGCGTTCATTGAGAAAGTGAAGCAGCCTTGGACACGGTCTTCCATGGTGTTGATCTGTTTGTTCTTCGACCGGTATTTCGGATACTGCACCCAGGCGGCCCACATCGGCGCCGAGAAGGGCTGGCGGCCGGCGCCGAGATGGCAGTTCGAACAGGACAGGCCATTGCCGACATATTGCGAGGCGTTGGTCGATGTGTTCATGAAGATCGCCTGACCGCGTCGGACAGCGGCACCGAACTGATCGTTCGGGATTTGGTCGTCGGTCGGTGGCTGGAAGGAGCCGGCGGTCGCATGGCCAGCGGTGTCCTGCGCCGTCTGCCGACCGGGAATGAAACCACTCTCATAGGCGAGTGCGCCGAGCGCGGCGACGATCAGACCCGCTCCGGCCGCATGGATCCACATTTTCGCGATGCGTCCCTTTTCGGGATCGGCGGGTTTTGCACTGACGCTTTCTGCTGGCTCCGTCATGGCCGTTCTCCGATCTTTGCAATCTGTGCGTCTTCTCCTGCCGGAACGGGGGGAAGCGAGGCGAGATAGTCTGCGACCGCCCTTCGATCGGCATCGGAGAGCGCGCGGGAAATCCGTCCCATCAGGTCGAGCGAGGAATTGTTGCGATGTCCGCCGATCCAGGCGGCGAGCTGGCTTGCCGTGTAGGAAGCATGCTGGGCGGCGAGCGCTGGAAACTCCGGCGAGACGCCGAAGCCGGATGGTCCGTGACAGGAAAAGCAGGCTGGCACGTTGCGGCTCCAGTCGCCATGCAGCGCCAACGCCTCGCCGCGCGCGAGATCGCCGCCGAGTTCCGGTTTGGCGTTCGAAGGTACGCGCAGACCGGCATAGTATTCGCCGAGCTGGCGCTTCTCTTCGTCAGTCAGCGACGCCACGACGATCTTCATGGATTCGTTCTGGCGACGTCCGCTATGGAAATCGTCGATCTGCTTGACGATGTAATCGGCGGGAAGGCCCGCAAGACGCGGGACGTTTTCCTTCCCCTGACCAAGATCGCCGTGACAGCTCGCGCAGGCCCATTGCTCTCCGCGCCCTGTGAAGATCATCGCGGACACCTCCGGGCTGAGTGAGACGGCGGTTTGCGCCACGAAGGGCGGCTGGTTGCCGAAGGCAATGCCGGTGGCGGAGGCGATCTCGGCCCCGCCCTTAAAGCTGCCCTTGTCCGCGACAGCGCCGCGAAGCTTCGCGACGGCCGCCGCCTCGATCGTCTCGGAGGACTTGCCGAAACGGTGCGCCACATAGGTCGCGAGTTCACCAAGCTCGACATCGGTCAGCACGCTGGCGAAGCTCGGCATGTGACCGTTGAAATTGTGGTCGCCGACGCGGATCGGCCCGTCGATGCCGCGCAGCAGGATCGACGAGACGAGCTCGGGGCCTTGCGCGACGAAGGCGGAGCCTGCGAGCGGTGGAATGGCGGCGCGCACGCCCATGCCATCGGCCTGATGGCATGTCGAGCAGCGGGCGACGAAGAGGGCGGAGCCCGGCTCAGTGCCGGCACCCGTCGCCAGACGGCTTTCCACAATGCGCTCATCGCGGGCCGCCGCAACATCCTCGCGCGTGTCGAACAGCGTCGCCGCGCCCCAGATGCCCAGACCTACGGCGATGGCGATCAGCGGCCAGGGCATCTTGCCGTGAAGCTCGTAGGGCTCGAAGTTCTCGTCGGGCCGTCCGGCCTCGTCTTTGCGGGGAGATTTGTCAGCCGTCATCGCGCGCCCTCCTGACGGTTGTAGCCGTCGTCGCGCAGCGCGTTGGCGGGTGCGGGATATGTCCGGTCGAGGGATTGCAGATAGGCCGTCAGGTCGAGCGCTTCCTGCCTAGCGATCACGACGCCTGATCTGGGCGCATATTCCGACGGCAAGGCGACCACGACATCGCCGGGCGCGGCCGTGTCCTTTTCCTCGAACAGGAAGGGATAGGCCGGCATGATGCTCCACCCAAAAATGGCACGCGGCTGATAGAGATGGGTCAGATGCCAATCGCGCGAGGGAAGGCGCGCGCCGACATTCAGGAGGTCCGGGCCGGTGCGCATCGTGCCGAGCTGATGCGGCTGGTCATAGGTGTAGTCGGCCGCGATGGCCGGCCTGCCCCAGCCGCGCACGCCGTCCGGCGCCTGGTCGGGCGAGCGTGGCTGCTGGCTGTGACAGTAGACGCAGCCAAGCGACACGTAGACCTCGCGCCCGCGCAACTGCTGTTCAGTATAGGGCTTCAGCTCCGGCGGGATGTCGTGCCGGCTGATCTGGATGCCGGGCGCGATGACGAGCATGAGGGTCGCGAACGCGAGAATGCCGAGGGCCAGGACGGAGAGTGGAAGATACTTGTTCATTCTGCGGGCACCACCGTTGCGGCTGCCGTTGCCCGGCGGGGAAGAAGGATCGCGGCGACGTTGATGGCGAAGACGATATGGCCAAGCGTCATCAGGCTGCCGCCGACGCTACGGGCTTCCAGATAGGGGATGGTGACCGTTACGCTGTCGGAGAACGGACGAGTCGCGTCGAGCATGGCCAGGCCCTGGAGCACGCCGCCGATCGAAAGCCCGAAGAAGTAGATCGCAAAACCGACGACGATCAGCCAGAAATGCGCGTTGATGAGCGCCGGCCACGGAAAGGCCCGGCCTGTCATGCGCGGCAGCATGTGATAGGCGGCGCCGAACATGACGATGGTCACAAAGGCATAGGCGCCGAGATGGGCGTGGCCGACGGTGTAATGCGTGAAATGCGTGACGGTGTTGATCGAGCGCAGCGCCTCCGTCGAGCCCTGGAACGAGGCAAGCGTGTACATCACCGCGCCGAAGGAGATGAAGCGCAGCGGCAGCGACTCCTTCAGCGCCCAGAGATTGCGCGCGACCGTCACATGCTGGTTGATGGCGACCGCGATCACCGGAATGAACATCATCACCGAATGGACGATCGAGAGTGTCACGACCCAGGTGGGCACCGGTCCGCCAATCAGATGATGGATGCCCACCTGGCTGTAAAAGAGCGCGAGGCCCCAGAACCCAAGCAATGAGACGGAATAGGAATAGATCGGCTTGCCGATGATCTTCGGAATGAAGTAGTAGGCCGTGCCGACCCCGAGAGGCGTCAGCCAGAGCCCCAGCACATTATGGGCGAACCACCAGTTCACGGTGGCTTCCTCGACGCCCAAATGGATGTAGGGGATGTTGGCGATGACGAAGAGACAGGGAAACCAGAGAATACCCGCCAGGAAGTACCAGCCGGACACATAGATGTGGTGGACTTGCCGGGCGATCGTCGTCTTGACGAGGGGAACGACGAAGAACACGCCGGCGAGCGCCAGCAGCATGTCGAGCTGCCAGGGGATTTCCAGCCATTCCTCGCCGTCGGTCCAGCCGTTGGCGATCGCAAGCGCCCCGAGACAGACGGCGATGTTCCAGAGGATCGCGCCGATGATCGGCAGCCGGGGCGCGCGCAACGGCGTGTGAAAGATGCGCGGCAGGATCCAGATCATCGAGGCCACGCCCATCTGCGAGAGCCAGCCGTATATGACGAGGTTGAGGTGCAGGGTGCGGACGCGGCCGAAGGTCAGCGGCGCATAGGCCGAAAGCCAGTCGGGCCAGTGCAGCTTCAGCGAGGCGATCAGGCCGAAGGTCGAGCCGACGATCAGCCAGAAGGTCGCTGCGACCAGAAGCACGGTGACGGGCTTGGTGGAAATGCGATCGATGCCGGCGGTGGCGGCGTCGAAGTAATGGCGTCTGGCAGGCGAGTGTTCGGCATCGGGACTGTCGAGGTGGCCCTCATCGCCGGCTGCGAAAATGACCTTGGCGTCTTCCTGGTCGAGCTTGAGCTGTTTATTGCTGATCGCCCAGATCAGGAAGGCGAGCGCGAGCAGCGATACGCCGAAGCTCAACGCCAATAATAGCCCCATCGTCACCATGCGCTTGTCCCTCCCGCTCGCGTCCTGGCTCTTGCGGCAGGCACACAGAGTTCAGCGCTCGGAAACCAACCTTAAGGCAAACTTAAGGATCAGCCCTTTGGTGACGATAATTCCGGTAGAGGAAGCACTTGAGTGACACGCGGGACAACATTGCGCCTTCGCCGATGGACGAGCGTACTTGAATTGATAGCGCGCGGACTGAAAACCTATTGCAAGCTCTTGAGGGGTTCTGGTCGGGGCGAACAAGACCATGCTTCTGCCGTGTCGATACCGACAGATCGGTGTAAGCTACTACCCTCGCCGAAAGAAGAAAACGTGCTGAATTGGAAGCCGTCTTTACCGTTGTGTTTCACCGAATACATTAACTTGTCGACGTAACACATGACATCCTTCATTGAGGTCCGTCGATCGGGATGCACTATCAACGCTCCCATGCTGCATGTTGCAGAATAGCCGCTTTCGGACAGAGCGGCCGTGAGATGGGCGTGTACTCGTTGAGCGACGGTCACTCCATCTTCGTTATGCTTCAAGGGCATGGCTATAGCGAATTCGTCACCTCCCATTCGGCCAAAGCAGTCGCTTGCCCGGATCATACTACGGCCAGCAGCTCCGAATGACTGGAGGACTTGATCTCCGGCATCATGGCCGAAGCGGTCATTGATGGCTTTGAACCCATCAAGATCGACATACATCATAACGATAGGATGCCCTTCACGGGCACCAGTCGCAATAACGCGCTTAGCCTCCTTTTCGAAGGCTAATCGATTGAGAGCACCCGTCGTCCCGTCGTTGCGGGCGAGAAAGTGCTCCCGATCGAAACTGCAACGGAAGCTTGATACAATGCCCGCCAGAATAGGCAGCGTTATCAGTTGAAGTGCCAGATTGCTAAATTCGATCCATTCGATGCGTCCGTCGGAGCCGTGCACAGCGACGGACGAAATGGCCGCGACAAGCACCGACAAGAGACCTGACCGCATCCCGAGCCTCCAGCTCGCAAGACAGACCGGGATCAAATACAGCGGTACGATATGTAGGCCGATCGGATGGAGTGCGCGGCCCAAAATCGCAATAATCAGGAAGCTGAAAATCAAGGTTATCTTTGCGCCGCCGACTGACAAGGTGTCGATGCGGTTGCCAAGATAAAGAAGGGCCTTGCAGGATTGTCCATCCAGAGTGTGTTGGCGCTCTCCCGTCAATACAGATCCTCTCGAGTCTTCGATGCCGAGTTCATGGGGATTAGGGCTCCTGCTCCGCGTTTGCGTAAGCCGGCATTCTCCCCCTTCTCAGGCGGTAGGTCTAGAAGACGTCGTCTCGATGTCCTGAGGACGATGAGCCAGTGCTACGACCGATCGCCTTCATGCTGGGTCGACCGTCAACACAAGGGGCGATGATAATATAGCTTGCGTGAATTAATCGTTCGCCGAGAAAAATAGTAAAATGCCTTGAAGTAAAGACAATGCTCCCCGATCCTGCATACGTCATCTTCAACAGAGGCCGCGTCTGTATTGCCCGCCAAATGAAGCGGGCAATTGATCAGTACCGGGCGTCCTTGGGCTTCTTGACGCCTTTCCAGTCATTGACCTTGCCCGCAAAATCAGGCCTCGGCATGTGGGTGAAGAATTCCGCGACGTCGACGGCATCCTGGTCGGACAGCACCCCGCCGGCTCCAAGCGGCGCCTCCAGATGCATGGCGGGCGGCATGGCGTATTTGACAAACTGCGCCGCCTTGTAGGTACGGGCAAGGCCTGCGCCGATGTTAAACGATTCATCGCCCCAAAGCGGTGGGAAAATGTAATCTCCGGCCTGATCCTTCATGCCTTGGCCGTTTGCCCCGTGGCACGATGCGCATTGAGCGGCATAGATCGTCCTGCCCCTCTCGGGATCGGGCACCAGGCTCTCGTCGATCGGCCCGGCGTTGCGCACTGCCGTCTTGTCGCCTTTCGCCACGCCTTGGCGCAGCCAATCCATATAGGCGAGCATCGCATGCATCTCGGTACTGTCTGTGCCGAGTGGCTTGCCGTTCATCGAGCGCTGGAAGCAGCCGTTGATACGCATGGTCAGATCGACCTCGCGGTTGGCGCGCGGATTGAAGGACGGATAGCTGTTGGTGGTGGTGATATAGGGATTTGCGTCGGACAGCTTTCCCTGCGCCATGTGGCACGAATTGCAGTTGAGACCATTGCCGACATTAGCCGGAAGGAGGCGCGCGGTCTCGTTGAGGAGCCGCTGTCCAAGCCGGACGGCATCGGCGTTGGGTTCGGTTGCGATCGCACTATCTGCAGGAATTCGATAGTCGCCGATCCGTTTGCCGTTGGCGTCCAGCACCGCAATCGCGTCCACGGCCGGCGCGTCCAGCGTCGGCTCGTGCAGGAACGCGAATGCTCCTGCTGCAAAGGCGACAGCCACGATGGCAGCTCCGGTCAGCGTTAGGGAGCGCTTGTTCATTATTGTTCTCCCGGCACGTAGTGTTTCGGTTTGCGCGCAATCTCGCGGCGCATGCGCGAGATGTCGGCTTCTTTGATCTCGCTGCCGTGATTGCCCCAGCCGTTGCGGATGAAGTTGAGGACGTCGGCGACCTCCCGGTTGGTCAGGCTGGCAAAACCCGGCATGGTGAAAGCCATCGTGTCGTGTGGGGTCTTCGGCATCCGCCCGCCGGCGAGCGTCACCTGAATGAGCGAGCTCGGATCGTCGGCGAACACCATCGAGTTGCCGGCGAGTGCCGGATAGATGCGCGGCGCGCCTTTGCCGTCCATACGATGACAGATCGCACAATGCTCGACATAGGAGGTGGCGCCCGGCGCGCTGTAGTCGCCGGCCTTGAGCGCCGCGGTGGTGAGATCTTCCTTCGGCTGCCAGGTCGGGCTGCGACTATCGCGAGCCTTCAGGGATTTCAGATAGGTCGCGATCGCCGTGAGGTCCTCAATCGACAGGTGCTGCGTCGAGTGCTCGACGACATCCGACATTGAACCGAAGGCGGCGGTCTTGTCGTTGCGTCCGGTCTTCAGGAAGTCGACGATCTCGGCGGTCGTCCATGTCGACAGGCCGGTGTTCTCGCTGCGCAGGTTTTTCGCGTACCAGCCCTCAAGCACCGAGCCTGACAAGAAGCGGCTATTGGCGCCGTCGGCAAGCGCCGTCTCCTGAAACGCGATGCCGCGCGGCGTATGGCAGGCGCCGCAATGGGCGAGCCCCTCGATCAGATAGGCTCCGCGCTCAAGCTGCGGATCCGTGGCCGTCGTGGCGAAGTCGCGGGGCTGGGCGAAGGCGAGCTGCCAATACGCAAGCGGCCAGCGCATGCTGAGCGGCCAGGGCATGGTCGTCGGCTGGTTGTCCTGCCGGACCGCCGCGACGCTTGACATGAAGTAGGCGTAGAGCGCTTTGATGTCGTCGTCGCGGACGACGGCGTAGGACACGTAGGGCATGGCGGGGTAGAGATGCGTGCCGTCCGGCCGGATGCCCTTGCGCACCGCCCGCTCGAAATCGCCGTAGCTGTAACCGCCGATCCCCGTGTCCTTTTCCGGGGTGATATTCGTGGAATAGATCGTGCCCATCGGTGTCTGCATGCCGAGCCCCCCAGCGAAGGGCTTGCCGCCGGGCGCGGTGTGGCAGGCGATGCAGTCGCCGGCATGGGCGAGATATTCGCCCTGCCGGATCAGGGTCGCATCCGTGATGTCGACGGACGCTTCGGTCTTCGGTTTGAACCAATACGGTGTCGAGATGGCGATGGCGTAGGACAGACCAAGCCCGCATACGCCGGCAAATGCGAGTTTGAGCAACAGTTTCACGACACGTTCCATGACTTTCTTTAATTATGTAAATATTCTGACTTTCCTCCATCCCGCTTTGATTTCAATCAATGAGAACGGGGACGCTTCAGCACCTATGCGAAGGGGCGCAGGCGTCGAATGAGATCGCGCGCGGTCACGGACCCGACCGACCGGGTGCCGCTGTATTCGCGCCCACTCTCGGTCTGGACCACGAAGAGCGTCGGCGGCCCGTCGGCGCGCAGGTATCTGAGGAGCTCGCGGCTCGTCTGATCCATCCGGGTGACGTCGACCTTGATCAGCGCGATCCGTTGCATCGCGTGCTGGACACCGGGATCGGGCAGGATTTTCTGATCGATCGTCTTGCAGACGGCGCACCATTCCGCTCCGATGTCGACAAGTGCCGCCTGGTAGTGTGGCGACAGCCGCGCCAGGGTCTCGTGATACTCGCGCAGGTTCGTGACGAGCGAAGGTGCGGCGGTCGCGTCGGCAGACAGAGCGCCGGCTGCCGCCATCGAGAGCGCGCCGACGAGGATCTGCCGCCGCGTTGCAGCACCCTCAAGCTGTCGTGAGACCTTCTGGCGGCTCGCTGGTTTAGAAGCGCGGTCGCGGACCGCAAAGTATGTCCATTTCGTATGAGGCATGCAGGGTTCTCCGTTGTCGATGGCAACGGGAAGCGCCGGCCTTAAGGCAGGCTTAAGGTGGGGCTGGAGTTTCGGCCTTCTGAACTGAACGAATTCAGAAGGTTGAGAGACAATTGACGAACACCATGTTTATCAGCCCGATGGGCCGACGCGCGTTCCTGCTCGGCGCCAGCGCCTTTACTTTGGCCGGCTGCGTTTCGACCGGCCAAACCGTTCCGACGATGACGCCTGTCGCTGAGATCGAGCCGGAACCTGTGGTCCCGCTCATGTACGCGGCGCTGCCGAACGAGCAATTTCCGATCCCCGAAGTCGATGTCTCCAAGGTCGACCAGAAATGGTGGCGAACCGAAGTCGACTATCCGACCGGCGAAAAGGTAGGGACGGTCGTCGTCGATACACCAAACCGTTATCTGTATCATGTCAGATCGAACGGTCGGGCGACCCGGTATGGCGTGGGCGTCGGACGTGATGGGTTCGCCTGGGCCGGTCAGGGGCACATCGCATACAAACGCGAATGGCCTCGTTGGCGTCCGCCCAACGAAATGGTCGCGCGCCAGCCTGAACTGGAGCCGTATAGCATCGACAATGGCGGCATGCCTCCCGGCTTGAACAACCCGCTCGGCTCCCGGGCGCTTTATATTCATGAAGGAAACCGCGATACGATCTATCGCATCCATGGGACTCCTGAATTCTCAACCATCGGGAAGTCGGTGTCCTCTGGTTGCATCCGCATGCTCAATCAGGATGTCATCCATCTCGCCGACAACGTCCGCGACGGCAGCGCTATTGTGGTCATCCCTGATCCCTCGATGTCGCATTTGCTGGTTGGATAGCTGGGGTCAGATGCCGAACGAAGTCGTCAGCTATGAAGTCGAGATGCGTGGCTATGTGCTACACGCGAGCTACTTCGGGCCTCGGGATCGATCGGCGTTGCTGTTGCACGGCGGCGGCAACACGGCCTCCGCAGACATATTCCCGCTTCGCCTCGATCTCGCCGAGCGCGGTATTGGTACGCTGGCATTGGATCATCGGGGCCATGGACTGACCGGCGGCGATGTACAGAAGAGTTCGCTGGCGCTGAGGGTCGACGAAGCGCGAGCAGCGATCGAGGCGGTCCGGCCGCGCAATCTGCTCGGTGCGGTTTCCATGAGCATGGGAGGCTATGTCGCTGTCAGGTTGTCGCAAACCGTCTCGCTGAACGCCCTGGTCATGATCGCGCCGGCGATGTACGTCGGCCAGGCGTTTACGGTGCCCTTTGGCCCGGCGTTTTCGGCCATCATCCGGCGCTACGAGAGCTGGCGCGACAGCGATGCCTTCGACATCCTGAGACGTTTCGGCGGGCGGGTACTGATCGTTGCGGGCGAAGAGGATCGAACGATCCCGGCCGGCGTGATCGAGGCTTGCGCGGACGCAATGCCTTCCGACCGCTCCGCCGTGATCTCGCTACCCGGCGTCGATCACTTCGTGATGAGCCGCCTGCGCGAGGGCCCGACCGATCGTCTGGCCGGAATCCTGGATCGGATGGCTGTGGCCTTTCTGGGAGATGATCAGGGATGTGCCTCCGCAATATCAGCTCCGGGCCGTGCGGAAGCCTGAGCGGCGACGCGAAGCTCGGCATGCTCCGCCCCGATCACCGGCAACGGAAGGGCATCGTGCCTTGCCTTTTCGGCGACGAGATCGATCAGCGCAGACATGCCGGAATGCCCCACGCCTTCCTCGATCGCGCTGTCATGCGCGCGAAGATGGCGGATTTCCCAATGCCCGAACGATCGGATCAGCAGGTCCTGCGTATAGAGATGATCGGCGTGCGGCGGGCCGCCGGTGCCATAGCCGAGCTGTTCGACGCGATAGCCCTGCATGATCAGGAGCCCGCCCGGCCTCAGGCAGGTGTGGAAGCCTTCGAACATGATCCGACGCAGCTCGGGCGGAGCGAACTGCACGAAGATCGCGACGACGAGATCGTAGGCCTCGGGCTCCCACTCCCATTCGGCGAGATCGGCAAGCACGGTCTGCAAGCTGACGCCGCGACGGCGGGCGAGTTCGCGCGCCTTGGCAAGGCCGACCGTCGAAGCGTCGATCGACACGACGTCGAGGCCGCGCTCGGCGAGCCAGACGCCGTTACGGCCCTCTCCATCGGCCACTGCGAGCGCCTTCATGCCTGGCTCAAGCCGGAAGGCTTGCGAGGCAAGAAAGGCGTTCGGCTCAGTCCCGAACAGATAGTCTTCACCTTCGAATCTACGATCCCAATCGTTCTCCATGGCAGTCGTCCCAGTGGCTTGAAAGGCTTCCGGCTCGAGGAGACAGAAGCCTGTTTTTGTTAGGCTGGCATATTGTCGGTACGGCTAGATCACGACAACTTTCGAACCTGTCGGCACCCGGCGATAGAGGTCGATGACATCCTGGTTCATCATGCGGATGCAGCCGGAGGAAACGGCATGGCCGATCGTTTCCGGCTGGTTGGTGCCGTGAATGCGGAACAGGGTGTCCTTGCCGTTCTTGAAGAGATAGAGCGCACGGGCGCCCAGCGGATTGTTGGCTCCGCCCTCCATGCCGCCGGACCATTGGGCGTATTTCTCCGGCTCGCGCCTGATCATGTCCGGTGTGGGTGTCCACTTCGGCCATTCCTGCTTCCAGGCGATATTGGCGGTGCCCGTGAATTCCATTCCCTCGCGGCCGACGCCGACGCCGTAACGCATCGCCTTTCCGCCCTCCTGAACGAGATAGACGAAGCGGTTTTTCGTATCGACCACGATGGTGCCCGGCCGCTCGCTTGTGCGGTAGTCCACCTGCTGTCGGAGGTTCTTCGGATTGACGCGGGATGTGTCGATCGCCGCGACCGGGAACCTTTCATTGGTCTGGGCGGCGTAGCTGGCGACTGTCGCGGGCCGATTGCGGTCAAGCGGCTGCGTGACGGCGGTTGTCGGCATCGTCGCCGTGGTGCAGCCGGCGGCGACCAGGCTGAACAGGAAGGCGGAAAACAATCCGCTCTTTTTTGATAGACTCATTTCGATTCACGCATCGTTGTCCGCGCTCCCTTCAAGGAAGGCGGAGGGTTCAGGTTCGGGGTTAAGGGAACGGGCTGCCCGCCATCGGATTGGGCAGGCAGGCATCATGTCGAGCCTCCAAGCCTCTCGATGGCGGCATTGAGCGCCTCGCGCGAGATCTCGCCCATGTGCATGGAGGCGAGTGTCCCGTCGGCTCTGAGGAAAAGGGTGATCGGAAGTCCCATGCTTCCGTAGTGGCGGGGGATCTGCATCGACTGGTCGAGCAGAACGCGATCGAGCTTGAGGTTTTCTTTTGCGAGATAGGCACGGATCGTTTCCGAGCCTTCGCCCTGATTGACGAAGAGGAAGGCGACGTCATCACGGCTTGCGGCGACTTCCGCCAGCAGCGGCATTTCCCTGCGGCATGGCGGGCACCAGCTCGCCCAGAGATTGACGACAGCGGGTTTGCCGATCACGTCGCTGACCGCGAACGGAGGACCGTCCATTTGCTGAAGCGCGATTGTCGGGGCGGGCTGACCGAGCGTGGCCTGGGTGAGTTGGGTCACGCCGACCCACAGCACGAGGCTGAGGCCGAGGGCCCCTGCGGCAGCAAGCCCGGCCTTGAGCGAGCGGATGAAGAACACGCTGACGAGCAGCACGCCGACAAAGCCGGCAATCGGCTGGAAGCCGCCCTGCCAGAAGGCGAAGATCCGCATGGGCTCGGCCGCGAAGCTTTGCCAATGCAGCGCGACATGACCAAGGCGGGCAGCGACAAGGCCGCCGATTAGCGCCCAGGTCGACCATTGTCCGATGATGGGGTCGACGCGGCGCGCGAGGATCGACGTTGCGATCGTGAAGGTGAAGATGCCGAGAATGGCCGCGAATTGCTCCGAGGCGAAGACGAAAGGCCCAATCGCGATGGCGTTCATCGCACCGTCCCGGTCTTGTCGGACCCAATCTGCTCGACAGAGGCTTGCAAGGTCGCTTTGGTCACGTCTCCCACAAGCCGCGTTCCGGTCGCCTCTCGTCCTTCGGGATCGACGAAGATCATCGTCGGCGGACCGACCACCTGAAGGCCCTGCATGATCTGCCGCTGTTCAGGCGTGTTGCCGCTGACATCGAGCTTGATGAGATTGAAGCGGGCGAGCGTGGACTGGACGGCGGGATCGGACAGGACGCTGCGGTCTATGACGGCGCAGGTAACGCACCAGTCCGCGGTGACGTAGAGCAGGCTCGGTTTACCGTTCCGTCCCGCGATTTCCGTCTGAAGCTCGGCGGGCGTGCCCGCGCTGCGGAAGGCAAGCGCTTCCGAAGAACCGGGAGCGCCTCCGGTTCCAGCCGCAAGGTTGGCGAGAGGCCGAAAGGGATCTCCGGCACCGCTTGCAGCGCCGACGGCCAGCACGATGCCATAGAGCGCGGCCGCGATGCCGGCGGCCTTTGCCGCCCGGCGCCGCCCCGAAGCATCCGGCCCGATCGTATCGAAGGCGCCCAGCCAGACCGCAAGACCGATCGCGAACAGGGCCCAGAGCGCAAGGCCCGCTTCTGCCGGGATGATGCGCGAGACCATCCAGATGGCGGTCGCCACGAAGACGAACCCGAACGCCTGCCGGACGACGGTCATCCACGCGCCCGCTTTGGGCAGCGCCTTCGGGCCGAGCGTCCCGAAGGCGATCAGGGGAATGCCCTTGCCCAGGCCAAGCGCGAAGAGGGATGCTGCCCCGAGCGCAACGTCGCCGGTCTGCGCGATGTAGATCAGCGCACCGGCCAGCGGCGCGGTCACGCAAGGCCCGACGATCAGCGCCGAGGTGAAGCCCAGCAGCCCGGCCGAGGCCAGCGAGCCGCGATTGCCCTGACCGAGCCGGCCGATGGCATTGACCCACGCCGATGGCAGTTGCAGCTCGAACAGCCCGAACATCGACAAGGCCAGCACGACGAAGAGGGCGGAGACCGCGCCGATGGCGAGCGGCGACTGAAGCGCCATCTGCAAATTCTGCCCGGACCATGCCGCCGCCACGCCGAGCAGGCCGAACGCGCTCGCCATCGCCAGCACGTAGGCAAGCGACAGGGTGAAGCCCCTCAGCGCGGTAACGGACTCGCCCTGCCGCGCGATCGCTCCGGCAAGGATCGGGTACATCGGGAAGACGCATGGGGTGAAGGCGAGCAGCACGCCGAACAGCATGAAGCTTGCCAGAACCATCGCGACGCCGCCGTCCTTCAGCAGCGAACCGATCATGCCGCCATTGTCGGCCGCGATGGAGATGCCGGTCTCGTTCCCGACTGCCGACCCGGCCGCAGGTGTCGTGACGGCCGGGGTCGTCCACTCGTTCGCCTGCGTCGCCGGGGCGTGTTCCTCCGGGTCGGTTACGGCCAGCGTCGATGCATCGACATGGCGCACGATAGGCGGATAGCAGATGCCCTGGTCCTGGCATCCCTGATAGCGGACTTCAAGCGGGGCGGATGCCGACGCATCAAGGGGAACTAACGCGGCGACGTGATCGTGGAAGACGGTCGAGGGGCCGAAGGTCGGGTCGTCCTTGCTCTGGCCGTTCCCCTGGAGCTCGGGAACCGGAAGATCCGAGCCGCTGCGAGCGAAGCTGAATTTGTCCTGGTAAAGGTAGTATCCGGTAGCGATCGTCCATCGAATCTGGACGCTACCGTCATTTTCTCGTGTCGCCGAGAGTTTGAACGCCTGATCGACGGGAAGCGGCATTCCACCCGAAGACGTCACCTGCGCCGATGCCGGCGTGATCGACAGCGCTGCAAACGCCATGATCATGGCCGCGAGAATGACGGACCAGACAGTTCTTGAAGGCAATGCACGCTCCCGCTTGACGTTAAGACGGCGGGAGAGGTCGGATCGGCAGCTTAAGGCAGACTTAAGGGCATTTTTATTCGTGGGATGTAGGAAAGTCCTCGGCCGAAACGCCTAGAGCGGCCCGAACAGGGCTTCCAGGGCGGCTCCTCTAGGTGCACCGCTCTGAAGGATCAGCTCGCCATCGCTACCTCGCGCGACGAGGCCGGGCGTACCGCTAAAGCCAAGCCGCCTCATCAGTTCGACATTGCTGGTGAGCTTGGTGTTCGTTTCCGGCGAGATCTTTGCCAGCGGGGCAATCCCGCCGGAGCCGTGGTTCATCTCGTTTTGCGTCAGGGCGGCTTGCGGATCGGAGGCTTCGATGATTGCGGCTGCCTTCGCGGCCGAGTCTGCCCGGATCACACCCACCATGACGTGGCGAAGCTGAACCTTGCCGGCCTCCACCCATGGCCGCGCCGAACGCCATAGCTCATTGCAGAAAGGGCAATTGGCGTCGGTGAACGCGTAGACGACGCGCTCCGCATTCGGATTGCCGTCCTGAACCCAGGCCGCGGCTTCAAGCGCTCCCCAGGCCTCCCGCTGCATCGGCTCGCTCGTTGCCTGCTTCAACGCTGCGTCGGCAACAGAATCGCCCTTGGCATCGATCAGGGTGCCGATCAGCGCATAATTGGCGTCGGGCATGATGTAGACGGCCAGCGGCTGCGTACCCGAGCTCGCGGCATAGGCCTGCAATCCGCCCGGCACCTCCAGGGGGCCGTGGATAGTCAGGCCTTGGCTCTTCAGCGACGCAAGGATCGCCTCGGAGTTGCTTGCCGTCTTTGACGAGACTGTTTCAGTATTGTCGTTGCAGCCGGCGAGCATCGTTGCGAGCGCGATGGCGGGTAGAAGCTTTTTCATTCGTGAGGCACCAGTCGATGTTATAAACAAATCTGCATGTTTGCTGCCTTTTGCCTGCGAGCTTAAGGCAGCATTAAGCGCCGCCGCGGCGTTTGCCGTCACGATCCGTCCACCAGAGAATAGATGTCTTTCCTGAACTGCGCCGGCCCCGCCGGAACGCCCCAGGCGGTGATGTAGACGAAGTGGACCGGAACGGGATTGGTGATCGCGACGTCCCGGCGCTGACCATTGGTCAGGAATTCCGCGACGACCTCGGTAGACCAACCCGGCGTATCCTTGAGCAGCCAGGTCACGAATTCCGGAATGCGCTGGACCCTGACGCAGCCGGATGAGTGAAAGCGGCTGGCATCGCCGAACAGGCCCGGGTCGGGCGTGTCGTGAAGATAGACCGAATGTTGATTGGCGAAGTTGATGCGGACGCGTCCAAGGGCATTGCGGCTCCCCGGCTCCTGCCGGAACATGTAGTTGGTCGCCTCGTCGGTGCTCCAGTCGATGCTCGACGGTGACACTTCTTTCCAGTTGCCGGTGTAAATACGCATCCCCATACGCGTCAGGTAGTCCGGGTCCCTGCGGATGATCGGGATGAGATCGCGGCGGATGATGCTTTTCGGCACATGCCAATAGGGATTGAAGTTGATCTCGTGGATCTTGCTCGAAAGCAGCGGCGTCGCGCGATTGGGCTGACCGACGACGGCCGACTGGCGCAGCACTACGGCGCCATCTTCGACCATCTCGATCTGCGCCGAGGGAACGTTGACCGTCACCTGGCGGCGATCGTCGACCAGAGCGGCCTGCAATCTGGGAATATTCGCAGTGAGGCTCCGCGCCCTGTCTGCCGCCGGACGATTGAGCGCCTCGAACGTGGCGGCGCCCGCCACCCCGTCCACGGCCAGGCCATGCCGCGCCTGAAACCTGCGAATGGCGGCGTCGACGAAGCTGTCGACGACGGTGCCCGCGCCATATTGCGGCGCCAGGTCGCCCGTCACAGCGAGGCGTTGGCGCAGCCAGGAAACGTCGTTGCCCTGCGCGCCAAGGGAGAGCCGTTGCGTGAACGGATAGGCGGGCCATCCGCCTTCGGTCGCCCAGCCAGCGTAGGTTTCGGAGGCAATCCGCGTCGCGTGCAATGTCGTCGCCGAAAGCAGCGGCGTTTCCACGTCCTGCAGGCCGTCCATGCGGGCGCTTGCCGTGTCGAAGGCCCCCTCCCAGTCGCGAGCGGACGCGGTGGAGAAGGTCGCGGATGCCAGCCCGCCGATCAGAAGAGAGCGTCGGTCCAGCATCACGTTCGTTTCCCCCTCGCTTCGAGAACTGCCTGGGCAAGGCCGGTTGGATCGAGGACACCACCATAGATCTTCGAACCGATGGCGAAGGATGGCGTGCCGGCCAGGCCGAATGCCTTGGCCATGCGGTCGTTGCGCGACAAGGTCTCGGCTACCGCTTCAGGTGAGTGAGCTGGCGTGAGACTTTTGACGCTGGCGTCCTCAAGCACTTCGATGACATCATTCTCGGTGAGCCGTCCTTTCGTACCCATCAGCGCCTCGTGGGCGCGGCCGTAGGCCTGTGGATCGAGGGCCAGAACACGCTCGGCTGCGAACCGCGACGCTTCGCCAAAGATCGGCCAGTCGCGCATCATGAGGCGCAGATTGCCGTCCTCGCTGACGAACTTCTTGAGCTCGGGGTAGGTGCTTTTACAAAACGGGCATTGATAGTCGAAGAACTCGACGATCGTGACGTCTCCATCCCGATTGCCGAGCACAGGCGTTACCGGATCGGAAAATACCTCCTCACGGGATGGCTGCTGGGCAGCGACGCGCGTGACGGCCGCAGGGATCGACAGGAGCGCGGCGGTGGAAATGAGAAAACATCGTCGTGACTGCATTCATTCAGTCCTCCGTGGAATCTCGGACCGAAACGCAGTCGCAAGCTTAAGCTAGCCTTAAGTGGAAGGATCGACGGCTCCTCCAGCCAAACAGCGACAATGTCGGGAGGGTGTCATCCGTCGAGGACGTATTCAATGATGAGCCGATCGGCCGGCAATGGGACGGGGCGCTTCGGCCTGCCCATGCGCGGCGTTACCGCCCTCATTCTCGGAGCTGCAACGTCAATCGCCTTTGAGCCCTGGAGCGCGTGGTACGTCATGCCGCTCGGGGTCGGCTGCCTCGTCTGGCTGCTGAACTACAGTAGATGTTGGCGAGACGTGATGCTCTGTGCGACCGCTTTCGGCTTCGGCCAGGCGTTTCCCGCGCTGCGCTGGATCGTCGACGCGTTTGGTTTCCAGGCAGCGCTCCCACCAGCGATGGGCTGGCTGGCCCTGGCACTGCTTGCCGGATACCTCGCGCTCTACTGGAGCCTTGCGGCGATAGCAGCATGGGTCCTTGGGCGCGACGATCCATTCCGCTTTGCACTCGCCTTCGCCGCGGCTTTCACCATCTTCGAATGGCTGCGTGGCACTGTCTTGACGGGGTTTCCCTGGAATCCGGTCGGGGTGATCTGGCTTAACGTGCCTCCTGTCGCGAGCATCGCAGCGACCATCGGCGCGCTCGGATTGTCGGGTCTGACCATGCTGCTATCCGGGCTTTTGACACCGCAGGCCCTGCGCGATGGTCGGGCTCGGGGAGTGGCCGGGGTCGTGCTGATGATGGCGATAGCCGGCGCGAGCATGTCGTCCCCTCGACCGCCGGCTGACACAGCCACCCCGATCGTTGTCGTCCAGCCCAATATCTCGCAGGACCAGAAGTGGCGCCCGGACGAGATCGTCGAGCATCTTCACCGGCATATGGCGCTATCGGGGAGCAATACGGAACCGAAGCGCTCGCGGCTGGTGTTCTGGCCGGAAACGGCCATCACGACGGAACTGGACCGCGATCCGGACACAAGACGGCTGATCGGCACCGTCCTCGGAGAAAGCGATCTGCTGTTCGTCGGCGCCATCGGCGCGGCTTTCCAACCGGATGGGAGTGTGAGCGGAGCAACCAACAGTGTGTTCGTGATCAACTCCAGCGGAGAGATACGCGGCAGATACGACAAGCGGCACCTTGTGCCTTTCGGAGAGTATGTACCGATGCCGCACCTGCTCGGTGCACTCGGCCTGTCGCGTTTCGCGGCCGGCAGCGGGCCATTCGTCTCCGGTTCGGGCCCGCGTTCACTGGAGATTGAAGATCTGAGCGCAGGCGTAGACATTTGCTATGAGATCATCTTTGCGGGCGCTGTCGTCGATCCGCACCGGCGACCGCAATTCCTCTTCAACCCCTCAAATGACGCTTGGTTCGGCGAAGCCGGCCCGCCTCAGCATCTGGCTCTGGCACGCATGCGCGCGATCGAGGAAGCCCTGCCCATAGTTCGCGCGACGACCAACGGGATTTCCGCTGTCATTCGCTCAGATGGGAGCGTCGTGGATAGCCTGCCCTGGCGAACGGCCGGACGTATCGAAGCCCGGCTGCCAGCACAGGGTCGCCCGACCACATTTTCAGCCTGGGGCAGTCTCCCGGCGCTGTCCGTCGCAGTGCTCATGCTGGTGGGGTTAGTATGGACCGACGCGTTAGCATGGTGGCCGGGCCGAGAGCGCTGGCGGCTCAAATCGCAGATCTGATCACTAGGCTACTGCGAAAGCTGATCGAAGGCTTCGAAGGCCTGCGCAGCGTACATCACGGATGGGCCAGCGCCCATGTACACGGCCATGCCAAGGGTTTCGCTGATCTGCTCACGGGTGGCGCCAGCCTTTGCCGCTCCCTCCGCATGATAGGCAATGCAGGGCTGGCACCGCGTCGAAACGCTGATGGCCAGCGCAATCAGCTCTTTCGTCGCCGGATCAAGCGCCTCGCCGGCATGCGCAGATCGCGCCATGTCGGAAAATGACTTCATCACTGCCGGCGCTTCCTGCCGCAACGACTTCACGCCGCCATTCATGTTCTCGATCAGCTTTTTCCAGTCTTCGATCATAATACTCTCCATCATTCGAATGAGCGTTCAGCATGGAAGCGCTCGCAGGCTTGGCGCGGCTCCCATAGCTGCGGATATCCCGGTCAGGTCATGAAGGTGCCAGCGCTGCGATAAAGCACATAGGCTGCGACGACGAAGATCAGCGTCGCGAAGATGCGGTTGAGCGTGTTCTTGCCGGTCGAAAGGCGATTGGCGAGCATCATCCCGAGGATCCCGCCAAGGATGCCGCCGGCGATGAACTCGAAGGCGATCGGCCAGTCAACCAGACCGGACGTGGCGTAGTTGATCGCCGTGGCGAGGCCAAAGCTGCCGACCGCCAGGAGGGATGAGCCGATCGCCTTGATCATCGGCATGCCGGTCGCGAGGATGAGCGCTGGCACGATCAGGAAGCCGCCGCCGATGCCGAAGAAACCGGAAGCGCAACCGGCCGCGAAAGCAACGGCGGCCGTGATGAGGGATGTCTTCAGATCGGCCGGACGTTCGGCGGATGCATTGGATTTGCGAGGCCGTAGCATCATCACGCCGACGAGGATCATCAGCAGCCCGAACAGGAAGAGAAGCCGCTGTCCGTCGACCAGCTTGCCAAGAGTCGAACCGGAGAGCGCGCCGAACGTGCCGACACCGGCAAAGACCATGGCACTGCGCCATCGGACATTACCGCTTCGCGCATGGCCGATGAGGTTGGCGAAGGCATTGACCGAAACGGCGAGCGCACTCGTGCCGATGGCGATATGCGGCTGCGTTACGCCGACGACGTACAAAAGCAGCGGCGTGGCGAGGATCGAGCCGCCGCCGCCGACGAGACCGAGGGAGAAACCGACAAGCCCCCCAGAGGCGAGCGCGGGGCCGATATTGGCAAGCATGGCTCAGCCCTCTCCGGCCAGGAATCGATCATGCGCGACCATTCCGATGAACATGGCGAGGGCGAAAACGACCGCGGGGGCGAGGCCAAGGGAAAGCGACGCGATGGCGGGACCGGGGCAGAAGCCGGCAAGGCCCCAGCCAACGCCGAAGATCGCCGAGCCCAGGATGAGCGGTCGATCGATGCGGGTCTTGGTCGGCAGATGAAGCTGATCGTCGAAGAGAGGCTTGTTGATCGTGAAGGCGATCCTGTAGCCGATGAAGGCGACGACGACGCCGGCGCCGAGCACGAAGATCAGGCTTGGGTCCCATGCACCGGTGATGTCGAGGAAGGCTTTCACCTTGGCGGGATTGAGGAGGCCGGAGATCGCGAGGCCGAGCCCGAACAGGAGGCCGGCGGCAAGGGCTGTCAGGATGCGCAGAGCCGGGGTCATAGCCAGCCTCCTACCCGCATCACAAGCACGGTCAGGATGGCGGTCGCGAGGAAAGTAAGCACCGCCGCGAAGGATCGGGGAGACAGTCGCGCAAGTCCCGAGATGCCGTGTCCGGAGGTGCAGCCGGAACCCATGCGCGTGCCGACGCCGACAAGCAGGCCGGCGACGATCAGAAGCGGCCAGGATGCTGCAACAACCACCTGTGGCGCCGCGCCGAAGATGAAGAGATAGGTCAGTGGACCGAGAAGGAGGCCGGCGACAAAGGCAATGTCGTGGCCGAACCGCTCACCGCGTCGGCCGAGCAGCCCGCCGACGATACCGCTGATGCCCGCGATTCGGCCGTTGAGCAGCATGAGCAGACTGGCTGATAAGCCGATCAGCGCGCCGCCGGCCAAAGGTGCAAGATAGGTGTCCATCACCAAGCCGCCCCCTCAAGCGCATTGAGCGGGAGCTTCAGATAGCGTTTGCCGTTCCCCTCCGGCTCGGGAAGCCGGCCGCCATTTATGTTCACCTGCAGCGCATGCAGGATCAGCTTGGGCATCGGCAGGGTCGCATCGCGCTCTTCGCGCAGCTTGACGAAGCTTTCCTCGGTCTGGCCGGCAATGTGCGGATTGAACTTCTTCTGCTCGCCGACCGTGCTTTCCCATCGGGCTGGGCGGCCGTCAGGCTGATAGTCATGACCGGTGAAGATGCGCGTCTCGTCACGCAGCGAGAGGATATCCATGATCGACCGCCACAGCCGTTTTGCGCTGCCGCCCGGAAAGTCGGCGCGCGCCGTGCCGGAGTCAGGCATGAACAGCGTGTCGTGGACGAAGGCGGCGTCGCCGATGACATAGGTGATCGAGGCGAGCGTATGGCCGGGCGAGAACAAAACTCTGGCCTTGATCGACCCGACCTTGAACGTGTCGCCCTCTTCGAAAAGCCGGTCCCACTGGCTGCCGTCCGCGGGAAAGTCCGGCCAGTTGTAGATGCCCTTCCAGAGTTTCTGCACATCGACGACATGAGCGCCGATCGCGGTCGGAGCGCCGGTTTTGTCCTTGAGATAACGGGCTGCGGAAAAGTGGTCGGCATGGGGATGGGTGTCGAGGATCCATTCGACGGTCAGGCCCTTATCCGCGACGTAGGCAAGAAGCTTGTCGGCCTGTTCTGTGCTGGTCGACCCGGACTTCTCGTCATAATCGAGCACCGGATCGATGATCGCGCACCTCTTGGTCTCAGGATCACTGACGACATACTGGATGCTCCCGGTGCGCTTCTCGTAAAAGCCTTTGACCTCGGACTTGCCGACGTGCCGATGGGCGGCGAGCCAATCGCGCGCATGGTCGGGCGCAATGCCGACGTCGCCTGCCACGGCGATCAGCTTGTCGTCGCTGAAGCCTTCGACATCAGCATCGCCAGCCAGCACCCACATGTAGAAGGACCGGGCACCCGAACGGCAATGCGCGAGCACCGGACCGTCCGACGCCACGATCGCCTCTGCGAAACGCCGGACGTCGTCCGGGTGCATGTTACTGCTTGTGACCGGGATGAACACGTAGTCGAGCCCCGCGGCCTCGGCAGCCTCCTTTTCCGCATCGGAACCGGGCTGGGACGCCTCTTCGCCGTCTGGCCGGTTGTTGATCACCGTCCTGAAGCCGCGTCGGGCGAGTTCGGCGAAATCCTCGGGCTGAAGCTGTCCCGCTACGGATAATTTCTCTGTGACCGGGATCGGTTTCATAGGTCGGCTCCTTGACGCTTGTCAATATGAATTACATCCTTACATAAAACCAGATATGTAATTCTGCAAGTGGGAGAAGCGCCATGGAAGTCATCGAAGATGTTCGGGCAGTGCATGCACCTCGGATGAAGCACCGGATCGTCATCGTCGGTGGCGGATCCGCCGGCATTACTGTCGCGGCCGAGCTCAAGCGGAAGGATGCAAAGCTGGACGTCGCGATCGTCGAGCCCTCGGGCTCTCATTCCTACCAGCCGGGCTGGACGCTGGTCGGCGCGGGCGTCTTCACGCGAAAGCAGACCGAGCGCGAGGAGCAGTCGCTGATTCCCAGCGGTGTGACGTGGATCAAGGCAGCGGTCAGCGGCTTCGATCCGGACAATAATCTCGTCAGGCTGAGTGACGGCCGGGCGCTCGGATACGACTATCTCGTGGCCTGCCCTGGACTGAAGATCGACTGGGACGCGATTCAGGGGCTGAAGGAAACCCTCGGCAAGAACGGGGTGTGCAGCAACTACCGGGCCGACACGGCGGAATACACATGGCGCCTCATTCAGGACTTCCAGGGCGGCATCGCGCTGTTCACCCAGCCGGGGATGCCGATCAAATGCGCCGGCGCTCCGCAGAAAATCATGTACATGATGGCGGATCATCTTCGTCGGCGCGGCAAGCTGAAAACCTCGACGCTGAAGTTCTGCCTTGCCGGCGAGGCTCTCTTTGGCGTTCCCTTTTTTGTCCCGCCCTTGCAAAAAGCCGTTGATGAGTACGGGATCGGGATCTGCTACCGGCATAACCTGATCGCGATCAACGGGCCGGCGAAGACGGCGCTGTTCTCCGTCACTGACAAGGATGGCGTGGCGCGCGACGTCGAGATGCGCTTCGACATGATCCATGTCGTCCCGCCGCAGACGGGGCTCGATGTGGTGCGGAAAAGCCCGCTGGCGAATGCCGCGGGCTGGATCGAGGTCGATCCCGCGACGCTGCGTCATGTCCGCTATCCGAACGTCTTTTCGCTCGGCGATGCGGCGTCCACCACGAACGCCAAGACGGCGGCGGCCGTCCGGCTCCAGTCCCCTGTCGTGGTCGCCAATCTGCTGGCCGCCATGCAGGACAAGGCCATGCCGAAGACCTATGACGGCTACGGTTCGTGCCCGCTGACGGTGGCTCTCGGCAAGATCGTGCTTGCCGAGTTCGCCTATGGCGGCAAGGTAACGCCGAGTTTTCCGCTCGATCCCCGCGTACCCCGCAAAAGCATGTGGTACTTGAAAACGAAATTCCTGCCCTGGCTCTATTGGTCTCATATGCTGAAGGGTGGAACGATCGACATTAAGCATCGCGAGCGGGGCTGGTGAGAGCGTGGTGCTCTCACTTGCCTTCCGCCTGCTTCTTGCGCGCATCCGACACGACCTGCTTGAACCCCTGATAGTCGAGCGTCGACGTCTGGAACGGGCCAACGAGGTAGGCCGGCGTTCCCGAGAACCCGATGGCATCGGCTTGCGCCATGTTGCGCTTGATGATGGCGTCGATTTCCGCGGACTTGGCCTTCATGTCGGCGTCGAGGCGGGCCATGTCGATGCCGGCGGCCTGGAGGCCTTGCCGCATCTTGTCCTTCGGAACGCCCACGCCGGGAATTCCCATCAGGGCGTGATGCGCGACGTCGTACTTGCCCTGATACTTTGCGGCGAGCGCCATCATCGCGCCGTCGATCGAGGTCGGCCGGATGACGGGCCAATCCTTGTAGACGAGGCGAATCTTGCCGTCCTCCTTGACTACGCGGTCGAGGTCGGGGGCGGATTTCTTGCAGTAGGGGCAATTGTAATCGAGGAAGGCGACGATGGTCAGGTCACCTTTTGGGTTGCCCGAGACCGGCGCCGCAGGATCGTTGAGGATCATTTCCTTGGAAACGTCGGCGTCGCTCTGAGCGAAAGCCAAGCGATTCATGACGGGAACGGTCAATACAGCGCCACCGATGGCGAGCACGGCGCCGCGGCGCGTAAGAGCTGGCATATAGGATCTCCTTTTGGCCTTGATACGGACAGGTCAACGCCTGCGCGGCCTGCGATCCGCGCCTCTCACCTTAAGGCTGGCTTAAGGTCGGCACGGAATTGCCGTTGTTCTCTATCATCCGGGGTGTTGTGCGTATGAGAGTATTGCTGGTCGAAGACGACGCAGTTCTAATGAACGGGCTTCAGGTCGGGCTGGGTCTGACCGGCTTCACCGTGGATGCCGTCACCACCTGCGCCGATGCTTCAGCCGCGCTGCGCACGACGGCCTTCGACGCGATCGTCCTCGACCTGATGCTTCCGGACGGATCCGGTCTCGACGTCCTGGAAGAGCTTCGTGGCCGTCAGGTCGCAACGCCTGTCCTGCTGCTGACAGCGCGGGACAGCATACCCGATCGCATCGCTGGCTTGGACGCCGGCGCGGACGATTACCTCGGCAAGCCGTTCGATCTGAACGAAGTCGCTGCGCGGCTGCGCGCTCTGACGAGGCGAGGCAACGGGGGCGGATCGGCCTGCCGGATCTGGCGCGATCTTCGTCTGGAGCCCGCCACCATGGCTGTATCCAAAAGCGGTGAGGCGGTTCGTCTGTCGCGACGTGAATTTTCGGTTCTGCATGCGCTGATGGATCGGCCCGGCCAGATCCTGTCGAAATCGCAGCTTGAGGATCGGCTCTACGGTTGGCAGGAGGACGTCGAGAGCAACACGATCGAGGTTCACATCCACAATTTGAGACAGAAGCTTGGCCCTGGAATCATCGAGACCGTGCGAGGGGTCGGCTACAAGCTCGCGGAGGACAATGCATGAGGTCGATCCGCAGCCGTCTGTTCATGATCCTGATGATCACCACCGGCATCGTCTGGATGTCGGCGATCGTCTGGATTTATCTCAGCACCCGTGCCGAGGTCGAACGGGTTCTTGACGCGCGCCTGATCGAGGCGGCGCGCATGGTCAGTTCGCTGATCACCAGCCAGGAGATCGACCCCAGGCGCGCGGCGCAGATACCGACCGTCGAGCCGGCCCTCCACGCCTCCTATGACAGGCAGCTCTCGTGCCAGATCTGGGCACTGGATGGGACACTGGTCGGGCGCTCGGACGCGGCGCCGGCAACACCTCTTACCGATAGCGGCGAAGGGTTCTCCCAGACAGTGATCGCAGGTGAGATCTGGCGGGTCTATGCGGTGATGAACAGCGATCTCGGGATGCGGGTCCTCGTGGGCGACAACATGCGCGTCCGCGACCGACTGGTAGCTGACGTCATACGCGGCCTCGCACTACCCGCGTTGCTCATCCTGCCGATCCTGGCCGGGCTGATCTGGCTGAGCGTTCGCAAAGGGCTTGCACCGTTCACCGCGATGGCCAGCACGTTGGAGACACGTCCGGCGTCGGATCTCAGCGCTTTGCCGGATGACGACACGCCTTCAGAGATCAAGCCCGTGATCCGATCACTCAATGGCCTGTTCGCACGTGTAAGCGCGGCTCGCCAACGAGAGCGCGACTTTACCGCTTTCGCCGCGCATGAGCTGCGAACGCCGATTGCCGGGCTGAAGACACAGGCGCAGGTCGCGTTGGGAAGCGAAGACCAGAAGATCCGAAACAATGCTCTGCGCCAAATGGTGATCGGGGTGGACCGTACCTCTCGCCTCGTGCGGCAGCTTACCGATCTGACCAATACCGAGAGCGGCGAAATTGCAACGGCTCGACAGGATGTAGACATCGCGAAAATCCTCGGGCAAATCGCCGATGACATCGGTCAACATTACCCTGGCGCGGCCACAATCGAAGTGGACCCGCCGCTAGGGGGCATCTGCCTTTCAGTCGATCCATCGCTGTTCACACTCGCTGCGCGAAACCTCCTCGAGAATGCCGCCCTGCATTCAGGGTCTGAGGGAGTGGTGCGGTGCTCGGTGCGTACGGAGACAAATGGTATCGCCGTTGTCATCGATGATAGCGGGCCGGGTATACCCGACGAAGAGCTACCGAAGGTTCGCGACAGATTTTTCCGAGGCCGCAACAAGACGCCGATGGGAAGCGGTCTTGGACTGGCAATTGCCGATCTCGCCATGAAGCGGCTTGGAGCTGATGTCTATCTGGAGAACCGCCGTGAGGGTGGCCTTCGAGCCGAACTACGTTTTTCTGAGACGGCGAAGACCAACTGCGCGGGAAAGGCGCTCGACAGACAACGGCGTGAACGCCCGGAAAGGTCGATGGGCTGATGACACGACGGGGGGCGAGAAAATGCGATGCCATCGAGATTCGCCACCTTTGTTATTTCGTGGCCGCGGCCGAGCATGGCAGCTTTCGGAAAGCAGCGAACGTTCTCGGGATATGTCAATCGGCGGTGAGCCGCCGCATACGGGATCTCGAAGACGAGGTGGGCGTCTCGCTTTTTCACCGCTGCACGAACGGTGTATCGCTAACCTATGCGGGCCAGATATTTTTCTTGAGAGCCAAGCAGGGGCTCAGAACCATTCACGAAGGTCGTCGATACATCGGTACGGTCGGACGTGGCGAAGAGGGCGTGGTCAGGATTGGCATCTTCTCGTCGCTCGCGTCAGGATTCCTATCCGATCTGTTACGGTCCTACGGCAAGGACCACCGCGGCGTCCGCACGGAGTTGGTCGACGGCAACCCAATGGAGCATATTGCAGGTATCCAGCAGCTCCGTCTGGATGTCGCGTTCATCACGGGCACCTCTGCATGGCCGGAATGCGAAACGGCTCATTTGTGGTCTGAGCGTGTGTTTGCCGTATTGCCTGATGAGCACCGGCTGACGCGAAAGGACCTGCTGAGTTGGCATGATCTGGCAGGCGAGCCGTTCATTGTGAGCGATGCCGCGCCTGGTCCCGAAATCCATGAGTACCTCATCCAAAGGCTTGCACAACTCGATCATCACCCTGATGTCCAGCCGCAATACGTTGGCCGCGATAATCTCTTGCCCTTGGTCGCGATCGGCCGGGGCCTGACCTTAACGAGTGAAGCCACGACAGCAGCACAGTTTCCCGGCGTGACATATCGACCAATTGCCGGCGAGGTCGTTCCTTTTAGCGCGGTATGGTCCGCAAGGAACGACAACCCTGCCTTTCGGCGACTCCTAAGCCTGGCGAAGGCGATCTCGCGGCAATCTCCACCGCGACTATGACTTATCAGGTCCGTCAGTTGTGGGGCGAGGTGGAGAAGTACGTCGTGCTTTTGCAAACCCGCGATCCGTATCAACGAATCGTTCAAGCATGGGAACGATCAGACGTACCGGTTCGATGGGAGATTTTCCCGGTTCGGCCAGCAGTTGGCCATATGTGACGAGATCGCGATGCAGTTGGGCGGGCAATTCGATGGTGACCTTGACAGGTCTGTCGTCCGCGATAGGTCCGAGTTTCAGCTTTGCCATGATCAGCCTCTGTAAGGTTCGAGTACGAGATCACGCGTTACGATTACCCGGACCGGGAAGCCTGGTCGGATTGTGAGCGTCGGCGCGACCTGCAATTGGCGCCGGACGATCTGCTGACCGGCGTCGTTGATGGTGTCCTGCGCGCCGTCTCGGATTGCGCGCACCAGGCGGTCCTCGTCACTGACCGCCAGCTCCGTGCCGACCGCGAGTAGCGTGGAGAGACCCGCAGCCTTGGCGAGATCCCACCAGTGATAGTCGACCCCATCCTCAAGACCAGCGTATCCTTGTGTGTCGGCGCCCGGCTGGCGTTCTAGGACGATAGAGCGGCCGTTCGGGAAGATCAGCCGGTTCCAGACCAGCAGCGCCCGTCTTTGCCCGAACTGCACGTTGTTGTCGTACTGGCCGACAATCCGGGTGCCTTGCGGGATGAGTAGCAATCTGCCGGTTGGACTGTCGTAGACGTTTTCCGTCACTTGAGCTGTGATCTGGCCAGGCAGATCGGAGCGAATGCCGGTGATGAGTGCGGCTGAGATCACCGCTCCTGCCTGAAGGATGAAAGGCGACGCCGGAGCCGTGACCCGATCCGATGATGTGGTCCTGCGATCAACCGGAGCATTCAGAAACGCAAGCTGCCGATCCTGGGCGGTCTGCTGAACGGGTTGCCCCGCGAGCCCGGCGAGATCGAAGCCGGGAACATTCGGCATGGTTGAGCCGCCGGGTGTCGTCGGTGTCGAGCCGGGTTGAGTCTGGAAGAAGACGCGGCTGGTGCGCGCAGCCTCTTCTTCGGCTCGCCGGCGTTGCTCCGCCTCGTCGACCGTTGGGGTTGTGATGGTCGGCGGGACAACGGGCTGCCCCCTGTTTTGGGCGTCTAGGATCGGCCGCCCAAGATCACCTGGCAGCGGCGGGCCGAGCACAGGTCCGGTATAGTCGCGCGGAAGGCCGGCGAGGCCATCTGCGGTCTGGCGATTGTTGGTCGAATAAAGTTCTTCGCCGCCCTGACCTCCATCGCGGGTCTGGAGTGCGTAGATCAGCGCGCCGCCGATGCCAACGAGCCCGATGGCCGTAATGCTTGCCAACACCCTCCGCGAAAGGCGCGTGACGCGCGGCGCCTCGGCGCGAAGACGCATGGGACCTGCATTGTCGGTATTGTTATCGCTCATGACGCGGGCCTCCCGTCGGTGCGGACGATCCTGACGACCTGCTGTTTGTCGCCGCTGCCAAGGCGGAGCTCGGCGGCGCCGAACAGGCGATCGACGATCAGGATGTGCTGGTGAATACGGCTGTTGACGAGTTGCGCTTCGCCATCCGGGCCGATCACGAAGATCGGCGGCATTTCGCCCTGAACGATTCCGCGAGGGAACTCGACGTAAACCCTGCGGCCGTCGTCGTAGACGGAGACGGGTTTCCAGGGCGGATTCCCACCGGTCAAACCGTATCGGTAGTTGCGCGCCGCAACGGTCGGGATGACCGGCGTCGCCGGAATGCTCTGGCCTTGACCGGCGCGCGGCCGCGGATAGGACCAGGCGACGGATGGCATATAGGGTTTCGCGCCGGAACGCAGCTCGATCATGTAAACGCGCCGGTCAGTGGTCACGACGAGATTGGTCGTGATATCCGGCCTTGAAGGCTTTACGAGGATATGGACGCGGCGTGTCGTACCGCTGCCGCTCTCGGTGTCGCCGATAATCCAGCGGGCGGTATCGCCGGCCGCAATCGGGCCGGCCCCTGTCAGCGACTCTCCGGGTTCCAGCGCGATATCGGTGATCTGCCCGGGAGCTGCATAGACCTGATAGAGCGCTCCTTCGGACCAGGGGTAGATCTGGATCGCATTGAAGTACCCCTCCCGGCGCGGCTGCACGCGAGCGGCAGCGTTGGCGTTCTCGACGCGAGCCAATGGTGTGCTGGCTGCCGTGCCGCCCTTTGCCGGCGTCCAGGCCGGAGGGATGTGGATCGGACGGGGCCGATCGTCCGTCACCGATACGGGAACGGCCGGCAAAGCCGGAACATCTCGATCGTAGCTGATCTCAGGCGGCTTTTGCGGCGTGGCACAACCAGCCAAAGCGGTGGCGGAAAGCAGCAGAACCGGAAGTACGGATTTACGGAAAACCGGAATGGCGGGGTTACAAAAAGCCGATTTCATTGGCTCATCTCCCGCGACCAGTTGATGGCGTTGATGTAAATTCCGAGCGGATTGACCTTCAGCCGCTCGGCATCGCGCGGAGGCTGGATGACGATGGTCAGGATCGCGGTCCATCGCTCGGTCGCGCCGAGCTGGCCATTCTCGAAATGCCGTTCCGTCCACGCGACGCGGAAGCTGTCCGGAGAAGCGCGGATGACGCTGGAAACCTCGACGGCGACCTGCTGCTTGCCGACCTTCGTGAAGGGATCGTTGGCGCGGGCATAGTCGTTGAGGGCTGCCGCACCACGATCGGTCGTCCATTCATAGGCCCTGAGCCAGTTTTGCCGAACGATGATCGGATCGGCGGGAATGCTTCTCGTCTGCTCGATGAAGCGTGCGAGATGCCAGGCCACCTGCGGATCGGTCGGTCGATAGTCGGCCACGGCAGGGGCAACGGTTTGAGCCTGACCGAGATTGTCCACCTGGACAACCCACGGCACGACCGTCCCACGAGCGGACTGATAGACCAATGCGGAGGCGAAGCCCGCCGACAGGATCAGCGAACCGAACGCCATGTAGCGCCAGTTCCTCGCCTGCACGCGTGCTGACCCAAGACGTTCGTCCCAGACCTGTGCGGCCTTCTGGTAAGGTGTTTCCGGTTGAGGTGTCTTGCCGTAATGCACGGCAGGTCGTTTGAAGAGATTCATGAACGGTCACTTTCGGAGAGATTGACGGATGCACCGGACCCATGGCTGTCGCCGGAGCGGACGGCATGGGCGGCGGCACTGACGCCGTGGGAGACATGGCTGCCGCGCTTCATGCGCTGAGCCCATGCCGGCGGCTGATCGGGTGTGGTTGCGGGAGCGACGGAAGCGGGATCGGATTCGTCGGTGCCCGCGCCAGACGAGAAGGAGCCGCCGGTGGCGCTGACGCCTGCACGCGCGCCGTCGGAGAAGCTGGATTTCACGCTTTCCGAGGCACGGGACGCGGCACGGCGCAACGGGGAAACGGAGGCCGATCCGGCGGCGCGTGCTACGCCTCCGAGGCCGGACGCGACGCCAGACGCGCCCGACTGTCCCATAGAGCCCAATGTGTAGGCCGATGATGCCGCGCCGGCCGCTGCAGCTCCACCACGCGCGGCAGCAGCGCCGCCGGAGAGAAGTGCGGCTCCGCCCTTGGCAGCCAGCATCGCGCCGCCGCCCGCCGCAAGGGCCGCGCCGCCAACGGCAAGGCCGGTGCCGACCGCAGCGCCTGCGCCAAGCTGCGGGCCGCCGCTGACCAGACCCGAGGCAATACCGGGACCGAAGATGCCAAGGCCGACGAGCGAGAGCGCCGCAAGGACGATGGCCATGGCGTCGTCGATGCTCGGGGTCTGACCGCCGAAGCCTTGCGTGAATTGACTGAACAGCGTCGAGCCGATGCCGACGATGACGGCGAGCACGAGCACCTTGATGCCGCTGGAAATCACATTGCCAAGCACGCGCTCGGCCATGAAGGCGGTCTTGCCGAAGAGGCCGAATGGGATCAGGACGAAACCGGCGAGCGTCGACAGTTTGAACTCGATCAGCGTCACGAAGAGCTGGATCGCCAGAATGAAGAAGGCGAGGATGACCAGCGCCCAGGCAAACAAAAGGCAGACGATCTGGATCAAGTTCTCGAAGACCGCGATCCAGCCCATTAGGGGGGATATCGCATCGAGCAAGGGACGCGCGGCATCGAGGCCGGTCTGCGCCACCCTACCGGGGCGAAGGAGATCCTGCGCGGTGAAGCCCGTACCCGCGGCCTTCAGTCCAAGGCCGGAGAAGCTATCGAAGACGATCTTGGCGAGGTTGTTCCAATTGGAAATCAGGTAGGCAAACACTCCGACAAACAGAGTTTTCTTCACCAGACGCGCGATGATGTCGTCGTCAGCGCCCCAGCTCCAGAAGAGAGCGGCCAGCGTTACGTCGATGACAATCAGCGTGGTGGCGACAAACGCCACCTCGCCGCCCAGCAGACCGAACCCGCTGTCGATATAGCGGGTGAAGGTTCCGAGAAATGTGTCGATAACGCCGGAGCCACCCATGCTTCACCGCCCTTCGCTGGAGGACGGCGACGCCGGTGCAGACGACGGACGCAGGAAACGGTCGCGGGTTTCCGCCCAGACGCGCAGGCATTCGGGGTCATTCGCGGCTTGCTGGCCAAGCTGCTGGCACCGGCGCTGCCCCGCGCGCAGCGGATCTTGCGAGGGTTCGATGATGCGCGTGGAGAAATCCTCTTTCGGTTCCTCCTTTCGGGTCAGTTCGACGACCGCCGCCGTAATGGCGACGGCGACGAACACGACAGCGCCCAGCCGGGCCAGCATCTTGCCGTCCATAAGCCCGCCCTCAGTTGCCGTTGAACATCTGCGCGTTGCCCGGCTGGTAGCCCGAGCCCGGCGTCAGGAAGCGGCGGCGCTGTTCCCGTCCCTGCTCCGCCGCAGCCGTGCGCTCGGCTTCGGTCAGCGCGCCGGCACGCCCGTTGGCCGCAAGCAAGGCCACCAGATCGGAGAGCTGCTGCGACTGAAGCGCTAAGAGCTGGTTGCCGGCCTGCGTCGCCTGAAGCGCGCCCGTCGCGCCCTGGCTCTGGCTCACCAGTTCGCTCATCTGCGTGCGGTTGGTGTCGATGTTGCCGACGACACCCGCCTGGACGCGCATGGCGTCCTGAAGGCCGCCGACCGTGTTCTGCCAGCGCGATCGTGCATCGGAGACGAGCTGCTGATCCGTGGCCGACATGGAGACGTTGCCGTATTTCTGGCTGAACATCTGGTCGATCTGCTGGACGTTGAAGGCGATGCCCTGCGCCTGCTGGAGAAGCTGCTGCGTCTTCTGGACATTCTGCTGCAAGGTCTGGAGAGCGGAGAAAGGCAGGTTCGCCAGATTGCGCGCCTGGTTGATCAGCATCGTCGCTTCGTTCTGAAGCGAGGTGATCTGGTGCGTGATCTGTTCCAGAGTGCGCGCAGCCGTCAGCACATTCTGAGCGTAGTTCGACGGGTCGAACACGATAAGCGCGTGGGCGGGCGTCACGAGCATCGGGGACAGGGCGACGGGTGCGGCAAGCATGGCCGCAGCGAGCATCGCGGCGCGCGAACGGGTATAGCGAGTGGTCATCATCGGGACTCCTTTTCAGGCTTGGGGAAGAGTGTCGTGACGTTGGGAATGAGATCGACGGCCCAGCCAACGTCCCGGGCGTTGAGCCACGCGGAGAGGAAACCTTCGCGGCCATGCTCGGCGACGATCTTGGCAATCAGCGTCTGGTCGGATTTTGCGGATGCGGCGCAAAGCGCCAGGCCGACTTCGGACAGGCCGAGCTCGAACAGACGATTGCCGCGCCGGGACTGGCAGTAGTATTCCCGCTTAGGTGTCGCCCGCGCGAGGATCTCGATCTGACGGTCATTGAGACCGAAGCGGCGATAGATGGCGGTGATCTGCGGTTCGACTGCCCGTTCGTTCGGTAGGAGCAGTCGCGTCGGGCAACTTTCGATGATGGCCGGGGCGATGTCCGAATTGTCGATGTCGCTGAGCGACTGGGTGGCGAAGATGACCGAGGCGTTTTTCTTGCGCAGCGTCTTGAGCCACTCGCGGAGCTGGCCGGCGAAGCCTTCGTCGTCTAGCGCCAGCCAGCCTTCGTCGATGATGAGCAGCGTCGGCCGCCCGTCCAGCCTGTCGCCGATGCGGTGGAAGAGATAGGCGAGCACAGCAGGCGCAGCGCCCGTCCCGACCAGCCCCTCGATCTCGAATGCCTGCACGTCGGCCGCGCCGAGATGTTCGGCTTCGGCATCGAGCAAGCGGCCATAGGGACCGCCGACGCAGAAAGGGCGGAGCGCCTGTTTGAGGTCGTTGGACTGGAGAAGGACGCTGAGGCCGGTGATCGTGCGCTCACCGACAGGCGCCGAGGCGAGCGAGGTGAGCGCCGTCCAGATGTGCTCCTTTGCCTCCGGGGTGATTTTAATCCCTTCCCGCAGAAGGATCGCGACGATCCAGTCGGCGGCCCAGGCGCGCTCATAGGTGTCGTGAATGCGGGCCAGCGGCTGGAGCGATACCGAGGATTCCGATCCTTCGGTCAGGCCGCCGCCGAGATCGTGCCAGTCGCCGCCCATGGCGAGCGATGCGGCGCGGATCGAACCGCCGAAGTCGAAAGCGAAGACCTGGCTGCGGAGGTAACGGCGGAACTGCAACGCCATGAGGGCGAGAAGCACGGATTTGCCCGCCCCTGTTGGGCCGACGACGAGCGTGTGGCCGACATCGCCGACATGCAAAGAAAGCCGGAACGGGGTCGAACCTTCGGTTCTGCCGTAAAGCAGCGGGGGCGCATCGAAGTGATCGTCCCGTTCCGGCCCCGCCCACACGGCGGAGAGGGGAATCATGTGGGCGAGATTGAGCGTCGAGATCGGCGGCTGACGCACGTTTGCATAGACATGGCCGGGCAAACTGCCGAGCCAGGCGTCCACCGCGTTCACCGTCTCGATCATGGCGGTGAAGTCGCGGCCCTGGATGACCTTCTCGACCAGCCGCAGCTTTTCATCGGCAAGGCGCGGATCGGCGTCCCAGACCGTGATCGTGGCGGTGACATAGGCCATGCCGGCGACGTCGGCGCCGAGCTCCTGCAAGGCCATGTCCGCGTCGGCCGCCTTGTTGGCGGCGTCGGTGTCCACGAGCACTGACTGTTCGTTGGTCATCACCTCTTTGAGGATCGCGGCAATCGACTTGCGTTTGGCGAACCACTGCCGCCTGATCTTGGTCAGCAGCTTGGTCGCGTCGGTCTTGTCGAGGAGGATCGCGCGCGTCGACCAGCGATACGGGAAGGCCAGCCGGTTCAGATCGTCGAGCAGGCCCGGCGTTGTCGCGGTCGGGAAGCCGACGATGGTCAGCACACGCAGATTCTGATCGCCGAGACGTGGCTCCAGACCGCCGGTGAGCGGCTGATCGGCGAGCAGCGCGTCGAGATAGATCGGCGTTTCCGGTACGCGGACACGATGGCGTTTCGTCGACACGCTGGAATGCAGGTAGGTCAGCGTCTCGCTGTCATCGAGCCAACCGCAGGACGGCATGAAACCGTCGAGTAGGGCCAGCACGCGATCGGTGCGGTCGGTGAAGGCGCGCAGGATCTCGTGCGGGTCGACGCCCGAGCGCTCACGCCCTTCGTAAAGCCAGGACTCGGTACGTGCGGCTTCCTCGGCCGGTGGAAGAAACAGGAAGGTGAGGAAGTAGCTCGATACGAAATGTGCGCCGGCTTCTTCGAAGTCGGCCTTGCGCTCGGCATCGACCAAAGCCGACGCGGGATCGGGAAAGATGTTGTCGGGATAGGTGGCGGCCTCGTACCGTTGTGCCTCGACGAAAATGCTCCAGCCCAGGCCAAGGCGGCGGAAAGCGTTGTTGATGCGGCTCGCAACGGCAACCAGCTCGGCCGCGACGGAGGAATCCAGATCCGGACCCCGAAAGCGGGCCGTGCGCTGAAACGAGCCATCCTTGTTCAGCACGATGCCGGGAGCGACCAGAGCGACCCATGGCAAATAGTCGGCGAGGCGAGCGGCAGTGCGACGATATTCGGCGAGATTCATCATGGGCGCCTCCTCACACCGCGAGGAAAGCCGGAATGCGCAGATGCCTGCGCCCGACCTCGACAAAGAGCGGATCGCGACGGGCCGCCCAGACGGCCACGAAATGACCGATTGCCCAGATGGCGAGGCCGACGAGCCAGAGGCGCAGGCCGAGGCCCACGGCCCCGGCCAGCGTGCCGTTCATGATCGCGATGGAGCGCGGCGCACCGCCCAGCAGGATGTGCTCGGTCAAGGCGCGATGGACGGGCACCGAAAAGCCCGGCACCGCGTCGAGTTGTTCGAGGACCGCCGCCATCAGACAAGTACCCCGCCGCCGAAGCTGAAGAAGCTGAGGAAGAACGAGCTGGCCGCGAAGGCGATCGACAGACCGAATACGATCTGGATCAGGCGGCGGAAGCCGCCGCTGGTGTCGCCGAAGGCGAGCGCCAAGCCGGTGGCGATGATGATGATCACCGCCACGATCTTGGCGACCGGCCCCTCGATCGACTGGAGGATCTGTTGAAGCGGCTGTTCCCACGGCATGGAGGAGCCGGAGGCATGGGCCGGCGGCGTGGCGGCCAGCATCATGATGGTGAAGAGCGCGGTCGAACTGGCGAGACGCCGGTAGCTGCCGCGCATGATCGAGCCGGCGGGCAGATCTGGACCGATGGGCACGGGCGACAGGACGGGCGGATTGGTCACATTCGGAACGACGGGCGAATTCATTCAGCTTCTCCATTCGAGGTGGTTGCGGGGATGATGCGGTAGTCGCCGGTGGCGGGATCGATGCCGTCGACGCGCGCGAGCTCGGCCAGCCGGCGCGACGAGCCGCGGCCGGAGAGGACGGCGACGAGATCGATGGTCTCGGCGATCAGCGCGCGCGGGACCGTGACGACCGCTTCCTGGATGAGTTGCTCGAGGCGACGCAGGGCGCCGATGCCGGAGCCAGCGTGGATTGTGCCGATGCCGCCGGGATGGCCGGTGCCCCAGGCTTTGAGCAGGTCGAGGGCTTCTGAGCCGCGGACCTCGCCAATGGGAATGCGGTCGGGACGCAGGCGCAGAGAGGAGCGGACGAGATCGGAAAGCGTCGCGACGCCATCCTTGGTCCGCATCGCGACCAGGTTCGGCGCTGCGCATTGCAGCTCGCGGGTATCCTCGATGATGACGACGCGATCTGCTGTCTTCGCCACCTCGGCGAGCAGCGCGTTGGTCAGTGTGGTCTTGCCGGTAGAAGTACCCCCAGCGACGAGTATGTTGGCGCGGGACTGGACCGCTGCGCGCAGCTTCACCGCCTGGTCGGCCGTCATGATGCCGGCGGCCACATAATCGTCGAGCGTGAAGACCGCCACAGCCGGCTTGCGAATAGCGAAGGCGGGTGACGCTACGACTGGCGGAAGCAGGCCCTCAAAACGCTCACCTGTTTCCGGCAACTCGGCCGAGACGCGCGGCGAGCGGGCGTGAACCTCCGCACCGACATGGTGCGCGACCAGACGCACGATGCGCTCGCCATCGGCGGCCGTCATCGTCTCGCCGGTGTCGGCCAGCCCTTCGGAAAGCCGATCCACCCAGATGCGCCCATCGGGATTCAGCATCACCTCGACCACGGCCGGGTCTTCCAGAAACCGCGCGATGGCGCTGCCGAGCGCGGTGCGCAGCATGCGCGCGCCACGCTGGCTCGCTTCCTGTCTGTGATGAGTGGATGCCATCTCGTCCCCGTTTCTCGTGGGGACGCAACAGATGATCCCCGGATCGGGGATGATTAAAAGAGCCCGGAATCAGGCCGATTCAACAAGTTTCGGTCGTAGTAGTAGCGTGGCGTGCAAATACAGGAGAACGGCGGTGCGCCCCTGTTCTTGAACTGGTCGTATCGATTCCCAGATGCCGCGCGCGAGGTGTTCACGCGTCCGATTCGGGCACATCTTCCGAAATCTCTTGCCGAAGCTTCGGCCCCTGTGCCAGGCGCCGGCCAAGCGCGGTGATGAACGCTTCATATCGCTCGCTGGATTTGGCACGTGCTGCCTGCGCCGCCGGCTCCGGCAAGGCGGGCGTCGTGGTGATCCAGAAGCGGATGAACACCGCAAGGGTCTCGACGGCGATGCCGACGTCCCGTTCCAGGCGCGTCATGCGGCGGTCGATCTGGTCGAGGCGCTTGGCGACGATCGCCTCCCGCCGCTCGGCATCGTCCGGCGAGAGGAACGACGCGATGGCCGCCTCCGCGATCATGGACTGCGATTGATCGCGGCGGGCGGCAAAATCCGCCAGCGTCTTCTCGACATCGGGGTCCAGATAGACCGTGGTCTTTATCTTCTTCCGGTGACTGGTCATGGCCCCTCACAGTTCCATGCCGTCATTCGGATCGAGCGAGACCTGCCGTGCGACGCCCTGCATCTGGCGGATCATGCGCTGGTTGCGCACGGCATCCTCATCGATGTCGTCAGGCGGCTCGATCTCGAACTCGTTCTCGATCGGCGCTTTCTTTTCTACCGGCTTTACCCGGTGGAGCTCGTGCTGCAGCCGCCGTTCGGATTCGGTCGGGTCCTCGTCGTCGGATCGGCCTGCCGGTTGCGCATCGAGCGCTGCCGGCCGCGCCGGGATCGGCAGGCTGGTCCAGTCGTCCGGACGAATCTGTTCCGGGCGCTTCAAGGCGGGCGGCGACAGCAGGCGTTCGCGGAAACGGGCATCCTCATAGTAGCGGGCCTTTTTCGCCCGGATCGGCGGAATGCCGGCGACCATGACGATCTCGTCGGCCGGCGGAAGCTGCATGATCTCGCCCGGCGTGAGCAACTGGCGGGCGGTTTCCGAGCGGGACACCATCAGGTGGCCGAGCCAGGGCGACAGACGGTGCCCGGCATAGTTCTTCATGGCCTTCATCTCGGTGGCGGTCCCGAGGGCGTCCGAGACGCGCTTGGCCGTCCGCTCGTCGTTCGTCGCGAAGCTCACGCGAACATGGCAATTGTCGAGGATCGAATTGTTCGGCCCATAGGCTTTCTCGATCTGGTTCAGCGATTGCGCGATCAGGAAGCTCTTCAACCCATACCCCGCCATGAAGGCCAGCGCGGTCTCGAAAAAGTCGAGGCGGCCGAGCGCCGGAAACTCGTCGAGCATAAGGAGGAGACGATGGCGCCCGGTCTTCGCCTGGAGCTCTTCGGTCAGGCGCCGGCCGATCTGATTGAGCAGCAGGCGGATCAGCGGCTTGGTCCGGTTGATGTCGCTGGGTGGCACGACGAGGTAGAGCGTCGTCGGATGCTCGCCGCCGACGATGTCGCTGATCCGCCAGTCGCAGCGCCGCGTGACCTCGGCAACGACAGGATCGCGGTACAATCCGAGAAACGACATAGCGGTTGATAGAACGCCGGAGCGCTCATTGTCGGATTTGTTGAGGAGCTCGCGCGCCGCGCTGGCGACGACGGGATGTGGGCCGGCCTCGCCCAGATGCGCTGTCTTCATCATGGCGCGCAGCGTCGACTCCACCGGGCGCTTCGGATCGGAGAGGAAGTTGGCGACGCCAGCCAGCGTCTTTTCCGGCTCGGCATAGAGGACATGCAGGATTGCGCCGACCAGAAGTGAATGGCTGGTCTTTTCCCAGTGATTTCTTTTGTCCAGGCTCCCCTCGGGATCGACGAGAATGTCGGCGATGTTCTGGACGTCGCGAACCTCCCATTCGCCCCGGCGGACCTCGAGCAGCGGATTGTAGGCGGAGGATTTGGGATTGGTCGGATCGAACAGCAGCACACGGCCATGGAGTGACCGGAAGCCCGCGGTCAGCGTCCAGTTCTCACCCTTGATATCATGGACGATCACCGAGCCCGGCCAGGTGAGGAGCGAAGGCACGACGAGACCGACACCCTTGCCGGATCGGGTCGGCGCAAAGCACAGCACATGCTCCGGCCCATCATGGCGCAGATACTCGCGATCGTATCGGCCGAGTACCACGCCGTCGGGATCGAGCAGACCCGCAGCCTCGATCTCCGGCTTCTCTGCCCAGCGAGCCGAGCCATAGGTGGCGACATTCTTCTGTTCGCGCGCCCGCCAGACCGACATGCCGATGGCGACCGCGATCGCGATGAAACCGCCCGATGCAGCGATCATGCCGCCGGTCGCGAATATGCCCGGCGCATAGGCGTCGTAAAAGTACCACCACCACATGATAGCGGCCGGAAAATAGACCGGAACGCCGAAGAGCCTGAACCACGGCTCGCCGAGCTGCGCCTGATAGCCGAGGCTCCACGCAACATACTGCGTCGCGCCCCAGGTGGTAACGAGCACGATCAGGAAGACGATCGTGATCTGTCCCCAGAGGATCTTGGTGCCGGACATGGCGAGGCTCCTTTCTGACGGGTGTTAGAGGCCGAGCGCCCGTTTGCGGCCGAAGTCCCAGTCGACGCCGCCATCGTCGCGCGCGACGCCGGAGACGTGACGGCCGATCTGCTTTTCGAGAGAGGGAGACCAGGGGACGAGCTGGAAGCCGAGGCCGTCGTCGATCATGGCGAAGCGGCCGGAGGCGAGCGTGAAGCGCTGGCGATAGGAGCCGGCGACATATTCGCCACCGTTGGCATGGTTGAATGGCAGGCCGGTTTCGGCGGCGAGCTTTTCGCCCAGCGCACTGACCTCGCGATCGCGTAGCGTGTTGAGTAGACGCCGCGCGAAGACGACGCGCCCGCCCTGCCGTTCGGCGAGACCTTCGCCGATCAGGTGCTCGGCGCGTTGCTCGAAGGCCCGCTGCACCTCGGCGCCGAAGCCACCCTCCGAGAGCGCGATGGGCTCGCGGGCAACCGCCTGCCGATCGAGCCAGGTCGCACCCGCTGTGTTGACTTGAGAGTGGATATCCAGATCGGAGCGGACGGCGAGCGCGACGCGGCGCTGACCTTGCGCATCCTCGTAGGCGCGCAGCTCGACGATCGATCCGGGTGGGCTGTCGCCAGCGGCATCGAGATGCGGCAGCTTGATATGATGGGTGCGGCCGTCGACGCCGTCGACCACGGCATAGGCCGTCCCCTTCAGTTCGTCATCCAGACCGCGTTCGAGCAGGCGACCGACAACGGGGACGTCGAGGCTTTCCCCGGCGAGCACATAGCTTGCCGAGCCGCGCTCGATGCCGCGTTCGGTGAGAGCGCGGTGCATGCGCTTGATGATGTCGCCGCGCTCGCCGAGCTCGCGCAGGACGCTCTCCGCCTCGGGCCTGATGAACCATTGCGAATGGCCGACCTGTCCCGCGACACCGAGAATTTCCAGCGTCCGCAGCCGGCCGACCTTCAGCGCATGGAATTCGTCCGGCTGTCGGTCGGCGCGAGGCGCGAGGTCGATGATGCCGGACTTGCCGGCGTCGCGGACAAGCTGGCGGTCAAGCTGCGTCCAGCGTTCGGTCTCGATCTGGCTTTCGAGAGTGCGGCGGATATCGAGATCGGTGCGCGGTCCCAACTCCTGGGTGATGAGCTCGCGCGCTCGGTCGCGCATGCCCTCCTTGATGTAGTCGCGCGAGATCACGAGATCCTGGCCGTCGTCGCGCACGCCGCGCACGATCAGGTGGACATGCGGATGCTCGGTGTTCCAGTGATCGACGGCAACCCAGTCGAGCTTCGTGCCGAGATCCTTTTCCATCTGGCGGACGAGATCGCGGGTGAAGGATCTGAGGTCCGCCATGTCGGGCGCGTCGTCGGGCGAGACGATGAAGCGGAAATGATGCCGGTCATCACCACAGCGCTCTGCGAAGGCGCGCGCATTCGCATTCTCCGTTCCCGGTCCGAACAGCCGCGCCTTCTCCCCGTCACGGGTCACGCCGTCGCGGCGCAGATAGTCGAGATGCGTTCCGAGCGGCGCGGATCGAGCGGTGTGGCGGACCACACGCGCCTTGACGACGGCGCCGCGGGTGCGCGACGTGATGAGGCGATTGGCCTGGATGCTGGCGCGCTGGCCACGCCCGAAGCGTGAGCGATTGCCGGAGGTGACGCGGCCGGAGCGCGAGACGCCTCCGCCTGCCTTCTTCGCTGCGGCGAGCGCCTGCGCAACGAAAGGCCGGGTCTGTTGCGCGCGGGTCGATCGGATGCGCCCCGGACGGATGCGGAACTCGTGGTCATCGGACATGACGCGGCTCCGCACGGTGCAAAAAGCACCCGAAAATCAGGAAGATGGGCGCGGAGCGCACGGTGCGCGAAGGCGCTGCACGGTGCGGAACGCGCCAAAAACATGAACAAAAACAACCGCCCGACCGAAGCGCACCGTGCGCCCTTTTATCCTGCCATCGTCCGGTTGCTGCGCCTGCCCCTACCCCCGGCGTACTCCACGACACGCCAGCGCACGATGGGATGCGAATTGCCGCCGTGCCGCTCATGGCCGGTCCCCAGCGGTATTCCGGGCGACGAACAGCCCCTCCGGCTGTGCGGCGACAAGCATCTGCGGCATCGCCGAGACGGGTGAAAGGGCGTCGTCCGGCGAGCGATGCAAAGTCTGGGAATTGGCGGCCGAAGCGCCGTCATCGCGCCCGACGAAGATCGCCGCCTCGCGCCAGTCTAGCGGTCGGGCGATCGCCGAACCGTTCTTCGAAGGGCGCTCGCCGCGCAACGCGGGCGCGAGCGAAGCGACATAAGCCCGCGTCTCGACGGGCAGCGCTCGGCCCTTCGAACGATGCTCATCGTAGCGCGCCGGACCGGCATTGTAGGCCGCGAGCATGGCAGTGATGTCGCCATAGCGATCCCACATTTCGCGCAGGTACGCAGTACCCGCGAGGATGTTGTCGCGGGGGTCGTAAGGATTGCGGCCGAGGCCGTGGCGGATGCGAAGCTCGGCCCATGTATCCGGCATGACCTGCATCAGACCCATCGCGCCGGCCGAGGAGACAGCGCGCACGTCGCCCGCGCTTTCGGCGCGCATCACGGCGATGATCCATGCCGACGGAATGCCGAAGCGGCGTGATGCTCCAGCGATATGCGCCGCGTGCGGATGCGCGGTGACGGCGATCGCCGGAGATGAGATTTGCGCCAGAACCGTCGGCGTTGCGGCAGCGGTGAAGATCAGGCCGGAAAGGAGAAGGAGCACTGAGCGCCGGACGGCGGAAGTGCGTCCGGCGCGGGCGCGATGTCGGACCGCCGCCATTCAGTCCTCCTGCCGCTTTTTGGGAGGTTGGACGGTGGTCAGCACCCAGGCGGAACCGTCGTCACCAGCGCGGAAGAGATTTGCGCGAAACGTGCCGCCGAGTAGCGGGCTGTAGATCGTGATCGATACGAACTCGCCGGCCCGTTCGCCGACATGTATCCAGCCCGCGCCGATATCGAGGCCGTCTTCGTCACCGAGCAGGACGCGGTATTTCGGGGCGTTCTCGGTCTCCGAAGGTTCGGCAGGAACGAGGGTCAGTTCCTCTTTGATGCCGAGCGTTCGGAACTCGCCTTCGAAGCCCGCTTTCGTGCGCGTGAACTGTCCGATCTGGGCCATGGTCATGGTCTCCTGTGCTGCGGTGGGATTGCGAAGGACGCGCGCTCACCGCGTCGGCGCGCGCCAGACGAAGCGACCGTCGCCGTCCTCGTCGGTGAAAAGCGGGGTGGCCCGGCCGATCACCGCCGCGGCGGGAAACGGGCCGAAGTAGCGGCCGTCGAGGCTGTCGGCGGCTTCGAGGTTCATGAGGAAAAGTTCGTCGCCGCCGATTACGCGGCAGCCCCGCCAGACCGGAAGGTCGCGGCCACGGCTGTCGCGGTCGCGGGCCTCGCCGAGCGGAACGTCGTCGACCGTGATGGCGCGACCGTCGCGGCAAATGCGCTGTCCCGGCAGGCCGACGACATGCTTGAGGATCGGCACATTGCGGCCGACATAACCCCGTTCGACTATGAAGGAGGCGAACGGCTCGGGTGGCATGACGGCGACGAGATCCGGCACCTCGATCCGCCCGGTCGGCGATATCGTGTAGAAGCCGATTGGCGCGCTTGCCGTCGCGTTCCAGATGAGTTTTAGCGGCATCGGCGTGGCGCTGGCCGCGGCGATGCCGAGCACTGCGACGGATGTTGCCGCGAGGTAGCCGAGCCGCGTCATCGCCCGATCTCCCGCCGGCGGAGCCAGGCTTGATGGCGCTCGGCCGTGTACGGGCGCGGAATCTCGCCGGCATTCATCCAGTGCGCGACGTGCCGCCAGTGATCGGGATCGGCGTCAGTGGGATCGATGCCGAGGGCCTCGATGCCGTCGACATGACGAAGCACGTCCTCGACCTTCGGCCAACTTTCGATCTTCAGCAGGATGTCGCCGCCAGGACGCACGAAGGGCAGCGTCTGGAACGGCTCGCCACGGCCGACCGCGCGCACGATGTCGAGGCGCGAGATGATCGTTCCGTACTCGTTCGCCGCCCAGCGGACGAGGCAAAAGATCGTGCCGGGCGCGAAGCCGACCACCCTGTGGCGGCGGTCGAGCTTCTGATCGTAGCTTTCGCGGCCGAACCTGATCCAGTTCTCGATGCGCTTCTCGATCCAGGTGAGTTCTACGAGCGTGGTGAACGCGGCTGGACCGTCCGGCAACGGACGGCCGCCGATGCGGAGCGCCGCATTGCCGGTCATGGTGTGTCTCCTTTGGTGTCGGGGAATTCGCGCTCGAACAGCTCGCGCAGCATGTCGGCGACGGTGACGCCGCGGCTGAAGGCGGCGATCTTGATCCGGCCGCGCAGCTCAGGCGTGATGTCGATGGTGAGCCGGGCCGTGAAGGTCACGGCTGCACCATTACGTGGTGGAGGCGTGTCGCCTGCCCTGATCCAGCCGTCCGGATCGGCAGGACGCTGCGCGAAGCGGCGCTTTTCGGCGGGGGCCGTCATGACGCGCCTCCGTCATGGAACGGCAGCACGGTGGCGATGCGGTCGCGGGCGCGGTCGGCCATCGTGGGATCGATCTCGCAGCCGATATAGCGCCGGCCGGAGAGTCGACAGGCTTCGCCGCCGGAACCCGAGCCGGCGAACCAATCGCCGACCAGGCCACCTTCCGGGCAGCTCGTGCGGATAAGGATTTCGAGGAGCGCCGACGGCTTTTCAGTCGGGTGGATCGCGCGGCCGTGACAGTTGCGCATGTAGATGACCGAACGCAAGAGGCGCGGCCCGCCGTCGTGGCTGACATAGTGGCCAGCATTAATCTGGCCGGTATGGGGCGGACGGTGCTTGCCTCGCACGATCCAGGCTGTCGCGTCGGGCGTGGTTTGCACGTCGTTGTAGATGTCGCGCCAGGGCGTCTCGGCCGGATAGAACTGGACGGCCAGTTCATGCACGCGCTTGAAGCGGTCCGCATGGAAGCCGGTGCCGTTCTGCTTCTCCCAGACGATCTCCTGGGCGAGCCGCAGGCCGGCGTCGGCGAAGCGGTCGGCGGTTCCCATGAAGCTGCGCAGCGAACCGAAGAGCCACATAGAGCCGGTCGGGGCAAGCGCCCCGCGCGCGAGCGCCAGCCAGCCCTCGACGCGGCGATCCCAGGCAAGCGATGTGTCCCCGTAAGGGGGATCGGCGAGGATCATGTCGAACGGGCCGCGCGCCGGCATGCGATCGCGGCAGTCTCCGGACAACATGATTTCGGGAAGAACCGTCATGGCGCGGTCCTCCCGCTGCCGAGACGCTCGACCTCGGCCGCCAGTGCCGCGATCTCGCGCGCGGCGGGCGAACGCCGGTCGATGTCTGACGCGAGCCGCCCGGTCTGCGCGGCGTCGGCGAAGACGACGCGCTGGCCGATCGTTGTGGCGAGCACCGGCGGATCGTGGTCAGCCAGGGTCTCGGCCGTCTCGCGAGCGATGACTGGACAGACCAACCCGCGATCTGCCGCAACACTGATGCTTGCACGCGACGGCGCTGATGGTATCGAGCTATTCATGGTCGTTCGACACCATGAGATAGAATTTGCTTCTGGGGCTTTAGTTTTTCCTGGAGGCGCCGTTAATCAATCTGACGCCGATCCGAGATGGCGCCAGCTCGCTGAAGGGGTCGAAGGGCTTACTGATCAGATGCTAGGTCTTATGGCTGCAGCTGCCCGCGAAGCTTTCGAAGAATGCGGCGTGCTTTTCGCTCGCGAGGCTCGAGGGGGCGCGTTGGTTGATGGCGAGCGTGCAGAAACTTTGGGTACTGCATATCGTGAGAAGATTGAAGCTGGTCAGCTAGGGTTCGCAGACATGATCGAGCGGGAAGGGCTTGTTGCGGCCTTCGATCGGCTCGTGCATTTTGCACACTGGATTACGCCTGCACATATGCCAAAGCGCTTCGATACTTATTTTTTCCTTGCAGAAGCGCCGATGAATCATGTCCTGCAGCACGATGGGCACGAGGCCGTCGACTCCGTATGGATCACCCCACGCGAAGCGCGCATCGACGCCGACGCCAACAGGCGAACGGTGCTGTTTCCTACTCTGCTAAATCTCGAGAAAATTGATCGTCACCGCACCGTCACGGCCGCCCTTGCGGCCACAAAGAACGACAGAATCGTGACAGTTAGGCCAGAAGTATTGACGTCTGCAGACGGTAGGATACTGCGCATCCCAATGGAGGCGGGGTATGGCTCGGCAGAATTTCTAGTTATTGGAGAGCCAGGTCAGAACGCTCGCATCGTTAGGTTATCGGCCACAGATACCGCGAGAGGCAGCGCTGGTTAGCGCTATTGGTAGAGCCGCTAATTCAAAACGCAATCCAAACAGCGCGATGGTGGCTGCAGCGCTCGAAGTTTCGCATCTGTAAAGAAACGGTCGAATTGGCGGGAAATGGCATAATGTCTTATAGCTTGCAGCCGCTGACAGAAAAGATCGGAGGCGCGTCGAGATGAGGCGGACTTGGCCGCTTTTCAACGGCTTTTCGGACCAGTTAATGCAAGCCACCCGTCGCTGCGAATTTTTCAGATTTCTGCGGCTTGTAACGCGACGCTCAGATAAATTGTGTTCGTTAACAAAGAGAAGAGCGCTTTGATGAGCTTTCATCGCCGCACTCTTCTCTCGCTTAGCTCGTATTTCGATGAATCAATTTCTTTACTTAGCCGCGTCCGATTTAGCGTAGTCGGCTGACTGAGTTTTTACCACATTCCAAACCTCGTCCGTGTAGGCCGCAATCCAGTCTGTTTGTGGCACCCACTTGCTGCCGTCCCACATTTCGATACGGGTTTTACCGCCACCGCCGTGATCTTTAGCGCTTACGGTAACCGGCGCGATCATGCCGTTCGCGTCGTAGCCATTGATACTCTCGAGGCCATTTTTGATCTTCTCGGACGTTAACGGCCATCCGTCCTTCTTCAGAGCGAGGCGTGCACCTTCAATTGCAATTGACCAGATTGCGAGGCCCGTATTGTAATAGACATCGTCCAGATTTTTGCGATCGCCGTTGCCTTTACCCTTTTCGTACAGCTGCTTGATAATCTCCTGCATCAACGGATGGTTCGACCCTCCGGCGACGTTTGTGCCACGTTTCATACCCTTCGCCGCAGCAGCACCTATGTTGCTAATATCGACCTCGTTCATCCAATTAACGGCAATGTACTTGTCAAGCGCTATCCCGTTACGCTTCATTTCACGTGATGCGATCACGTGCATATTTGACAGGCTCCAACTAATGATCCAATCAGGTGCAAATCGCCGCATCTGCGTCCAGGCGGAGGCCTGATCGTTGCCCGGCAGTGGATAGGGAAACAGCTGAAGATCAAAACCTTCCTTAGCGGCGAGCGTTTTGATGATGCCAATCGGCTCCTGTCCAAACGGATAATCCACGTAAAGGAACGCAATTTTCACTCCTTTGAGGGTCCCGCCGGATTTCTGTTTGATATACTCGATGTCGTTCGCGGCTTGCCCCCAATAAGTCGGACCGATCGGGAAAACCCATTTGAAGACATCGCCATCCACCGCGTCTCCGCGCCCGACTAGGGATTGAAGTAGTATGTTGCCATCCTTCATGATCCGCGGGAGGACCGCACGAGAAACTGGGGTTGACAGAGTGTCGAACACCATCACACCTTCTCGCTTCAACTTTTCATAACACTCAATGCCGCGCTGCGGCTCGTTGCCATGATCCTGGACAACCATCTCGATTGGATGTCCGTCTAATCCACCTTTACTGTTCACCAGGTCGGCGTAATCCTTCGCAGCCTGCGCCACTTGAGGAGTGACGAAGCTATAGACCTTCGTAAGGTCGTAACACAGGCCAAAACGAATCGGGTCGGCCGCCTTCGCCGAAAGTACGGAGACCGCACTCAAGGCGACACCAGCTGCGATGCACAAAAATTTCATTTGCTTCCTCCGTTTTATTTAGCTTGTTGTACCATTTAGGACAGAGATCAGGTTAGCCAGCGCTTACGGCGCCTGTAATGCTTGATGTCATGGAAATTTTTCGCTTGCGCTCCACCTAAGTAGAACTCTTGTATATCGGGATTGCTTTTCAGCGCTTGTGCCGTGTCGTGCATCACAATACGGCCGCTCTCGATCAGATATCCATGCGACACGATCTCGAGAGCGGCGATTGCGTTCTGCTCTACCAGCAGTACCGACAGACCTTCTTCGCGGTTGATCTGGCTTATAATCTGAAAAATCTCCGCCACCAGAAATGGCGCAAGCCCTAGGCTGGGCTCATCGAGCATCAGCAGCTTTGGCTGCGTCATTAGAGCTCTTCCAATTGCCAACATTTGCTGCTCGCCGCCCGACAGGTAGCCTGCGGCACTGAAACGGCGTTCGTAGAGGCGTGGAAAATAAGTATAAACTTTATCTTTGTTGCGGATCATATCGTGACGGCTTCGGATCGCTGAAGCTGCAATTAGATTCTCATCTGGAGTGAGATGTTCAAAGACTCGACGGCCTTCGAGCACGTGCGCGATTCCGAGTTCGACCCGCTTTTGAGGCGACAGCGAGCGTAAGTTACGGTCGAGAAACTGAATCTCGCCTCGGCGAACTTCACCACGTTCGGCAACAAGCAATCCGCTGATCGCCTTCAAAGCCGTGCTCTTTCCAGCTCCGTTGGCGCCGAGCAATGCCACCATACCACCGTCAGGAACCTCGAGCGAAACGCCCTTGATCGCAAGAGAGACATGGTCGTAGACGACTTCGATATTGTTCAGCGATAGCACTGCGCTCTTCGTTGGCTTTGGGCTCGTTTCAGTCATCATTGCATTATTTCTTCACATAGCCGAATGGCCACACCAAAAGATAATCGCGCACATTTTTGTATATTTTTCCGAGCCCTAAAGGTTCGACAAGCAGAAAACTAATAATCAGAGCCCCATAGAGCGCCTGAGGCAAATGTGCGAGTGCCTCAATGCTTAGCGAAACGCCGAACCGCGCCGCTCCCCACGAAATAAAACTATTCATGACGCCAGGCATAAGCAGAATAAATGCTGCGCCGAAGTAGCTTCCGATGATGCTGCCCAGGCCACCAACGATGACCATCGCGAGCACCTGGATAGACACGTCGACAGAAAACTGCTCGGGCGTCACGGCATGATAAAATGTGCCGATAAGGATCGCGCCGCTGACGCCTCCTATAAAGGAGGAAGCCGAAAAGGCGACTAGCTTGAAATAGAAGCTGTTTACACCGATGACAGCCGCGGCAAAGTCCTTTTCTCGAACCGCAACTAGTGCGCGGCCAAGCGCTGTGCGACGCAGGTTCAACATAAAAAGGGTTACCAAAACGCACCATACAAGCGCCACGTAATACAGCCCGGCGTCGGAGACGATGGGCTGTCCTAAGACGCGAATGTCCGGTGCCTGCAAAGTGGCTTGCGTTCCCCCGCTGATAGCTGGGACATGGGAGATGGTCCAGTCCATGACAAACTGAAGAGCGAGCGTACTCAATGCCAGGTAAAGTCCCTTGACCCTCAAAGCCGCAAAAGCAAAACAGCTGCCTATGACTGCGGCTGACACGCCGCCGATGACGATGGAGAATTCCCACGGAACGCCGAATCGGTTGGCATGCACAGTTGCATAAGCGCCGATCCCCATGATGGCGGCATACCCCAAGTGAAATTGTCCGGCCCAACCGAGAATGAGATTAAGACCAAGCGCGCCGGCGGTCCAAACCAGCCAGGGGAGAAGGTAACTGCTCAGATAAAGTGAACTGAACAGAAAAGGGGCTGCGACGCCGAATGCGAGGAGCATCCCGATGATCCATCGGTCGGCTGCTACCGGGAATAATGCTCGATCAGCAACGTAGTTTGTATGATATACGCCGGCTTGCCTGAAAAACATCGACTTATATCCTCTCGATGTCGTGTCGGCCAAAAAGGCCATGCGGTCGCAGCATGATAGTGACGATCAGCATCGCTGCATCGACGAGGTCCCGACTGGCGCCACCAAGCAGAGGATCAAGGTAACTTCCGGCGATACCTTCAACGATGCCGAGTAGCAAACCTGCAAGTAGCGCTCCGCCCAGGCTATCCATCCCACCGAGGACAGCGACGGTTACGCCTTTTAAGAGTAAGTGGGCCAGTGATTGATCCACGCCTTGTACCGAAGCCCACAGAACGCCTGCCACTGTCGCTACAACCGATGCCATCGCCCAAGACAAAGCAACGCCTCGCTCAACGGAGATTCCCACTGACCAAGCTGCAGTGTAGTCATCGGAAATTGCGCGTAATACTACGCCCATCCGAGTTCGAAAGAATAACGCAAATAAACCGAACATCACGATGGCAACCGCCGCACCGGCTGCGTAGGCGCGGTTGATCAGCAGCGCCCCCAGGAAAAGCGGGTCGTCGCTGATGCCGATTGGCATAGGACGTCCGGTGGCTCCCCAGATCGTAAGTGAACCGGCGCGAAGAAGGATTTCCAGGCCTAGTGTCATCATAAGGATCATAATAATCGGCCGCCCGGCAAGTCGACGTAACGCAATTCGTTCGATGGCGATCCCGATTCCGAACATCGAGAGTGCTGCCAAAATAATCGCAAGCCAAAGCGGTGCGCCAAATCGACTTGAATAGGCGAGAACAATGTAGGCACCCAGCATCGTCATAGAGCCTTGAGCAAGATTCGGCACCGACGATGACTTGTAGATCAGCACGATACCCATCGCGACCAGCGAGTACATAAGGCCGATCAGACTTCCGTTTATCCCGGTCTCAGCCAGTAACGCCCAGTCCATCTTCACGCCTCCTGCACCGAAAGAGTGCGCTCGATGACGCTGACCTCGCCAGATTCATAAGCGACTTTCGCTCTCATCAAAACGCTGCTCTTTCGATCATAGATTGCGTCGATGACTGGCTTGTATCGCTCTTCAACGACGTTGCGCCGGATCTTGCGGGTTCTCGTTACTTCGCCGTCGTCTGGATCAAATTCCTTATGAAGGCAAACGAAGTGCCGGAGCTGAAGTTTTTCCAATAACGTGCTATTGACGTGACGGACAGCCGCAGTGATTAGCTCGATTACCCGCGGATTCTGCGATAAGTCCGCGTATGACATGTATGAAATTCCTCGCAGCTCGGCCCAGAGCCCGACGGCGTCTTTGTCAATACAGATAAGAGCCGCCAGCGTATGGCGACCACGCCCGAGAACCGCAGCATCCTTGATGTACGGACTGAACTTTAGGCGGTTCTCGATATAATTCGGGATGTACCGCTCGCCCTCAGCAGTGTGGACGACATCGGACAACCGCCCCAAAACGACGAGATGCCCATCCGGCTCCAAATAACCAGCATCGCCGGTATGGAGCCAACCATCTTCCAGGCTGTCGCGGGTTGCTTGTTCTTGCTTATAGTAACCGCTGAAGACACTGCCAGAGCGTATCATAATCTCGCCGGACGCGCTTATCTTTACTTCGACGCCGGGAAGCGGACGTCCGACGGTGTGCAGCCGAACTTCATCGATGCCTTGTATAGCGTTGTAGGCACTGCTTTCTGTCTGGCCGTAAAGCTGCCGTAGCTTTATTCCGAGTGCGCGGTAGAATACGAACGTATCCTCCCCCATCGCTTCGCCGCCAGTGAAGGCGCCGCGCAGACGGGTCAACCCGAATTGGTCTTTGATCGGGCCAGAAACTAGAAGCTCGCAGAGCGGACTGAGCAATCGGTGCGTTAGCTTGGGCTTTTCTCCAGCGAGCTTGCGCTTCTCAGCAGAGATCGCAGCCCCCATCAACAGATCATAGCTGCGCCGTTTCAGCCAGGAAGAATCCTCCACGCGCACCTGAATGGTTGTCAGCAGATTGTCCCAGCTTCGAGGCGCCGCCAGATAGAATGTTGGGGCAATCTCGCGAAGGTTTTGCAAAACAGTCTCTTGCCGCTCGGGAATGTTGATGGAGAATTGCAAGGCGATACCTGCGCCCATCGTCACCGCGAAGTCGCCAACCCACGCCATAGGCAGGTAGGCAAGGATACTTTCACCGAAACCGAACGTCTTGCCTTCATAGGCATTGCGCACGCCTGACAAGAGGTTCCGATGCGACAGCACGACACCTTTTGGTTTTCCTGTACTACCGGACGAATGGACAAATACAGCAGGGTCATCTGGTTGAGCACGCGCGACAAGCTGCGCTAGGGCATCGGCGCTATCTCCGAGATTCTCGTTTCCTCGGTTTTGAATCTCTTCCCACGAAGTCAGGCCCGGACTTGTATACGAGCCGAGACCACGGGAATCGTCGTAGATGATGAAATCGATTGCAGATCCTTGCTCACGCAACTCCAGAGCCTTATCCACCTGCTCCTGGTCCTCAGCCAGAACAAACCGTGCGCTGGCTTCGTGAACAAAATGCCGTATCTCATCGATCGTCGCATCGGGATAAGCTGGCATCGCGTAACCGCCGAGCGCGCCAGCAGCCAGCATGCCTGCGTACAGACGCGGCCGATTGTCACCCAGCACGAGCAACACTTCGCCGCGCTTGAAGCCAAGCGCTTCCAGCCCGGCGGCGCATCGCATAACGGCGTCTCTAAACTGGCGCCAAGTTATTTCTTGCCAAATCCCTTTGCTCTTCTCACGCACCGCCACCCGGTTTGGGCACGCTTCGGCATTGCGATCGAGAACACGAATGAGAGTGGTATCCGTTTCGAAGTTCCAGGTTTGTATTTGATTAGTGCGCGCCACCCGCCCCCCCGATATACGCCTCGATCACACGGGGATCAGCGATGACGTCAGCTGGAACGCCGGTACCAATCATCGCGCCGTAATTCAATGCCAGCATTCGATCGCAGATGCCCGTAATGACATCCATATGATGCTCGATGATGAGGACGGTCACGCCGCGTTCGTCACGCGCATCGAGTATGAACCGAGCCATGAATTCTTTCTCCTCCTGGTTCATGCCGGCCATGGGCTCGTCAAGAACCAGAAAGCTTGGCTCTGCCGCAAGCGCTCGAGCCAGCTCAACACGTTTTTTGAGGCCGATCGGAATAGTATCGACGAGCTCGTCTCGCACGCCTTCGAGTTGAAGGAAGTCAATTACTTCCTCAACGGCGGCACGGTTTGCTGTCTCATCCCGTTGCGCCAGCCACCAGTACAATGCGGTGCGCGAGACGCTTGGCTTCATGTGAATGTGGCGGCCAAGGAGAATGTTGTCGAGTACGCTCATACCATTGAAGAGCGCAAGGTTCTGAAAAGTGCGGGCAATGCCCAACCTCGCAATGCGGTGTGGAGCGAGCCCCGTAATATCGCGACCGTTGAGCAGGATGCTTCCGCGCTGCGGAGGATAAAATCCAGTAATCGCGTTCGTGAGGGTCGTCTTCCCACACCCGTTAGGGCCGACCAGTCCGAAAATTTCACCGCGTTCAATCTCCACATCGATGCCGTTAAGGGCAACGATGCCGCCGAACCGTCGTTCGACAGACCGACACTGCAATACCGGACCTGATAGCTCGCGAGCTAAAGGCAATTCGTTTCTCCCGAGCTTATTTTGCTTGGCTTGGTGCTCGAAAGCCCGCCAATTGAATATCGTTAAATCTAACAAACGTTCGATTTTAAAGCAAGTTGGATGGGTGCGACAGCTTGGCGATGGGCGCAGAGTTAACCGATGCACCTTTTACCGATTGCCAAAGTGGGGTTTCCGCTTTTCACGAAACGCGGAGATACCCTCACGCGCGTCTTCGTGCATGAACAAAAACGGAAAACCGTCAATCGCATGACGCATCTCGTTACCCCCTAAGCCGCGATTGTAAAAAGACTTGGCCATACGTACGGCGAGCCGAGGTTTCTCGGCGATCTGCTCCGCGAAGATCATCGCATTAGCGAGTAATTCAGCATGCGGTACAACACGCAGTGCTATACCGAGCCGGCAAGCTTCTTCCGCTGATACTGGATCGCCGATAACACTCATTTCCTTGGCCTTAGCGCGGCCGACGATGTCTTGCAGCCGCACGATCGCAAAACCTGGCAGCAGGCCGAGTTTAATTTCAGGGACAGCGAACTTGGCACGGTCGGATGCGACGATGAAGTCGCAGGCAATTGCGAGCTCAAAGCCGCCGCCGTAAGCTATGCCATTCACGGCGGCGATCACGATCTTACTGGTATTTTCCGGTGCCGCCAAAACTTCCATCGCATCAATCATGAAACCGCGCGCTTTTTCGGGATCGAAGTCAAATTCTTCAATATTAGCGCCTGCACAGAAGGCCTTCTCGCCATTCCCGATAATAACGGCTACGCGGATAGCCTCGTCCTTATCTACTTGTCTCAACCCTTCGAGAAGACCGTGTCGAATGCCGGAGCTTAGTGAATTAAGCTTTTGTGGCTCGTCGAGCGTTAGGAGCGCAACGCTACCTCTGACTTCGTAATCTACAGATCCGAATCGCATAGTCCGCTCCCTATGTTGACTTCTAGCGTTGTTAAGCGATCTCTTCAGCTTCAACGATCGCGACCACCGCGTTGCGTTCGACCGTCTCATTAGCGCGGCAGCTTATCGATCTAACGACGCCGTCGATCGGGCTGCTAATCCGCAGTTCCATCTTCATTGACTCTAAGATCGCGATAACATCGCCGATCTTAACAGTCTCACCGACTTGAACGTTGACCATGCGGATCATGCCCATCATCGGCGCGCGCAGTTCGCCGCTCGCCTCAGGTGTCGCGCTTATATACGTGAGGTAAGAAATTGCCTTTAACGAATGGTTTCCTTCGCGATCATGTATGAACAATCTATCGCCTTGTTGATGAATGCTTACGTCCTCATAGCGCCCCCCGACAATTGCGACGAACTTCCCGACATCGCTGGGATTAAGGCTGACTGTGAGTGTCTCATCATTGACACTGATCATCATGCTTCCATCGGCTTGCCGCGGTGCAAAACGGATCTCCGTACTGACCCCATCGGCCTCGAGGTGCAGGATCGGTATGGGTGACAATCCATCATCGCCGCGAGCCATTTGCCAGGCCGTGGTTTCCCGTGCTTGCCAAGGATTGTTCACTGCCGCCGGCCGTTGCTGCATTAGCCAGAAATAGGCGCCAATTGCAGAAGCTTCGACATTTGTCGCCTTTGCCTTCTCTACGAGACGGCCGATATTCTCGTCGATCAATCTCGTATAGAAATTCGCATCTCGGGTTTCTGGCAGCTCGAGCAGTTTTACCAGAAAGTCCTGATTGGTTGTAATGCCAAAGATTGAGGTTTGACGAAGCGCGTAGCTGAGCTGATTCAGTGCCTGCTCGCGGGTCACGGCACTCGAGATTAGCTTAGCTAACATCGAGTCGTAGTACGGAGAGACCGAGGAGCCAGACTCGATGCCTGTCTCCACCCTTACGGACTTCGGGAAACGGACATAGGCAATATCGCCTGTACATGGCATGAAATTGTCAGCGGGATCCTCTGCACAAACTCTAGCTTCGATGGCATGTCCCACGCATGTAATATCTTGCTGTTCGAAACTCAGTCCTTCGCCGGCAGCAATCCGCAACATAAGTTCGACGATATCGACGCCTGTTACTAGTTCTGTCACCGGATGTTCGACTTGAAGGCGAGGATTTACTTCCAGAAAATAGTATTCGTTTCCGCTGACGATGAACTCGACGGTGCCGACGCCGCGGTATCTCAAACGCGCTCCAAGCCGAGTCGCGTCCGAGGTCATCCGTTGGCGAAGCTCTCGCGAGAGATTAGCGGCAGGTGCTTCCTCAATCAATTTCTGGTGGCGACGCTGGAGTGAGCATTCGCGTTCGAATAAATGGATCACATTTCCATTGCCATCGCCTGCGATCTGCACTTCAATGTGGCGACCACGTGGGATCAGCTTCTCAACGATTAAGCCGGCGCTGCCAAACGAATTTTTTGCTTCGCGCATTGCTGCTTCGATTTCATCTTCCAGACCATCCGCCTTTGCTACTGCGCGCATACCCTTTCCGCCACCGCCTGCCGCTGCTTTCAGCATGACGGGGAGGCCAAGTTCGGTGACGGTCGTCACGATTGTACTAACATCCTCGCTAGGCGTTTGACTTCCCGGTACCGTTGGAACATTGGCGGCGCCAGCTTCGCGCTTCGCAGAGGCTTTGTCACCGAGACGCTCGATGACTTCGGGAGTCGGGCCGATAAAGACCAGACCCGCGGCCTCCACAGCGCGAGCGAAGCTCGCATTCTCAGCGAGAAAGCCGAATCCAGGATGAATGGCCTCCGCGCCAGCAGCTTTCGCTGCGGCTATTACTGCGTCGATCTTCAAGTAGCTATCAGACGCAGCACCACCGCCAATGAGGTAGGACTCCCCGATAGTCTTGACGTGCAGCGAACCGGCATCGACCGAAGAGTGAACACCGGCTACTTCGACGCCAAGCTTATGGCAGGAGCGCGCGATCCGGCAAGCAATCTCACCACGATTCGCAATCAGGATTTTTTTAAACACGATCAGTCCTCTGTCGTCACATCCGCAGTACGCCAAAATCCGTGTGCTTCTGCGGCAGGCGGCCCGCAAGGTCGAGTAGCAGCGCCATCACATTTCGCGTCTCGAGCGGGTCAATCACCATGTCACACCAGGTATTGCGGGCGAAGTTGTACGCGTTAGCGAAGCCTTCGAATTCTTCGCGAACCGGTGCGCGGTAGGCTTCACGCTCGCTTTCGGTCCAACTTGTTCCCTCGCGCTTGTGGGTCTCGTCCTTCACCATCGCAAGCGTGTTGGCAGCCTGATCGGGGCCCATGATAGCTGAGCGTCCGTTAGGCCACATCATCATCGCGTTCGGCCGGAACGCGCGACCGCACATCGAAAGATACCCTGCACCGTAAGCGTTGCCGATAATCAATGTGTATTTTGGCACGTTAGCACTGGCCATCGCGGTGATCATCTTGGCACCATTCTTCGCAATGCCGCCTTCCTCCGCTTCCCGGCCGACCATAAAACCGGTGACGTCCGCCATAAACAGCAAGGGAATTTTGCGCTTGCAACAGAGGTCGATAAAGTGAGTTGCCTTTAGCGCGCTTTCGGAAAACAGCACGCCGTTGTTGCACAGGATGCCGATTTCGAAGCCCATGATACGACCAAATCCAGTGATCAGGGTTTCTCCATACAGTGGCTTGAATTCGTGGAACTCACTATCATCCACAATACGGGCGATCACATCGCGATTGTTTGTCGGCACCTTCGGGTCAGCGCTGATGAGGCCGTAAATTTCGGCAGGGTCGGCGCGCGGCGGAAGTGGCGACGATGTACTCCATTTCTGCTGCGGGACATCGCCGAGTCGGGCAACGATATCTCGGGTAATAGCGATGGCGTGACTGTCGCTTTCCGCTAGATGGTCAGTAACGCCGCTGATGCGGCTATGCATCTCACCTCCGCCAAGCGCTTCGACACCGACCTCTTCTTTTGTAGCTGCGTAGACGAGCTGCGGTCCACCGAGGAACATTGCGCCCTGATTGCGCACGATCACGGTCTCGTCGCATAGCGCTGGAATATATGCGCCACCAGCCGTTGATGGACCATGTACCACTGCGATCTGCGGAATACCCTCAGCGGACATCCGGATCTGGTTGTAGAAAATTGATCCAAACTGACCTTCGTCTGGAAATATGTTTGGTTGGTCCGGCAGATTAGCGCCCCCAGACTGCACAAGAGTAATGCAGGGCAAACGATGTTGCCATGCGAAGCGCTGGGCTCTGACGTGCTTTTTGCACGTTATGCCGTAATAGGTACCACCCTTAACCGTAGCATCATTTGCAATTATCATGCAGGCGCGGCCTGATACAATGCCAACGCCCGTGATTATGCTACCCCCAGGCGGAACGCCGTCATGCAGGCCTTCCCCGGCCAGTTGGCAGAATTCTAAAAACGGTGAACCAGGATCAAGAAGTGCGGTGATCCGCTCGCGCGGCAATAGTTGCTTGCGCTCCTTATGCAGCCGTCGAGCCCGCTCCGGTCCGCCGATGGTGGCCGCCGCGCGACGAGCGTGCAGATCAGCGATCCGAGCTTCATAAGCTTGGCGATTGCGCTGAAATTCGTCGCTTGTGGTCGAAATATCTAACTTCATAGTAGCCATGCGGCGTTTGACCTAATAGCTGCGCGGCAAGCCCATCACGTGCTCGCCGATATAGTTGAGGATCATCTCGCGGTTAAGTGGCGCGGTTTTTAGCAGACGCACCATCGGATAGATGTCAAAGATGCCATATTCTTTTGTAAAGCCATTACCTCCGTGGCATTGAATTGCGGTGTCTACAGCTTTGATGCCGGCATCCGCTGCGGCGAGCTTTGCCATGTTCGAAAACTCACCAGCCTCGCGCCCCTGATCGAAAGTCCAAGCCGCCTTCAAAGTCATCAAAGAAGCCATTTCAATATCAGTGCGCGCGTCCGCCAGCGGGTGTTGAAGGCCTTGATAGGAGCCTATGGGAACGTTGTTGAATACCTTCCGTTCTCGCGCGTACTCGACAGCCCGGTTGAGGGCATACCGGCCAAGACCGCAACAGATTGAACCAACCAAAATTCGTTCGGGATTGAGGCTCTTGAACAAGATACCGAAACCTTGGTCGATCTCGCCTACAACATCCTCCGGTCCGAGATCTACATCGTCGAAGAATAGCTGCCATTGCGTCTCCGGCGCCGGAATACTGACAGGAATGTATTGCTTCTGAAGTCCCTTAGACTTGAGATCTACAATGAACAATGTGAAGCCGTCGGTTTTCTTGCTAACGTCAGTGTGGAGCTTAGTGCGAGCGACAACGAGCGCATAATCAGCTCCATCGGCGTCGGTGATGAATGTTTTCTGACCATTTAAGGAAAATCGATTCCCGCGCTTGGTTGCAATCGTGCTGGTGCGGATCGTGTTAGTACCAGCATCAGGCTCCGTGATCGCGAAGCAGAAACGAGTCTTGCCGGAGCACGCATCGGGGAGATAGCGCGACTTTTGTGCCGTTGTACCGTGTTTCGCTATGAATCCTAAGCTCATTGCCGCCCCGACAACTAAATTCAAAAGAGGAATTCCGTTGTTCGAGAGGCCCTCCAAGAACAGGTGCATTTCGACCATGCCTTGACCTGCACCGCCGTACTCCTCCGGCACCATCGTTCCGACGAAGCCATCGTCGGCAACTTTTTGGTACAGAGCCTCCGGGAATTGGTGCTTGTCAGCGCAATCCATCCAATAGCGCCGATCAAACTTTTTCGCGATGGAGTTTCCATAGTCGAGGATCTGTTGCTGTTCCTGCGTGAGATCGAAGTCCATGATGAAGCTCCTTTTCCAAGTTCAGAAAATATCCTACGCAGAACGTCGCCTGCGCGCAATCTAACAATCGTTAGAAACTAACGCTTGTTAGAAATTTTGACGTAGTTTTTAATCGGTTTCTGCATCGAGGCGGCTCTACGAGCGGCGAAAGCGCGGTAGAGCTGTCCCGTCCCCCGAAATCTCCACCACCAACGTGACATTCAAATCGAAGGTGACGTCTTCAGGTGGCCCGCCTGTAAAAGTGCTGATCATTCGTGGGCCCTCTTCGAGATCGACCAGCAGGACTGCATAAGGCACGTCGTCCTTGAAGGCAGGGCCTGGTGCGCGATGCACGACGCTGAACGAATGGACCTTGCCGCGTCCGCATGCCGGTCGATGCCTGATATCCTCGGCGCCGCACTGTCGGCACATACCTTGCTGGTAATATTGGACATGACGGCATTTGTCACAATGTTGCAGCAGCAAAACGCCTTCGCGCAGTCCCCGCCACAACTGCGCGGAGTCCGCATCGGGCGACGGGATCGGCTTTTCGCTGGCTCTGTCATTGCCTGTCACAGCACATTCTCCGTACCGAGAACCGTAGTCGCGTTTGTCGCGTAACCTGCGCCCAAGCTGTGGACAAGCCCGAGCTGTGCGCCAGCAACCTGCCGTTCACCACACTGTCCCCGCAGCTGCGCGATCACCTCGTAAAAATGAAAGAGCGAGCCTGGCATGCCTGGGTGCGCAAAGGACAGAAGCCCGCCGTGAGTATTAGATGGAATCTGACCACCATAGGTCATATGGCCATCAGCGACAAAACGGCCGCCTTCCCCCTTTGGACAAAAGCCCAAGTCTTCCAGCATCATAATAACCGTACCGGTGAAACAATCGTAGATTCCGGCGATATGCATATCCTTGGGGCCATATCCTGCCATGGCGTAAGCGTTGCGGCTGGACATGACGGCGCCGGTGGATGTTAGCGACGGCATCAGAAATATGTGCTCGTGCGTGTAGCACTCGCCGCCGCCTAAGATATAAATTGGATTAACAATACCGAGTTCCTTCGCGTGCTCGGCGGAGGTTAAGATGAATGCGGCTCCACCATCTGAAATTAACGAGCAATCAAGCTTGTGATAGGGTGTGGTGACCCAACCCGAATTCAATACGTCGTCGATGGTGATCGGCGCGGTTTGCTGAGCGCCCGGCGTGCGTGACGCGTGCCGCCGCGACACCACCGCGACTTCAGCGAGTTGTTCCGCCGTCGTACCGAACTCCCGCATGTGACGATGAGCTGTCATGGCAAAAGTGTTAGCTACTGGAATCCCATACGGCATTTCGTATTGCTGGTCACGGCTTTCAGTCATCGAGCGTAACGCCATCTCTGGCGTTAACCCTGTCATCAAGCTATCACCGGCCGTCAAGAGAATGACTTTCGCTAAACCGCCTTGGATCGCAGCGGCGCCGATATTGAACATCGTTGCAGCCGTTGCGCCCGATACCTGCAACGTATTCGAGAATGTCGGCTGAATGCCAAAATACTCACTCAGGGCTACGCTAAACCGATGAAATGGAGATGCGAAAGCGTGACACGACAGTACCCCATCGACGACACTTTTCTCTAGGCCGGCATCGGCGAGTGCTTTTTTGGAAGCGTCGGCGGCCAGCCATAGAGGGCTTCGCCCTGGCACTTTACCGACCGGTGATATACCGATGCCGATGACCGCGACTTTGCCGCGCAGCGTAGTTTCACTCAAAATGCATTTCCTCCCGCGGCAGCCTTGGTGAGCATGGCCTCGAGCTCGTGGCGCTGGACCTTGCCGCTGGTCGAGCGCGGAAATTCAGAGAAATTGATAAACTTGAATTGTTGCGGACACTTGTAGGCGGCAAGCTCGCGTCGGCAAAGGCGCACAAGATCCGCTTCGGTCACGCTGTCATCGCTTCGGGCGACAAAAGCGACAGGGACTTCTCCCCATCTATTGTCTGCTGCTCGAACAACCGCGGCTTCCGCAACGCGGCTGTCACTCATGAGAACACGCTCGATCTCGGCGGGATAGACATTCTCACCGCCGGACTTAATCAGATACTTGACGCGATCGACAAATTCGAGCGTGCCATCTTCGTTTCGGCGGAATACATCGCCCATATGAAACCATCCATTTCGGAAATCCCGTTGGTTCACGTCGTCGGCTTGCCAATATCCGGAAAACAAGGTGGGACCGCGCATGACAAGTTCACCGGGCATGCCCTGCGTAACTTCGCGGTCCAGAGGGTCCACCAATTTGACCTGGCAAAACGCATTTTGTTGCTTCGGAAGCTGCTGCGGAACAATTCCGGGAGCAATCAGCGCACGCGTTGCGGGAGGCAACCCCGTCTCGGTTGCGCCGAAACTATTAAGGTAGGGTGCCTGTAATAGCTCGGTGACTTCAGCAATCGCATGAGGCGGAACCAAGTCGGCCATAGCTCCGCAAATGCGAACACCTTTAACAAGTGTACCTTCTTGCTTCAACGCTGCAGCGAAGGCCTCGACCATGCCCGGAATTAAAACCAGCCATCCAATTTGATGATGGGAGAGAGCATCGAGCATCGGCTTGATCTGAAATCCGTCGATCATTACGACGATACCGCCGCGAAGCAATGTCGAGATCGCATGATCGGTAGATGCCATATGGAACATTGGCGCCCAAGCTACGAAGCTATCGCGATTTGAGATGGCAAGCTCGGAACTGAAAACCAACGATCTCGCGATCATTGCGCGATGCGAGATGACAGCGCCTTTTGGCACCCCCGTGGTCCCGCTCGTATAGAGGATCACGAGGCCATCTTCTGCTTGGGCTACAATCTGACACTCGTGATCGATCTGCTGCGCCAATTGATCTTCGTACGGTGGTCCGATCTCGAGTATATTCCGATCGCCATTTTCAAGAATGCTTTTCAGGTCAGTCTCTACGATAACGAGTTTGGGGGAAACAAGGTCGATGCAATAGCTGAGTTCGCGTGACGATAGACGCCAGTTGAGGCAAGCGGTTATGACGCCGAGATTCGCTGCGGCAAGTTCAACCTCAATATATTCGGGCCGGTTGCGCGAGAGCAACGCAACACGATCACCCCGACATAGGCCATTCGCTGACAGAACGGATGTTAAGCGTTCGACGCGATCGAGCAATTCGCCGTAGCTTATTTCTCGGCCCTGATACTCGATCGCAACCTGGCTCGATTGAACCTTTGCGCGGCTCCGAAATAGCTCGCTCACTGTTTGGCACGAGCCAGCCATCGTGATGCCGTCGAGTTCGGCAGGCATGTTTGATTCACTCCCAGGGTGTCTTGTTCCGTCATGGGCAGCTCGATAGAGCTGAACTATATGCTTGCAGCATCACCGGATCAAACCTAAAATCTAACAGATGTTCGAAAAAGGACAGGCGACAGGTCGCATGTACCGTCGTTGCCGCAAACACGGTGAGAAAGATAGGAGATACAAATGGCCGATCGTTACGCCGCCTACACAAGCTTGAAGCTCGATTATCCATCCGAAAGAATACTTCGCATTACCTTTGACCGTCCGGAAACCTACAACTCCGTGGACGCCGCGACCCATACCCAACTTACTCATATCTGGCGCGATATTAATGAAGATCCGGATATCAATGCCGTCATAGTCACGGGAGCAGGTAAAGCATTCTCTGCAGGAGGGGACTTCGAACTGATCAAGAGTATCCTCGACGATCCCAAAGCCCGCATGTCGACTTGGAAAGAGGCAAAAGACCTCGTTTACAACGTTATTAACTGCAATAAGCCGATCATTTCGGCTATAAACGGCGTAGCGGTGGGCGCCGGACTTGTCGTTGGGATCTTGGCGGATGTCTCAATCTGCGGAAAATCTGCTCGCATTGTTGATGGACATACTCGACTAGGTGTTGCCGCCGGCGACGTTGCCTGCATTATCTGGCCGCTGCTGTGCGGGCTCGCCAAGGCGAAGTACTATCTTTTGACATGCAAGCCGCTTTCTGGATCGGAAGCGGAGCGCATCGGACTAGTTTCATTGTGTGTCGAAGATGCCGAACTTCAAAAGATTGCACTGGAAACAGCCGAAGATCTGGCGACTGGGGCACAGAGCGCGATCCGTTGGACGAAGTATGCCTTGAACAATTGGCTTCGCGTCAACGGCCCACTGTTCGATACCTCCACAGCGCTGGAGATACTCGGTTTTACAGGCCACGAAGCACGCGAAGGTCTCGCATCGCACCTCGAGAAGCGCAAACCAGTATTCCCACCGGATTGTCCAATCTGATTCGCTCGAGATGATTACAAAGAGGGCCGGTTCATCCGGCCCTCTTTATAACGTCACAGATTCGCAAGTTTCGCACGCAAGTGTTCGACCGCCTCGGGATTAGCCAATGCCGAAAGATCGCCTGGATCTTCGTTTGCGAGAACCGCGCGAAGCACCCGGCGCATGATCTTCATGTTCCGTGTGCGCGGTAGGTCCTCGAGGAATAGAATTGTTTCCGGGCGATACGAAGCGCCCATGCCCGATACGATGGCAGATGAGAGCTGAGCCACGAGGTTGGAATTGCCCTCAACTTCCGGCATCAGAACGCAAGCACATACGATCGCCGATCCTTTGATCGCATGTGGAATTCCAAACACTGCAGCCTCCGCTAATTTTCCAGTTGCGATCAAAATTCCTTCAAGCTCGGCTGGACCGGTGCGTTTTCCCGATATCTTGATGGTGTCGTCAGACCGGCCCAGGATGTAATATAAGCCATCCGCCTTGCGCACCGCGAAGTCGCCGTGGACCCATATTCCGGAGATAGTACTCCAATAGCTCTCAATGTACCGGTCGTCCGCCTTCCAAAGACCCTTCGTTAATCCAATCGAGGAATGACGTAACACCAGTTCGCCGACGACCCCATCCGGCACCCGCGCCCCGCTGAGATCGACGATGTCAGCTCCAACGCCAAGCGCAGGGCGCGAAAACGAGCCGGGATTCATCGGGTGATTTGGGGTTCCGGTAAATATGCACCCCCCGACCTCGGTCCCGCCAGAGATATTGATGATCGGGATTTTCCTTTTGCAGACATGCTCGAAGAACCACATCCAAGGCGCGGTGGTCCATGCTTCGCCACCTGATGCGGTCATCCTCAGGCTCGAGAGGTCGTATGTTTCGACCTCGTCGCCATAGCGCATCAAACTGCGCACAATCGTTGGCGACACGCCAAGATATGTAACCTTGTAATCGGCGATAAGACGCCAGAACCGCCCAGTGTCCGGGAAGTCAGGCGTTCCTTCCGCGATCAGCAGGCTGCCGCCGGCGAAGCTTGGGATGCAGGCGCACATCGCGCCGACCATCCAGCCCATATCACTAAAAAAGAAGAAGCGATCGTCGGGCTTGAAGTCACCGCAGATGATCATATCGCGCGTCACCATCGAGCCAATGAAGCCGATATGCGTCCAGACACATCCCTTAGGCTCACCCGTCGTACCCGATGTGTAAAGTAGGATCGCCGGATCTTCAGCCTGCATCTCGGCTGTAGCCATCATCGAACCGGCGGATTCGACCACATCATGCCACCAGCGGTCGCGGCCACTTTGCATCGGCGTTTCGATTTCAATACCGACTCGCCGAGCCACGATTACGTGCTTCACCGAAGGTGCGTGTTCTAACGCCGTGTCCAACACGGATTTGAGGGCACCCGCTTCGCCACGGCGCCACGTGCCGTTGGCGGTGATGACGGCCTTGGCCTCGCCATGGTTCAATCTTGATCTGATCGGAGCTGGGCCGAAACCAGAAAAGAGCGGCATCACGATAGCGCCGAGCTTCAAAATCGCGAAGAATGCAACGAATGTTTCGGGAAGGTTTGGCATGTAGATCGCGACGACATCGCCTCGCTGAATACCGATGTCGTGTAAACCTTGCGCCAGCCGGCTCACCTCGAAATCCAATTCACGATAAGTCATTGAGCTCCGCTCGTGCCTATCTTCGCCTTCCCAGACAAGAAAGGTCTGGTCCCACACCGCCGTTGCACGATGTTTGTCGATGCAGTTGAGAACGATATTGGTGGTGCCTCCTACGCACCAGCGCGCCCATGCTTCGCCTCTCGATACATCGAGCATCTCGTCGTATTGACGATAGAATCGAATTTCGCAAAACTTTATGACCTCCTGCATCAGCCAAGCGGGATCTTCTTCGGCCTTAGCAGCCAGGCTGTCGTAGCTTTCTTCACCGACGGCGAGCAAGAATGCCGTCAGGTTGCTTTGAGCGACCAATTCAGGGGGAGGAGTCCAGATGAAGGATGTGCTTTCGCTCATGTTATGCTTCTGCGATCTTACTCGTTTGGGAGCTCGCAGCCTAACGTCTGGGTCGAGTTTGCGTCAATGGGAGCTATCCATTTTTCTAACATCTGTTAGAAATGGTCGTCGGTGAGGAATGTCATGGAAATGATTTCTTGTGAATGGTTAGCTTCGACACCGCATATCGATATACACTCGGCCGAAGTTCGAGAGTTTGTCCTCGGCAACCTTCCGCAGGCCGATACATTATCGCCGACCGAGAAGGCGGTTCGCCTGTTCGATGCCGTTCGCGACCAGATCGAATATAATCCGTTTAATATTGGAACGACACCTGATGACTATCGGGCCAGCCACATCGCTAAGCAACCGTCAAACTATTGCGTTCCAAAAGCGGTTCTTTTAACCGCCGCTCTACGCGCAGTGGGTATTCCAGCTGCTGTAGGCTTCGCCGACGTACGCAATCATCTGAACTCGGTAAAGCTGGCCAACCTCATGGAGACGGACCTTTTCATCTATCATGGCTATGTGGCGCTCTGGCTGGGCGAAAACATGCTCAAAGTTACACCCGCATTTAATAGTGAGATGTGTCAAAGATTCGGTGTCAAGCCGCTCCTTTTCGACGGTAGGAGCGATGCGCTTTTCCACGAATTCGACGTTAACAGCCGCAGACACATGGAGTATGTCAATGATCGTGGATTGTTCGTAGATCCGCCCATCAAGCGGATTTTGAAAGAGTTTGAAACCAAGTATCCTAAGTTGTGGCGATCGAGCGCCGATCGAACACGCATCCGCGACGCGTCTTTCTAAACTATGCCAAGATCCTATCGGCTCAATCGCCAGCGGTTATTTGGCGTATTGTAGCGCTATCCGGCCGATTTTTTCACGTGCAATAACAAGCTTTTGGATTTGGGCGGTGCCGTCGCCGATCTGAAGCCCCATGACATCGACGTAACGTTGGTAAAACGGGAGGTCGGTCGTGTAACCGTAATGCCCGTGCGTCAGGAGGCATTGATGAATTATTTCGCAGGTTACCTTGGGTACGTACCATTTGCACATCGCTGCCTCGGCGGTGTGAGGCAGCCCACGATCGCGCAGAGATAAAGTGTAGAAACAGAGCTGCCTCATCATCGCGAGTTGGGTTTCGGCCTCAGCCAGCGGGAAACTTACACCTTGATACTGGGCGATCGGCCGCTCAAACGCCCGGCGTTCGGTGCTGTACTTCCAAGCTTCGTCAACGGACGCTTGCGCAGGTCCGATGCATTCAAGTCCAATCAAAGCTCGACTGTAGTCGAATCCGGCCATAATCTTTGAGAAACCTCTATTCTCCTCGGCCATCAAACATTCAGCCGGGACAAAAACATCGTCGAAAAAGACGGAGCCGCGGCCAACCGGTCTGGTACCGATATCGTCGAAATGTGTTCGGGTAATGCCGGGCAGGCTAAGGTCCACAAAGAAAGCACTGACGCCGCGTGCACCGTCTTCGATTGACCCAGTTCGTGCGAAGACGACGGCCGCATCGCATTGGTCAGAAAAGCTCATCGAGGTCTTTTCGCCATTGAGGCGGTAGCCATTGCCGGACTTGTCGGCGCGCAAAACCAAACTCGCTGCGTCCGATCCACCACGGGGCTCGGTGAGGCCGAGCCCGATGATTGCTTCGCCATTGATTACCCGCGGCAGCCATTCCTCGCAGATGCCTGGTGTCGCATGCTGGTTCATCATCCCACCCATCAGCGAAGCGAGCAGCTGGGCGTAGCTGACATTAAAGTCGCCATAGGCAATCTGTTCGATTATCACGCCAGCGGTGGCGCTGCTCTGCCCGAGGCCACCGTATATTTCAGGAAGATCGACACCAATAAGGCCGAGATCGCCCATTTCCCTAAGCACCGCTCGATCGATGCGGTCATGCTTCGCTCGCGTTAGATACCGCGGGGCGAGTTTCTCCCGAGCGTACCGTTCGGCGGCTTCGCGGAAGGACCGCTGCTCAGTACTTAGTGTGTAATCCATGACGGGTCCCTAAAGCCGACTCACCAACTTGCACTCGATCGGATAATATCGCATTCTAACAATTGTTAGAAATAACGCAATCGTGCCTCGGAGCTGTCCTGATGATTGGAGTTTCTCGGTATTCGAGCCTTTTGTCGCCGTTGGGAGTGGGTCAAACAACGCTGCGTAATCGAATAATCATGGGCTCGATGCACACCCGTTTGGACATGGAGCCTAACGGGCTGAAAAAAATGGCGACATTCCTTGCTGAACGCGCCAAGGGCGAGGTTGGCCTAATCATCACGGGCGGCTACGCTCCAAATACCGCCGGCCTCATCGAGCCTGGCGGACCGATTCTGACCGAGCGATCACAAGCGTGGGAACTGCGCCGTGTGACCGACGCTGTTCGCCATTATGGCAGCAAGATTTGTTTACAGATTCTGCATGCGGGCCGTTACGCTAAGCAGCCAGAGTGTTTTGGGCCGTCGGATATCCGCACCCGCATCAATAAATTTCCGCCCCGCGCGATGACCTCTACCGATATCTCGGAGACAATTGCAGACTATGTGCGTTGCGCGCTTTTGGCGAAGGACGCAGGATTCGATGGTGTCGAGATCATGGGATCTGAGGGCTATCTCATTAATGAGTTCACGGTCCTGCGGACCAATGACCGCACAGACGAATGGGGCGGAGCTGAGGAAAACCGGCATCGTCTTCCCGTCGAGATAGTCAGCGGCATTCGCGCGGCTACCGGACCGAACTTTTTGATCGTCTATCGCATCTCCGCGCTGGATCTGGTTGAGGGTGGCGCTACCGGGGACGAGGTCAGTAGGCAGGCGAAGCGGATCGAGATTGCCGGTGCTGATATACTGAACACCGGGTTCGGTTGGCATGAGGCGCGCGTGCCAACCATCGCCTACCCAGTCCCGCGAGCCGCCTGGCGATTTGCGGCCGCCCGGCTGAAAAAAAGCGTTGATATTCCCGTGGTGGCTTCGAACCGGATCAATACGCCCGAAGTCGCCGAGGACATTCTAGCATCTGGGGACGCCGACTTGGTGTCGATGGCGCGCCCGATGCTTGCCGACCCGCATTTTGCTCGCAAGGTGCGGGAAGGTCAGGCCGACAAAATCAACATATGCATCGCCTGCAATCAAGCTTGCCTCGACTTAATCTTCTCTAATCGTAGTGCCACGTGCCTCGTGAATCCGCGCGCTTGTCGTGAAACAGAATTTGACGACAAGAAAGCCGTAAAAGCTCGCAAGATCGCGGTCATCGGCGCCGGTGCGGCTGGACTTGCCGCAGCAACAGAGGCTAGTCAGCGAGGGCATAAAGTCACGCTGTTCGAGATAAGCGATCGCGTTGGTGGTCAGATAAATCTTGCGCGTGCGGTGCCCGGCAAGGCCGAGTTCGATGAAATGCTGCGCTACTACAGCGGGAAGCTGTCGGATGAAGGCGTGGAATTGCGCCTCAATACGACGCCGGATGCCGAACAACTCAAGCGCGAGAACTTCGAAGCTGTTGTGGTTGCTACCGGCGTAAGCCCGCGATTGCCGGACATCGCGGGTATTGATCATCCCAAAGTTATTTCCTACAGCGACTTGCTCGGGGGGAGAAAAAAAGCTGGCCGCCGAGTGACCATCATCGGCGCTGGCGGTATTGGTTTCGATGTTGCCGAATATCTCTGCCATTCCAATCCCGGTGCAGAGCCGATGTCGCGACGCCTTAATACTGTGGAATTTATGGCCGAATGGAATATTGACGCCACTCTGGCTACAGCTGGTGGGTTGTTGGGCGATCCGTTGGCTCCAGTACAAAGCCGGCGAGAAATTACCATACTTCAACGTAGGGCAACGCGTCCGGGTGCTAATCTTGGGGTATCGACAGGGTGGATTCTACGCAGCAGCCTTGCCAAACGCGATGTCACGATGATTGCAGGAGTTACATACGAGAGGATTGACGACCACGGCTTCCACGTGACTATCGAGGGCAAGCCTAAGTTGATCGAGGCGGACACGATCGTCGTTTGTGCCGGCCAAGAAGCCAACCGCGGATCATTTGAAAAGCTGAAGTATGCCGGCATCGAAGTTCACATCATCGGGGGCGCGCGGGAGGCTGCCGAGCTTGACGCCATGCGTGCGGTCGATGAAGGCGTGCGTATCGGCAACGCACTATAGTGCGTTGCCGGCTCGCGCAACGAGAAAGGCTTCTGCTTAGTTCGTTTTGGCGCATCGCACCCGAAACTGTTGCCGCTCCGCCTAATAACGCTACCGTTGCGGATTGACTCACTTTGTTTTGGGGAGGGCGGATTCGCGCTTGGCGAACTTCACTGCATCGATCATCTGACGCGCGTCGTGGGCCAAGTGCAACGTCTCGCCGCCGTCGATGTACCATTCCTCACCGGTCACAAACTTCCCGAGTGACGAACCCAAAAAAACAATGGCAGCCGACACATCACTAACGTCGCCCATGCGGCCCAATACGTTACGATTTAATTTGAGCCATTGATCGGGGTCAATTGGATAATTGTCCATTCCTTCAGTTCTGACCGTGCCCGGCGCGACACAGTTGAGACGAATTCCAAACTCGGCCCATTCGAACGCAAGCGTTTTCATCATTGATAAAACGCCGCCTCGCGCGGCCGCCGTATGTACGAAGCCGCTCAACCCCGAGCGGACGCAGGCCGTAACGAAAACGATTGATCCGCCATGATCGAACATGAAGTGATCCGCGACGGCCTTGGTCATTTGCCACGATCCGATAAGATTGTTGCGGATCACAGTTTCGAAGCCTTTGTTGTTGAGTTCGCGCGCTGGTGTGACGAATTGCCCACCGGCGTTGTTGACGAGAATATCAAGGCGGCCAAAGTCTTTCTTGATACGCTGCATGGCGAAATCGATCTGTTCAGGTGCGCGAATATCAGCGGGAACAGCCACCACTTTCCTTCCTAGCTGGCGTATGAACTCCGCACAGTTCTCTATGGGCTCAGCCCGACGTCCGATTAGCGCAATATCTGCACCGCTCCGCGCCATCTCGACGGCAGTCGCGCGGCCCATACCCGTGCCCCCACCGGTTACCAGCGCAACTTGGCCTTTCAACAGGTCTGATGCAAAACGCATAGGCGGGAGCGGAGACATGGCTGTTCCAATTATTTTCTGTTGCTTTCGTGTGTGTCGACGATATTCTAACAGATGTTAGAAAGTGACGGAAGCAAAACAAGATGTCTGACGCCAACCCGGTTGTTTATTCGCGCGAAGATGGCATCGTGACAATTACCATCGACCGGCCGGAGCGCAAAAACGCGCTATCAATTGAAGCGATGAATGCTTTAACCGATGCGTGGGAACGCGTCGAAAAAGATATGCAGGCGCGGGTAGTGATTTTGACTTCCACCGATTGCGGTGTGTTCTCCGCCGGCCTGGACCTCAAGCAAGCTAGTGAGATCCGCGCTCGCGATGGTGTCGATATTTTGACATTGATGCGCGATCCTTTGCAGACCGCAATGCGAAAAGTGTCGAAGCCGATCATCGCTGCGATGACTGGCTCATTAATGGCCGGTGGTATGCTCCTAGCTATCAAGTCCGATCTGAGGATCGGCCTTCGCGGGACCCGAGCCGGGATCACCGAGGTTAAAATGGGGCGAGGTTCGCCTTGGGCGGTGCCCTTGCTGTGGATGCTCCCGCAATCGTTGGTCATGGAGCTCGTGATTACCGGAGAAACGATGCCTATCGAGCGTCTCGCGGAGCATGGCTTTGTCAATTACCTCGAAGATACGCCGGATGCAGTTCGGGCTCGCGCGTTGCAATTGGCTCGCGGGATCGTTGAGGGAGCGCCACTGTCGGTTTCAGCCGCGAAAGCCAGCTTGCTTGCAGCAATGGATCTCGGTTGTGCCGAAGGACTTCTCGAAGCCAATCGGCTGCACGTGCAGGCGTACGCTAGTGAGGACGCGATCGAGGGCCCCAAAGCTTTCTCGGAGAAGCGTAAGCCAGTTTGGCAGGGCAAATAGATGTCAGGGTTTCTTCACGCCGTCAAAAATCAAGAGTTCGGTGCGACGTGCGAGCTTCAGAACCGCATCCTTGCTGTCGAGGCTGAACCATTCGATTGTCCAATTCAGAGCCCCGATTACAAAAATGCGGAGCGGCACGATCTCTATGTCCGCCCGTATCTCGCCAGCGCGCCGTGCGTCGAGAAAGAGTTTGTCCCAGTACTTGGCATAGGCTCGGCGCAAAGGCCGGTGCGGCTTTTTCAGCGATTCGGGAAGTTGGCCGTAGATCCGGATGTTAGCGGATGTGAAATCGCTGTCTTCCAGCAAAGCGACCAGATGTGCTTCGATGGCCAACCCAATCTTGCGCCTATGAGAGACATCGCCGGCGTCTCGGTGCGCTTTTTTGACTGCTTCAAAAACCCGCAGCAACCCGAGATGGAGCACCTCGTCGAGAATTTGCTCTTTGGAATCGAAGTAGTAATAGACGCTTCCGGCTTTGATCTCAGCAATCTCAGCGATCTGGCGCAAAGTCGTGGCCGAGTAGCCTTGGCGACGAAATAATCTTGCTGCCGCTTCAAGGATCGAGTCGCGTGATTTTTCGGATTTCGAGATGATCGCAGCGGAAGACTGCTTCGATGACGCGGCCGACCTTTTTGCCAGACGGTCTGGTGCATGTTTAGCGACATCCTTTGGGGGACGCTTTTGAGATTTGGAAACCAAAGGAGACCGCCGTGCGTGATAAATGTCAGAGCTTAGTATGAAAGAAACTAATGCCGCAGACCACCAAGTTCGTCAATCGTCCCGGGATGCGGAATGCACCTTGGAAGATTTAGACCTCTAACGAATGGCGGCCTGTGCTGTTCGACAGAATTATACTTAAACAAGCGGATTGGGAGGACGACGGCATGCGCGGACTTGATGGACGACGAGTGATTCTGACCGGGGGAGCCAGTGGTATCGGGCGAGCGACAGCGTTGCGGCTTGCCGATGAAGGCTGTGTCGTCGGTGTGTTCGATCAGAATCTGAATGGAGCCGAAGAAACAGCGCGGCTAAGCCAAAGTAAGAAGGGCAAAGTGCTTGCTTTTCAGGTTGATATCACCGATCGCGATGCTGTCGAAACTGCAACAAATAGCTTCGAGGCCACGGTCGGTCCAACCGAATTGCTCGCAAATGTCGCGGGCTGGGACGTGCCGGTTCCATTTCTTGATACCGATCGGGCGTTTTGGGATAAGGTAGTCGGCATCAATCTCTATGGACCGCTTAATTTGCACCACGTTGTTGTTAAGCGGATGGTCGAGCGCGGCTTCGGACGCGTGGTAAACGTTGCATCGGATGCGGGCCGGGTCGGATCATCGGGAGAGGCCGTTTATTCCGCCTGCAAAGGCGGACTAATCTCCTTTACCAAAACAGTCGCGCGCGAGCTCGCAAGAAAGAATATCATCTTGAATGTCGTGTGTCCGGGTCCCACCGACACGCCGTTGTTCGAAGCATTCACCAACAGTTCGCCGACGGGTGGAAAGATCGCGGAAGGGCTCGCTCGCGCCATTCCGTTGAGACGGCTCGGCCAGCCAGACGACTATCCCGGCATGATCGCGTTTCTATTAAGCGACGATGCGGGGTTCATTACGGGGCAAACGATCAGCGTGTCCGGCGGGTTGACTATGCACGGTTGATGTACGTTGAGGAATATACGATGAGGAGTTTCACCCTTGGCGACGTCTATCGCCGTAACGCATTGCGTTTCCCCGACCGGGCAGCCTTCATAATCGAGGGAAGGCGGATCACCCATTCGGACTACCTTTATAGGATACAACGATTAGCCGCAGGTCTCGCGGAGCGTGGCGTGAGCTCAGGCGATCGTGTCGGAATTGTTTCGCAGAATTGTCTTGAGATGATCGAGTTGATCGGAGCAACCGCTCTGCTCGGGGCGATCCTGCTACCAGTCAATTACCGACTGCAGCCAGATGAAATCGCGTATGTTCTTGCCGACGGTTCACCAGTGATCGTCGTCGCCGGTGAACACCACCACGACACGATCGTTGGTTTGCGGCAATCTTTGCCGACAGTGGAGCATTACTTCGCTATCGGTCAGGAGAGCCCATATCTTACGCCGTTCGCGCAATTATCAACGAACAACACTTCGCTTCCGTTTTCTGCGATCGATGCCAACGACGGCTTTATCATAATACATACCGCCAGTGTCGGCGGCCGTCCGCGCGGAGCGTTGCTGTCGCAGATGAACTTGTTGACCGCGCATAGCTCGCTTATCGACATTTGGCAACTGACTGAGCAAGACGTTAGCCTCGGAGTGCTGCCGCTATTTCATATTGCTGGTCTTGGTCTAATGCTGGCGACACAGCAAGCTGGCGGGGCCAGCGTGATTGCTACGAAGTTCGACGCAGCGGAAGCGATCCGCGATATTGTCGCTGAAAAGATCACCATCATGTCGGAGTTTGCGCCGATGTTGGGAAGCATTCTAGATCTGGCTACTCCTGGACAACTATCATCGCTTCGAGCCGTCACCGGACTGGATTCGCCCGAGACGATCGAGCGGTTCGAGCGCGAGTGTCCCGGCGCGGTATTCTGGGTCACGTTCGGGCAGTCTGAAACGTCAGGTCTCGCAACGCTCTCGCGATATCGAGATCGCCCGAAATCTGCCGGCCGACCCATGTTCTGGAGAAGCTTGGCGATCGTTGATAGTGAAGATTCTCTAAAGCAAACGGGAGAAGCTGGTGAGATCGTTGTTTGTGGCCCAACCGTTTTTTTAGGATACTGGGGTCTCGCAACAGACACGGACTACACGCTTCGGAATGGCTGGCACCACACGGGTGACATTGGATATCTCGATGCCGACGGTTATCTTTTTTACGTCGGTCGAATGCCGGAAAAACAATTGATTAAAACCGGTGGCGAAAATGTCTATCCTGCTGAAGTCGAGAACGCGATACGCAAACATCCAGCTATTGCCGACGTTGTAGTGATCGGCGTTCCCGACCCACAATGGGGCGAATCAGTCAAAGCGATCTGCGTCTTGCACCCATCGATGGAAGCCACACCCGAAGAGATCATTGCTTTTGCCGGCGACCTGATCGCGCGTTACAAACGACCAAAGATCGTTACATTCGTCGAAAACATTCCGAAGAATTCCGCCGGTAGAATCGATGGAGCTTCTACTACATCCACTCACGACTGCAAAACGACTTGACGTAGTGCGTGTTCGAACTGCAACGTATCGCACAGTGGTCCAAATGATCGTGTAGACGATGAAGCTTCGGGTTCTTAAGTGCATTCGATCGGGATTGCTTGCAACGTAAGAACGACCAGAATGTGTAGAGTCTTTGCTGGGCTTGAAAGTTAAAGAACAAATTTCGTTGGCCGGCTTGGGCACGTGGAGTAAAGTATTTGTGCGATAGTCGGTTTGCGCGTAATTGCGACAGGGTTATTAAATGTGTTCTGCAGCATTTTTGCTTCCGCCAACAAATTTTGGAATTTAGTCTATAGTTCTGCGCCTTCTTATTTTTGGTCTTTCGTTAATCCTTTGTATGCGCGTTAACTGCGGAGGGTGTCCTCCTGACCCTCTCCGTCAACTTGCCCCGGTCCGCCGGGGTTTTTTTTGTCTATGTGAGCGCTTCAGGCGCAAGAAAGCTATACTGGCGCGAGGAGCAAAGACGCTTTCTGCGTGAAGAAGGATCTGGATTTTTTAACAGGGCGAATTCCTTTTGCTGGCCTTACCAGCATAATAAAACTGACGCGTAGCTGGGAAGCGAGGTCGGTGCTGGTGCGGTATCAGTCTCCAAGATTGCAGCATCAGACTTCAAATTGTGACTTTCGCTTATCCGCTGGGTTCGTCACGAAGGATTAGGTCACGCCGACCGGCAAGCGAATGATCGAACGATTTAAACGCTCGTCACAGTCTTATTTTTGGAAAGCCTCAGCTCCAGCCATCTGCTAGACCTAGCGAGCGGAAGCGTTTGATGCGTGAAGAAGCACCTGTCTCACTGAAGATGAAGAACCCTCAACCTCGCACGTTAAAGCGTTCTAAGACTAGTGTTCAACGTAAAATGCTGTGGTGGGTTCTGATTAGAAATTCGACAATAGCATCGGTGAATGTATCGTTTTTGTCGCCGACCACCATATGAGTTGCTCCCGCGATGTCGCTAACCTCGGCCTGCGGTACGAGGCATTTGAAATGAGATACAGCAGCCGGTGATACCAAATCGCTGGCGTCACCTCGGATCAGATGTACCGGGAGGTCTAACCGAGATGCCGCCGAGTCCAAAACCGCTCGCTTGAGAGCGGCGCTTTCCGGTTCCGCGCTATTCGTGCTCACAATTCTTTCTATAAACGCTGGATCCCAGTGCCAATAATACCTTCCGTTGCTTTTAAGCCGCAAATAGTGATGAAGGCCCGTGGGCACGCCCTGTCTCTTTCGGTGAGGCATGTATTCTGCAATGACGCGAGCCGCCTCTTGCGGGGAAGCGAAGCCATCGCGGGCCTTCGCAGCCATAAAGTTCACTACGCGAGCAATTCCTTCTGACTCCATTTGTGGGGTAACATCTACGAGGGTGAGCGACGAAAAGGTTCGAGGGCGCACATCTCCTTCCGCGATAATTCCCGCCAAGCCACCAAGAGACGCTCCTATTAGCGCTGGTCTCTGCGGACATGCTTGCGCAAGAGCTACGAGGTCATGTGCAAAATCGCGGATTTCATATGCGCCATCTTCTGCCCATGAGCTTTCCCCGTGCCCCCGCATGTCGATAGCGACCGTGCGAAATCCGCAAATCGCGAGACGATCAGCAGTTCGTCTCCAGGCTCGGCGTGTCTGCCCTCCACCATGCGCAAGAATAACCGGAGGACCCGCTTCGTCGCCAATGATCGAAGCAGCTATCGCTTGCCCGCCGTGGCCCATCAGAATTATTGGTTTGGCGTCAGACACTAAAATTGACACATCTGTTGTTTTGCACCACGCAAAATTTTCGATCATATGACAGAGTTTTCTAACAAACGTTCGATGGATCCGTCAAGATTTCGATCGAAAGGCTGTGACCTGCCTGACCTGCCCCTGCGGATTTCCTCCAGTTGAAGGTATAGTGCCGTCTTCTGAAGGACCGACAGGTGAAACGAGCCAAGTGTATGGAAGAGCAGATTGACCTGCTCCCCTGAAACGCCCCCGATTTTGAGTGAGGGTTCTGTTCTCCATTGAGGAGACGGACGATGCGTAAGAGCAGATTTACTGAACAGCATATCATCAAGGTGTGAAGGAGCACGCTGCCGGGATTTCGGCGAGCGGTCTGTGCCGCAAGCACGGGATCAGCGATGCGACTTTCTACAAGTGGCGATCGCGCTACAGCGGGATGGAGATCTCCGAGGCCCGTAAGCTGAAGGCGTTGGAAGGAGAAAACCGCAAGTTGAAGAAGTTGCTGGCGGAGACGATGCTGGATGCCTCGACGCTGAAGGAGTCGCTCGCAAAAAACTTGTAACGCCCAGCTTGCGGAGACGAGCGTTACCTGGGCGATTGACGAGAAGTGCTACTCGCAGCGGCGGCCTGCAGGCTGACCGTACGCGTCCGACGAGGACCGCCTTGTTTGAACGGGATATCTCGCGAAGCATGTGACCTTAAGTCTAGCTTTAAGGTCATCAGGCGATGCGGGTTGAGGTTTTAGGCGGGGTCGAGCGGCGGCGACGCTGGTCGCATGACGACAAGATTCGGATCATCGAAGAGACGCTGGCGCCGGGCGCGAAGGTAACTGAGGTGGCGCGCCGCAACGGGATTGCGGCGAGCGTGGTGTTCACCTGGCGACGGCAGGCTCGAACGGTCGAGAAGGTCGGGTCTCATTTTGCGCCGGTGCAGATTGCCGCCGCGGAAACGGGCGAGCAAGCCGCCAAGTTTGTGCCGGAGGCCGACAAGCGGGTGCGGCCGGTGCCGGTCGCCCGCACTGGATTGATCGAGATTGATTTTGGCAGCCGGGGACGCGTCCGGGTGGATGCGCAAGTCGACTCGGATGCATTGGCGCGGGTTCTCGACGTGCTGGAACGTCGATGATTGCGATACCTGGCAATGTGCGGGTTTGGCTTGCGACGGGTCATACCGACATGCGGCGCGGATTCCCCAGCCTCGCACGTCTTGTGCAGGAGGGTTTGAAGCGCGATCCTCATATTGGTGATCTCTACGTTTTTAGGGGCCGTCGCGGCGACCTGATCAAGATTATTTGGCATGATGGTCAAGGCGCGTGCCTGTTCACGAAGCGACTGGAGCGCGGCCGCTTCCTGTGGCCATCCCTTGCAGACGGCGTTGTCACGATCAGCGTTGCGCAATTATCCTATCTTCTGTCCGGAATTGACTGGCGCATGCCGCAGGCAACCTGGCGTCCACAGGCTTCCGGCTAAGCTGATATTTTTTGTCTTACGACGAAGATCGCGCACGATTTTTTGCGACGAATATGATTGATTCGTCATCGTGACGAGCCACTCTGATCCGCTTCCCGCTGACCTTGCCGCCGCGCACGCGATGATCCTGGCGCAGCGCGAATTGCTGACGCTGGCAAAGAGCGAAGTGACCGTCGGTCGTCTGGAAATCGAACGGCTAAAGCTGATGCTGGCCAAGGCGCGGCGCGAGCAGTATGGGCAATCCTCTGAACGCGGCAGGCTGCTGGTCGAGCAACTTGAGCTCGCCATCGAGGATCTTGAAGAACCCCAGGCCGAGCAGGAAACAGAGGCCGAGATCGCGGCGCCAGCAGCCGCTCAGGAGAAGCGCGCCAACAATCAACGGCCCGCCCGCCGGCCGTTGCCCGACGATCTGTCGGTGGAGCGCATTGTCGAGCCGCCGCCGTGTGCTTGCGGCAAATGCGGCAGCCAACGGCTTCACAAGCTTGGCGAGGTGGTATCGAAGACCCTTGAATGCGAACCAAGGCGCTGGAAGATTATCGAGCACGTCCGTGAGAAGTTCTCTTGTCGGGACTGCGAGGCAATTACCGAGGCGCCGGCACCCTCCCATCCGATCCCGCGCGGCTTCGCCGGGCCGAGCCTGCTGGCGATGGTGCTGGTCAACAAGTTCCTGCTGCATCAGCCGCTGAACCGGCAGAACAAGACCTTTGCTCGCGAGGGAATCGAGATCGATGTCTCGACGCTGGCGGATCGGGTCGGGGCCTGCGTGGTAGCGCTCGATCCGCTGGTCCAGGCGATCCGGGCGCACGTGCTGAGCGCCGAGCGCATCCACGCCGACGACACGGCCGTGCCGGTGCTGGCGAAACTGAAGACTGTCGTTGGCCGGATCTGGACCTATGTCCGGGATGACCGTCCGTTTGGCGGCAAAGACCCACCGGCGGCGTCGTTCCATTACTCGCGCAGTCGTGCCGGGGAGCATCCGCAAGGCCATCTTGCCGGCTATGTGGGCCTGATGCAGGCCGATGCTTTTGATGGATACAACCAGCTCTACAAGGATCAAAGGAAGCCGGCTCCGATCCTTGAAGCCGTCTGCTGGAGCCACGGCCGCAGGAAGTTTGTCGATCTGGTGAAACAGGGAGAGGCGCCGATCGCCAGCGAGGCCGTGCGTCGTATCGACATGCTCTTCGAGATCGAGCGCAGCATTAACGGCAAAACGCCGGAGCAGCGGCTTGCGGTGCGCCGTGAACGATCGCGGCCGCTCATTGCCGAGCTTGAAATCTGGATGCGGCAGCAGCGGGCATTGCTCTCCACGAAGAACGACACCGCCAAGGCGATCAACTACAGCCTTAACCGCTGGCCATCGTTCACCCGCTTCCTCGACGACGGCCGCGTCTGCCTGTCGAACAACGCCGCCGAACGGGCCTTGCGCGGCATCGCGATTGGAAGAAAGAACTGGACCTTCGCGGGCTCAGACGCTGGCGGTCATCGCGCAGCCGCCATCTATACGTTGATCGAGACCTGCAAGATGAACGACGTCGATCCGCAAGCCTGGCTTGCTGACGTATTGGCGCGGCTTCCAGCTCATCCCGCCAGCAGGGTTGCCGAGCTGCTTCCCTGGACCTGGAAAACAACCCAGCGGCCAAAGACCGCCGCAGCAGCCTGAGCGCGCGCTCATCCGGTTATCGCTAAGGCCGGGGTCTTGGCCGGATGCGTACGGCTGACCGGCCTGCAGCCCAAGACCTACCGCTATGCCTCGACGCGGCCGGCCGATGGTCCGTGGCGGACGCGACCAAGGGAACTGGCCCTGCAACGGCGGCGCTTTGGCTACCGTCGCCTGGGGCTGCTATTGGCTCGGCAAGGGATCCGGATCGATCGGAAGAAGCTTTACCGGCTATACAAGGAGGAACGGTTGACGGTGCGCAAGCGGGGTTGCCGCAAGCGGGCACTAGGCACCGATGATGATCCCGCAGGATCGGAACCTGCGCTGGTCACTCGACTTCGTGATGGATACGCTCTCCAGCGGACGACGGTTCCGTGTCCTGACCTTGGTCGATGACTTCATGCGGGAATGTCTTGGCCTGGTCGTCGACACCTCACTCACAGCGTTGCGCGTTGTTCGTGAGCTTGGCCAGATCATCGAAACCCGAGGTTGCCCGCGCATGATCGTCAGTGACAACGGCACCGAGTTCACTTCGAATGCGATCCTGGCCTGGCAGGAGTCGCTCGGGATCGAATGGCAGTAAATCGCGCCCGGCAAGCCGATACAGATCGGTTTTGTTGAAAACTTCAACGGCCACCTGCGCGACGAGTGCCAGAACGAGCACCTGTTCGCCAACCTCAACGAGGCTCGCCAGATCATTAAGGAATGGAGGATCGACTAAAATACCAACCGGCCGCACACGAGCTTCTACGGGCTCACGCCGACAGAATTTGCAGCCCGCCCCAACAGGGGCCAAACCCAGAACGGACTCTACTTATAAACGAGGGCAAATTGGGGAGCAGGTCAGCAGCTCTACTCCCTCCCTCGATTGCGCTGCCAGATTTATATCGTTATTTCAATAACATAAGAGTTCGCAGTTTTGTTCTGAATGGCGCACCATTTCCCAGTCTCGTCGTTCCCGACCTTACCTCGCCTCGCCGACGACAGCCGGAATCTGCGGGCTGCCCGCGGGCTCCTCGGGCCGATGCCTGATGGCGAACGACTTCCTCAGTTTCAGCACCGGATATTCGACCACGTGCCATGAGATCATGGCCGCGGCCAGCGAGACCGGGAAGCCGACCACGAACAGCGTCCACCACCAATCTCCGGTCCACGCGTTCGGAAACAAATAGACCAGCAATTGCATGAACGGCACGTGGTAGAGATAGAGGCCGTATGAGTAGTCGCCACCGCCAAATCCCGGGATCTGCGGCAACGGCGACAGGCCGATCGCCACCGTCAGATAGACGATCAAGGGAAGAAAGATGGCGTCCGCGACGGGATTGCTGAAAACGCCCCGCGCATCGCCGAAGACACTGACCAGCACGAACGCGCCGATCAGGCCGAGCGTCGCGCGGCCGGAAACGGGGATCGAGTAGCGATACAAATAAAGAGATACGCCGATCAGGAATGATTGCAGCAGCAGCGATGACCGCTGGCCGAACAGGTTCAGGGCGGCAACCTGGACCGCGGAGGGTTCACCGCCCGCCAAGCCGGGCCCCATCGCCCGCAGCGCGACCCCGGCGATGAGCATGCCGAGCGTGAGCCACAGGAGCCACCTGGCATTTTTCATGGCGCCGGACACCATCAGCCCGACCAGAACCACATAGCAGCAGATCTCGAACGGCACGGTCCAGAGCGAGCCATTGATGCTCTTTGTCGGGTTGTTCTGGAACACGCCGGGCAGGTCGAAGTGGATCGAGCCGATGATGTTCAGGAAGTAGCTGTGAAACATCGGATCGGAAAAATAGGCGGACAGCGGCAAGGTGGTGACGAGAGGGCCGATGATCAGGGCCGCGAAGACGATATCGACGGCCAGCGCGGGCACGATGCGCGCCGCGCGATTCAGCATGAAACTGCGTGGGCTGAGACGCATGCTACTGCCGGCGACAAGGAAGCCGCTGAGCGCAAAGAACATCGGAACAAGCGTGTCCTCGAGCAGCCAGAACACCGAATTCCGCGCCAGATCGAAATGCCCGCTGAGCTGCGGCGTATGCGAGGCGATAATGCCGGTGGCCAGGAAAATGCGCAGGAAATCAAAACCCTGGCCGAAGCCGTTCTGCTCGTCCAGGACTGAACCAAGGGTCTTCATCGTTTCCCCACGAGGCAGAAGCACGCACGCGCAACTTTAAGGGAAACTAGCGGTTCACATCCTAACGATCCTTAAATCTTCATGGGGATTCAGATAGACAACGGTGAACAAGGCGCGCGGGAGCGCATCGGCATGACAGAACTGGATCGCCGCATGTTTCTGGCCGGCGCGGCGGCTGCGCTGCTGCTAAAGCAGACTCCGGGCTTGGCCGCCCCGTTGCCCGGCCCATCCGACCTTTTCACCGACAGCGTCGGCGTCAATGTCCATATCAGCAGCGAACCCTACGCCTCGAATTTCGATCGTTTTCACGACCTGCTGGCGACGTCGGGCATCCGTCATCTGCGCGACGAGTTGCGGCCGAGCAACGACCTCGCGCGCTGGCGCCTGCTGAACGAGCGCTCGAACATCCTGTTCAACATCCTTGTCTCGCCGGCGACCAATACCGTGCCGGAGATGATCGCCTATATCGATGCGCTTGGCCTTGCACGCATCACCAGCATCGAAGGCCAGAACGAAGGCGACAGCCCGTGGTTCATGTCGCTGCCGCTGGCCAAGCCCGGCTGGAGCAATGTGGTCGTCGACTATCAGCGCGAGGTGCACCGCGCGTTGCGCGAGCGTTACACCGCTGAGCAGCTGCCGCTGCTGTCGCCGACCGTGCTGAACTGGAAGCCCGCCGATGTCGCACTGCTGCGCGGGGCGGCGCAATATAGCGATGCCGTCGCCATCCACTCCTATGTGCAGAAGGCTCAGGAGCCGGAGACCACGGACGACTACGCCGCCGTGTCCTGGTATCTCAAGAACATGCGCGATGCCTTCAAGGCTGGAGCGCCTGCACTCGTGACCGAGATCGGCTATTGCAACGTCGTGAAGCCCGGCAGCGCTGGTGTCGGCGAAGTGGCATCTGCCCTTTATCTGCCGCGGCTGCTGCTCAACAATTTCCGCCTCGGCATCCTGCGCACCTTCCTGTACGAGTTCTGGGACGGCGGCACCGATCCGAACGAGGGCGAGCATCACTGGGGCCTGCTGCGCAATGACGGCACGCCGAAGCCCGGCTATCACGCGATCCGGAACTTGTTGCTGGCCCTGCAGGGCGCCCGCCGTGCCGGTGACGCCCAGCCCTTGCAGGTGGCAACACGCGCGCTCGAACTCAAGCACGTCGCCTTTCAGGATGCGCAGGGGCAGCCGGTCCTCGCGGTATGGCGCGCGGTGCGCTGCTGGGACGTGGCCAAAGCGGAGGATATCATCGTGCCGATGCTCCCCATCGAGATCGCCGTCGATAGCCGCATCGCCTCGCTGGTCTTCAATCGTCCGAATGACGGCAATGGCTGGCAGCGCGTACCGGTGACCGGTGGGCGCGCGACCATCCCGCTCGACGGCCGCGTCACCATCCTGCGTCCGACGGCGTGACGGGTATCATCGGCCGCAGCTTGAACCCGCCTGCAGCGCTTTGTATCCTGCACAGGCCCAGCGACTGACGGGGAGCGGCAGCGTTGCATACGCTGCGGTCCGGCCACGCATTCGACGGCCTTCGCTCCATGGAATCACAGGTTTCCGCTTATGAATCATGCGTCCGCCCCGGCCCTCCCGGCTGAAAAACATGCATTCGATGTTCAACTCGAAGACGGCGCTACCGCCAGTGTGCGCGTCTATGGCCAGGGATCCGGCAGCAACCCGCGTATTATCTCCAGCCACGGCAACGGCCTCGCCGCCGATGCCTTCCAGAGCTTCTGGCGCCTGTTCATTCCCGACTACGAAACCGTCGTCTTCGATTTTCGCCATCACGGCCGCAGCAGCCCGTTCGACAAGCCGATCCCGCATGTCTGGCCGCAACTGATCTGCGACTATGATGCGATCATGAAGGGGATCACCCGCGAGATCGGCCCGGCGCCGAGCCTCGGCGCCTTTCATTCCATGAGTGCGCTAACCACGCTGCTGCATGCCGCCGAATACGACTCGCCATGGATCGGCATTGTCGGCTTCGAACCGCCGGCAACGCCGCCGAGCCACTACCCCGAATTCCAGATGTTCCGCGCCGACAACAACCGCCTGGCCGAGCGCACCATCAAGCGGCGCTTCGAATTCAACACCGTGCAGGAGCTGTTCGACTCCTATCGTCGCAGCTCCGCTTTCACCGGCGTCGATGATGCCGGGCTGCATGCCCTCGCCGCGTCGACGCTGCGCTGGAGCGAAGACAAGCAGCTCTATGAACTCGCCTGCCCGCGGGAGTTCGAGGCCAGCATCTTTGCCATGCAGGACCTCGAAGGCGCCTGGGAGCGCATGTGCAAGATCGAGATTCCTGTCCAGCTCGTGGCCGGGCAACCGGCGACAGGGACCAGTCCGTTCATCATCATCGAGAGCGCCTTCGCCCGCGATGGCGGCTTCGACTTCGTCACCGTGGATGACGCCTCGCATTTCATGCAGATGGAAAAGCCGGAAGAATGCGCCGCGATCGTGCGCAATTTTCACGCCGGGCTTGGCTGACGCGCGCTACGCCATCTCGATCTCGTCCGCGCGCCGCCACTTCGGAAACGGGTCGGCCAGCTTCTCCCAGATCGCGATCTCCATGCCTGGCTTGCCGTCCACCAGGCACGCATCGAGACGGCTGCGCAGACCGGCCTCGTCCATGCCGGTGCCGATGAACACGATCTCCTGGCGGCGATCGCCATAGATGTCGTTCCAGTTCTTCTTCAACGACTGCCGCCAAATGGGATCGTTCGGCCAGCGCTCGGCCGGGATATTGGCCCACCAGAAGCCCATGCCTTCGGTCCTGACGATGGCGCCGGCCTGGCTGAGTTCGCCAACCCATTGCGGCCGCGTCGCCAGCCAGAAATGTCCCTTGCTGCGGATCACGCCGCCCCAGCTCTCGCGCAAGAAGGCCTCAAATTTCGTGGGGTCGAATGGCCGCCGCGCGCGATAGACGAAATTGCTGACGCCGTATTCTTCCGTTTCCGGAACATGGTCGGCAAAACCGTAGAGCTCCTTGTACCAGAGCGGGTGCTGCTGTGCCCGCTCGAAGTTGAACAGACCGGTGTCGAGCACGCGGTCGAACGGCACATCGGCGAAATCAGCCTCGATGATGTCGGCTTCCGGATTCAGCGCACAGATGATTTTTCGCGCGGCATCGCATTGCTGCGGCGTCGCGTCGCCGACCTTGTTGAGCACGACCACGTCGGCGAACTCGATCTGTTCGACCAGGAGATCGACCAGCCGGCGCTGGTCGTTGTCGAGCGCCTCGCCGCGCTCCTCGAGAAAATCCATGGAGGAATAGTCCTTCAGCAGGTTCACCGCATCGACCACCGTGACCATGGTGTCGAGCCGCGCCACATCCGACAGGCTGTCACCATTCTCGTCGCGGAAGTCGAAGGTTGCCGCCACCGGCAACGGCTCCGCAATGCCGGTGGATTCGATCAGCAGGTAATCGTAGCGCCCACCCTCCGCGAGCGCGCGCACCTCCTTGAGCAGGTCGTCGCGCAGCGTGCAGCAGATGCAGCCATTGGTCATTTCGACCAGCTTCTCATCCGTCCGCGAAAGATTGGCACCGCCATCCCTCACCAGATCCGCATCGATGTTCACCTCGCTCATGTCGTTCACAATCACCGCCACTTTCAGCCCGTGGCGGTTGTTCAGGATGTGATTGAGCAAAGTGGTCTTTCCAGCCCCGAGGAAGCCGGACAGCACTGTGACGGGGAGTTTTCGCATCGAGATCAAACAGCCTGTTGAGGGCGGCGAAGCAGTGGGGTGTGTCGAATTCCATGAGCGCCGTCGATTTGTGTTACGTTATAACGTAACATATATTGATCCCGATCTGTCAAGGCGGGGATTTGCCCGACGCGGTGGCGAAAGAAGATGCGAATGCATAGATATGGCGTCCAACCGGAGCCTGCCCATGACCGCCTTGTCCATTCTCGATCTCGTCCGCGTCACCGAAGACACCAATGCGCGCGGCGCGCTCGATAATTCCCGGGATCTTGCGGCGCATGCGGAGCGCTGGGGCTATCAGCGCTTCTGGGTGGCCGAGCATCACAACATGATCGGCATCGCCAGCGCGGCGACCTCCGTGGTGATCGGCCACATTGCGGCGGGGACAAAAAGCATCCGCGTCGGCGCCGGCGGCATCATGCTGCCGAACCACGCACCGATCGTGATCGCCGAGCAATTCGGCACGCTGGAGCGGCTGTTTCCCGGCCGTATCGATCTCGGCCTCGGCCGCGCACCGGGCACCGACCAGATGACCATGCGGGCGCTGCGCCGGTCGCTGCAGAATTCCGACAATTTCCCGCAGGACGTCCAGGAGTTGCAGGCCTATTTCGCCGAAGCAGCCCCCGGCCAGCGCCTGCAGGCCGTGCCGGCCGCGGGCACCAATGTGCCGCTGTGGATCCTCGGCTCCAGCACCTATGGCGCGCAACTCGCCGCCGTGCTCGGCCTGCCCTACGGTTTCGCCTCGCATTTCGCGCCGGAGATGTTGCTGCAGGCCCTGGAGATCTACCGCACGCATTTCGAGCCGTCCGAGCAGCTCGCGAAGCCGTACAGCATGGTGGGCGTGAACATTATCGCCGCCGACACCGATGCGGAGGCCAGGCGGCTGTGGACCACGCAACAGATGTCCTTCACCAACATGTTCCGCGGCGCGCGCGGGCTCAGCCAGCCGCCCATCGACGATATCGAGACCTATTGGTCGCCGGCCGAGAAGATGCAGGCCATGGGCATGCTGCGACGGACGATCGTCGGATCGAAGGAGACGGTGCGCGCGGGAATCGCTGCGCTGGTGGAAGAGACGAAGGCGGATGAGTTGATGATCGTGTCGGACGTCTATGAGCATCCGAAGCGGCTGAAGTCGTATGAGATGATTGCGGAGGCCGCGGCAGGGCTCGTCGAGGCCCCTCCCGTAGGGCGGATTAGCGCAGCGTAATCCGCCGTTCGTCGCCACATACATTCGGCCGGCGGATTACGGCTTCGCCTCATCCGCCCTACGGCCCGGCGTTAGCTAAAACGTGATCGTCGTCCTCACCCCGAACACCGCGGCATCCTTGATCCGCCTGGTCTGCGTCGGATCCTCCGGATTCACCACGCCGCCACCGGGATGGATCACATATTGAAACACCGGCTGTACCGCGACGCCCGGTGCGGCCATGGCGACATAGGTCGCCTCGAACACCGCCTCGAAATCACGGATCGGCGTCGCGATGCCGGTGAAGCGTTGCACATCCCGGTCAAGGTCACGCGCGCCATCGGAAATCCGCGCATAGGTCATGGCGATGCCAAAGCGATCATCCGGCCGTGCCGCCGAGAAGCCTGATACCTGAATGCCGCCATCGAGGTAGAAGCTGATCAGGTTGCGATCCGACGGGCTGAAAGACGCGCGGGCGAAGAAGCCGACGCCTTTGGCGGGGTCGATCTGACTGAACGCGAGCCGCTGCTCATAGACCGCAAACAGGCCGCGATTGCCGCGCCGCATGGCCGGCTCGCCAGTGCCGAGTGGATCCGCCTGCGAAAGCCCCTGCGCTGTCCAGCGTTCATCGTCGAATTGCTCGAAGTGATACCAGCCGCCGCCGGTGATGGCGCCAGGCAATCCCGACGCGCCGACGCGATAATTGTATTTCAGCTGTCCGATGACCCATGGCGGATCGTTGACGCGGAAAGCGAGCCCATGCGGATTGGAGATCTGCGGATCATCCGGCCCCTGCGCGCCCGCGCTGCCGTTGAACACTGCGAGATACGCCGTGAACGCATCGGATAGCAGCGCCTTTATGCGCACACCCGGCACGGCCAGTGGCGGTGACGGCCCGCCTGCCGGCAGGATCACGCCGGTGATACCGGGCCAGCCGAGTGCGGAATTGACGAAGATGTCGTCATATTTGCTGTCGATGAATTCGGTGTCCGACGGCTGTTGACCGACTTTCACGAACAGCCGGCCGTCGAGCAGCGATTGCTCGATCCAGAACTCGTAGAGCCGCGTCGATGGCAGTGCCTCGATGCCCGAGACCAGCATGAGATTGCCGATGTAATCGCGCGACAATCCCTGGCCATGGATCTGGAACACGTTGCCGTGGAAGGTCGCGCCGCGCCAGCCCACTGCTTTTTCGAGATCGATATCGACGCCGAGATCGACGCGGCCATCATAGATGGCGCCGCGCCGGATGCCCCCCGAGGCGTTGCCCAGGGTCTCGCCGATATAGGCCGCGGAAAACGCCACGCCCCATTGATCGAGCCGGTCATTGAGTGCCTTCAACCCGCCGTCGCGCCAGTCGCCACCATGCGCCGATGACATCTGCATGCCGCAGCAGACGACAAGACCGACAAGCGCCTTCACGCGCGGCAGCCAGCATCGCAGCATCATGACCATGACGAGCTACCTGATGATGCCGATGCGCTTCATGATGAAATAGGCGATCGCCGATGACAGCATGAGAATGCCGCACACCAGAATGAACCCGTTATCGCCGTCGACCAGCGGCATCGCCTTGATGTTCATGCCGAAGATGCCTGCTGCCAGCGTCGGCGGCATCAGCAACGCGGTCAGCACCGAGAGCACGCGCAATGCTTCATTTCCGCTTTCTGCGATCTGCAGATGCAGCTCTTCCTGCAACAGCCGGCTGCGCTCGCGCAGCTCGACGATGATGCGGTCGAGCCCGTCGAGCCGCTGCGCCAGCTTGCCGGCCCGCAGCTGCAGCACCGGCTTGAGATCGAGACCGCCCTTCTGTTCGAAGCGCTGAAAGACGAGGCGCAGACCGGAAAGCTGGCGATGCAGCCGCACGCAGGTGCGCCGCTGCCGGCCCAGCGTCTGCAGCATGTGCCGGGACTCGCCGGACACCACCTGCTCCTCGATCTCGTCGAGCGCCAGTGCCAGCTTGTCGGCAACGCCGTCGATGGTGTCGGCAACATTCTCGATGATGGTCTCGAACAGCGCCGCCATGCTGTCGATCTTCATCCCCTGTTCGAGCGAGCGGCGGGTCGCATCCACAGCGCACAGCGCATGATGCCGGCCGCTGATCAGCAGATGCTCGGTCATGGCGAAGCGGAGATAGCCGGTATCGTCGTCGACATCGTGGATCTCGCGCAGCAGGTCCGAGATCACGCCATAGACGGTGTCGTCGGCCGTATGCAGCTGCTGGAAGCTGTCCTTCGACAGCAGCAAGGCGCGCGCAGCCTCCGGGGCCTGGAGCGGCGCCTGCGCGAGCCATTGCAGGGCGCGCGCATCGGCCAGATTGAAATGCAGCCAGAGCAGCCCGTCGCGCGTGACATCGATCTCCTGATGGATCGGCAGCGCTTCCGGCCGACCATCCGCATGAATGCGGAAGGCCCAGACCAGGCCCGGAATGGCGTCGTCCGGCGCCAGAGAGACAGTCTGTGTCGCGAAATGCGGCGTGTCTGACGACATCGGGAGAATCAAGCAACTACGAGTGAAAGGACGCCGATCTCTGCACCATCGGCTTGAAGGCCTGATGACAGCGCCCCGCTCATAGGGGCGCGACGATACGGGCAATGCATCCAGCAGACCGGCTCAGAAGATGTGGGCGAAGATGAAGTAAAGACCCGCCGACAGCGCAATGGCGCAAGGCAGCGTCAGCACCCAGGCCATCAGCAGGTTGCGGATGGTCGCCATCTGCAGGCCCGAACCATTCGCCGCCATGGTGCCGGCCACGCCCGACGACAGCACATGGGTGGTCGAGACCGGCAGGCCGAAAACGTCAGCCGCGCCGATGGTACCGGCGGCAACCAGCTCTGCCGACGCGCCCTGCGCGTAGGTCAGATGCGTCTTGCCGATCTTCTCGCCGACGGTAACCACGATGCGCTTCCAGCCCACCATGGTGCCGAGGCCGAGCGCGATGGCGACGGCGATCTTCACCCAGTCCGGAATGAACTTGGTCGCCGCATCGAGCGAGCCCTTATAGGCATTCAGGGTCGCGACCTCTTCCTTGCTGAGGTCGTTTTCCTTGTCCTTCATCAGGAAGCGGATGGCTTCCGATGCGAGATACATGTCGTTACGGGTGTTGCCGACCTTCTCCGCCGGCACCTTGTCGAGCGTGCCGTAGGTGCGGACCTGATCGCCCACATCCTTCACCAGCACCGCGAGCGCCGGATAGGTGCCCTCAGTGATCTTGCGAGCAGCAACATACTGCGTCACCACCGGGCGTGGATCGCCGAGGATGCTGTGGCCGGCGCCCTTGGCGGCGACGACCTGCGAGGCGGCGATCGAGGTCTTCTGGAACTGCTCGATGCGCGATTCTGGCAGCGCGCGGTTCAGCGCATAGGCGGTCGGCACGGTGCCGATCAGCACCAGCATGATCAGGCCCATGCCCTTCTGGCCGTCATTCGAACCGTGCGCAAACGACACGCCGGTGCAGGTCGCGATCAGGATGCCGCGGATCCACAGCGGCGGCGGCTTGTCGCCTTCCGGCGCTTCGTACAAAGCGGGATTGCGGACCAGGAATTTCAGCACAAGCAGCAGGATCGCCGCACAGGCAAAGCCGAACAGAGGCGACAGCAGCAGCGCATAGCCGATCTCTGTCGCCTTGCTCCAGTCGACGCCCGACGTGCCGTCGCGGCCGCGCATCAGTGCGTTGGCGATGCCGACGCCGATGATCGAACCGATCAGCGTATGTGAGGACGACGCCGGCAGGCCGAGCCACCAGGTGCCGAGATTCCAGATGATCGCCGCGATCAGCAGCGCGAACACCATGGCGAAGCCGGCGGATGAGCCGACCTGCAGGATCAACTCCACCGGCAGCAGCGAGACGATGCCGAAGGCCACCGCGCCCGACGAAAACAGCACCCCGAGGAAGTTGAAGAAGCCGGACCACACGACGGCGATCTCGGGCTTCAGCGAATGGGTGTAGATGACCGTCGCCACCGCATTGGCGGTGTCGTGAAAGCCGTTCACGAATTCGAAGCCGAGCGCGATCATCAGCGCCACGAACAGCAGGATGTAGGGCAGATAGCTGGTGACGCGCGTGCCAGTCGCAGAGACATCCGCATAGATGCTGTAGGCGACGAACAGCACGCCACCGGCCAGCACCGCCATGAACAGGATCATGGTGAGCGGATTGAAGCCCTTGTCGAGATTGGGCCGCGCCGCCGGCTCGATCGGGCCCCGCCCTGAAACAGATGAATTGACTGTGAAATCGGTCATGAAACGCCCCTGCGGTTAACAGGCGTTAAGTTCTGCATGCCGTGTGCGAAGGGCCGATGACATCCGCGACAATTTGTCATGTCGCGGCGGAAGCGCGCAGCTGGGGGTAACCCAGTAGCGGATCAGATCGCTGCAGCGACCTTTTCGAGCCCGATGATCCGGGCCAGTGCGCGAACCTCGCGCTTCTGGTCTTCCCGCAGCTGGAACAGCAGCGGCATGGCGGCCGATTTCAGCTGCTGCACCTCGGCGCTGTCCGGATCGATCGGCGGTACATTGCCCGATGCCGGCTTGCTGTCATGGATCTTCCTGGCGATGGCGCGGAGGGCCAGTTCGATATTCGGCCAGTGGGACTCCTGCGACGCCGTCAGATTGAGCCGGCCCTTGATCGCCGCGATCTGGGCGTCGCTCAGCAAAGTATAGTTCTTGTGGCCGGCATTCTTCGCAGCCGCCGCGGCCGCTTTGGGCCGCGCAGCCGGCTGCGGCACCACCACCGGCGGCAGGACGGTCGCGTTCTGCGGCAGGTCGATCGTGCCCTCGGTGGCAAAAGCCTGGCGTAGCTGTTCGGCAGCCGCCCCCGCATCGGCAGGCCCCAACGACGCCATCAGGGCGGCCGGCGTGAGCCTGTCCTTCTTGCCTTCGCGATTGGCGACCGGTCCGCGCGACACCGGGATCGAGCTCTGCGCCACATGGGACGACGCCGTCGGCACGCTGTCACGACCCACGATACTGGCGACGGCAATGCCGGTCAGCAGCAGGCAGCCCAGGACCAGAAAGGTCAGCGTCCGCGTCAAGCCAGTCTCCGTGAGCGAGGATCCCCGCGGCCTGCCCAAGGGACAGGCCCGCGCCCATTCTCCTCACAAATGGAGATTAATTAAGGCTTAACCATACCGCTCAGGCGGCGTAGGACAGGCTTCGCTCTTCCGCGAGCATGTAGGCGTCCTGGATATCCGAGACGATCTCGGACGCTTCCCAGAGTGCATCCGGCGCCACCGGCTGCATGCTGATGGTCCAGTTCGCTCCCTGGCTCAGGCGCGGCGTGGAGACCACCTCGAACTGGATGTCTCGGCAAAGGAAGTTGCGGCTGAAGGAGACGGAGACACGGGCGCGGATCTCGGCGAGCGTGGCTGGCGTGCGCGAAAAATGAATGTCGCTATTCATGGAGCGGTCCCACAATTGGGTCGAATCAGCTGCTCCGAATGGTGCGTTAACGCCAGTTAGCGAAGCGTTAAACCGCGGCAATTGCGGTTAACGAATCCCCGGCGGAGCAGATTCCGGGCTGGCCCGATGAGGATAATCCAGCCGGGATTGCGTGAAGCTGACGCGGCGATGACCGCCACTATCCCAGCAATTGCTCGAGCCGATCCCGCAACTGGTCCTGATGATAGGGCTTCGCAAGCCGCGGCAGATCGAGTGGCGCGCCTTCCGGCAGATCCGCATAGCCCGTCGCCAGCAGGATCGGCAGCGTCGGCCGGACTTCCCGCGACTGCAATGCGAGCTCGACCCCGGTCATGCCCGGCATCATGTGATCGGTCATCATCAGGTCGATCGGCTGCGCGCTGCGCAGGATAACCAGGGCATCGCGCCCCGAATTGGCGGGAATGACCTTGTGCCCGAGATCTTCCAGCATTTCGGCCGTGGACATGGCGATCAGAGGATCGTCATCGACGAACAGGATCACCGCCGACCGTGCTTCCGGACGTTCCGGCTCGACCTCGTCGGCCGCCGCCGGCAGCGCCGTCGTCGCCGGCACGATCAGCGTCGCCGTGGTGCCCTGCCCGACCGTACTGATGAGTTCGAGCGTACCGCCGAGCTGCTCGGCAAGGCCATGCACCATCGACAGGCCGAGACCGGTGCCCTTGCCGACCGGCTTGGTGGAGAAGAACGGCTCGATGGCCTTCTTCAATGTCTCCGGCGACATGCCTTCGCCATTGTCGATGATCGAGACTTTGAGATAGTCGCCCGCCTTCAGCGCGCCTGCTGTTCTGGCCACCTGGTAGCTTGCCAGCTCGATCGCGATGGCACCGCCATCAGGCATGGCGTCGCGGGCATTGATGACGAGATTGAGGATCGCGAGTTCGAGCTGATTGGCGTCGATTCGCGCCGGCGGAAGTCCATCCGGAATGTCGAAACTCAGCGCGATGCGCGGACCGAGCGAACGGTCGAGCAGGTCGCTCATGCCCCGCACGAGAATGCCCAGATCCACAGCTTCGGCGCGCAGATCCTGCTGGCGCGCGAAGGCGAGCAGACGCTGTGTCAGCGATGCGCCACGCTCGGCCCCCTGCATGGCGCCGTCGACCAGACGCTTCAATCTGGGATCATCGGGCATGCGCTTGCGCAGCAATTCGAGATTGCCCATCACAGCCATCAAGAGATTGTTGAAGTCATGCGCCACGCCACCGGTGAGCTGGCCGATGGTCTCCATCTTCTGCGCCTGACGCAACTGCTCCTGCGCGCGCTCGCGGGCGGCGGATTCCTTCATGAGATCGGAGGTCCGCTCCTCGACACGCTGCTCGAGCGTCGCCGTCAGTTCGGCCAGTGCGGCACGTTCGGTCGTCAGCTGCGTCAGCAGCTTGTCACGTTCCATGTCCGCGGTCTTGCGGATCGTGATGTCCACGGACACGCCGACCAACGTTTTCGGCTGGCCATCCGGTCCGCGCACGATGCGCGCACGCGTTTCGACCCAATGCACCGAGCCATCGGCCCAGACATTGCGATATTCGACATTATAATCCGCCCCGGTCGTCAGCGTCGCGTCGAGCGCCCGCTGCCGTTGCGCGCGATCCTCCGGATGGATCGACGCCTGCAAATCGCTGAAGGAAAACACCTCGTTCGGCCTGCGACCGAAACAGGCTTTCGTCGTCTCGGAGACTTCGAGCCGCAATTCCGGCAGATGCAGTTCGAGCGTCCCGAGCCGCCCTGCATCGAGCGCCGTCTGCAGCAGCGCCTGGCTGTCGCTGAGGTCTTCGAGAATGGCCCGCGTCTGATATTGACGCCGACGCCCGCGCACGGACGATCCGACCACGCTGATCAGCGTGGTCGGATGAAACGGGCGTTCAAGGAAGGTGACGTTGCCGAATACCTGACGCAGCCGCGCGGCGTCGGGATTGCGCTCGGGACCGCCACCTTGCCGCGTCAGCAGCACAATGGGAAAATCCGACCACACCGGCTGGTTATGCAGCCAGCGATCGAGATATCGCAGATCGGCGTTCTTGATCGCTTCGTCGGCGATCACCGCGCAACCGGCACCGCCCTCGATCTCGCTGACGAGTCCGGCAAAATCGGAACAGGTCGTCGCGTAGTAGCCGGCTTCGCGGATCAGCGACTGCGCCAAGGCGGCGTCGCGGCCGTTCGGCGCGAGGATGACAGCGCGCTCAGAAAGTGGACCTGGCCTCACGGCTTCCGTTCTTCCATCATCGGCGTTGTACCAGAGTACTGCGGCACACCACGCAGCACGCCCTGGAACGACTTCAGCGGCTCGCCGATGGTGAGACCACGGCCATCGATACGATATTCGCGGATGGTCGTTTCATGTGTCCCGGTACGTTTTTTCACCACCGAAATCGCACGGTGCACGGAGCCAAAGGCCTCGAAATAGCGCAGCAGGATCACGGTGTCGGCGAGATAGGTAACGTCCACCGGCGCCTTCATGTCGCCGACAAGCCCGTGCTGTGCCACCGTCACGAACGTCGATGCACCGCGTCTGTTCAGATATTGCAGCAATTCATGGATGTGCAGGACCAGCGAGTTTTCTTCCGGCATCGCCGCCTGATAGCCGTTGAGACTGTCGATGACGACGATCTTGATATCCTTCTCGTCGACCTGCTTGCGCACGCGATGTGCGAATTCGCCGGGCGACAATTCGGCGGCGTCGACCTGCTCGATCACCAGTTGCCCGTTGTCGCGCAGGGCAGCGAGATCGATGCCGACTTTCAGCATACGATCCATCAGCAGACCGAGTTCTTCATCAAACACGAAGAGGGCCGCCTTTTCGCCACGCTGGATCGCAGCCAGAACATTGATCAACACGACCAGCGATTTGCCGGTACCGGCGGGACCGAGGATCAGCGTGCTGGAGCCACTCTCGATGCCGCCACCCAGCAGCGCGTCAAATTCAGCAATTCCGGTCGACCGCGTGACACGCTTCTGGCCGACACGATGTTCCGATGCGACAAGCCGCGGAAACACATGAGCACCGCCATGAGTGATCGTCATGTCGTGATAGCCGCCGCGGAATTTGGTGCCGCGATATTTGATGATGCGGGCGCGGCGGCGCTCGGCACCGTAATCAGGCGCAAGTTCTTCCAGCCGAAACACACCATGCGCCACGCTGTGGACGGTGCGATCCGCGACATCGGCGGTGAGGTCGTCGAGCATCAACACCGTGGTGTTGAAGCGTGCGAAGTAATGTTTGATGGCCAGTATCTGGCGCCGGTAGCGCAGCGAGCTTTGCGCCAGCAACCGGATCTCGGAAAGACTATCAAGCACCACGCGGGTCGGCTTGCTGCGCTCGACGGCATCGAAGATCTGCCGCGTGGTTTCGCCCAGTTCGAGGTCGGATGAATAGAGCAGGCTCTGCTGCTGATCATCATCGAGCAGGCTTTCGGGCGGCAGCAGTTCGAACACATCGATGTTGCCATCGATGGTCCAGCCATGTGACTGCGCGCCGTCGCGCAACTCTGACTCGGATTCCGACAGGGTGATGTAGAGGCACTTTTCGCCGAGCCGTGCCCCTTCGAGCAGGTACTGGAGTGCGACGGTGGTTTTTCCGGTGCCCGGCGCGCCCTCGACCAGAAAGATATGCCCTCTGGTCAGGCCGCCCGAAAGGATGTCGTCCAACCCCCAGATGCCCGTCTTCGCCTTGTCCGCCATCGCCTTGAAAACCTGTTTACGCGCTCAATGGATACCAACCCGGCTTGATGGAACCGGTTCCATCGACAGTATCTCACAACGGGGTGGCGATCGGCGTTAACGCCGCTCGATGACGAGGCTTTGCACCGCACGGCCGAAATAGCCGTTCACATCGGCAAGCTTGGATGCAGCGAGTCCACTGCCATCCGGCCCGATCCAGGTTTCGGAATCCAGCAGTATCCAGTCACCGACCGGCGGCCGCGCCATGCTGACGGTAAGATCGGCGTTCAGGAACGTCCATTCCTTGAAGCTGAGGACGGATGACGAGCCGTTGCTGAAATCGGACGCGATCACCGCGCGCATGGCTTGCGATAGCGGTTGGCCTTCGATGATGGCCCGGTTGGCGCGATACCAGATCGCGCCGGGGCCGAGGGTCAGGAAGCCGCCATGTACCGCACGAATTGTCATGCCGGAGACGAAGGGACTGCTGTGATGCGTCGGCTCGGAGAGGCCCGGCGCATCGGGCAGCGGCACGGTGACCGGCGCATCCTTGATCTCGGCCGGCAGCGGCTGCGCTTCGACGCGCATCTTGAGCACCGTCGCCGTGGTGACCACGGTGCCGTTGGACAGCAGGCGAATGCCGACGAGCTGGATCTTGCGGCCTTCCCGCAGCACCTCGACCTCATAGGTCAGCGGTGCCACCGGCACCGGCCGCATGAGATCGATGGTCACGCGCGTCACTGCCATCGGCGATGACGCCGGCAGCTGCTCGGCCAGCCACGTCACCAGCGCCGATGGCGCCGAGCCGTGCTGCATATGCGGATTCCACGGCCCCGCCGCATGCGGGCTGGTGATGATGCGATTGCCGTCGATACGGTAGACGGCATCGCTGACGGGATGCTTGTCCATCGGTGTCACAGCGCAGGGTCGATGGCTTCGTCATATTCCTTCTTGAGCCGCGCCACGAGTTCGGCCACCGGCACCACCTTCTTGACGCTGCCGATGCCCTGGCCGCTGCCCCAGATTTCCTTCCAGGCTTTCGGTTTCTGGCGCTCGCCACTGGCATCGGTGCCGAAATTCATCTTCGACGGATCGGAGACCGGCAGATTTTCCGGGTCCATGCCCGCCGCGACGATCGACGGCTTCAAATAGTTGCCGTGCACGCCCGTGAAGAGGTTGGAATAGACGATGTCCTGCGCCGCCGAGGACGCGATCATGTCCTTGTAGCCCTGCACCGCATTGGCTTCCTCGGTGGCGATGAAAGCCGAGCCGATATAGGCGAAGTCGGCACCCAGCACGCGTGCGGCCTTGATGGCGCGGCCATTGCCGATAGCGCCGGACAGCGCGATCGGGCCGTCGAACCAGGCGCGCGTTTCGGCGACGAAAGCGAGCGGCGAGATTTCACCGGCATGACCGCCTGCACCTGCGGCAACGAGGATGAGGCCGTCAGCGCCCTTCTCGATCGCCTTGTGAGCGAAGCGCTGATTGATGACGTCGTGGAAGACGATGCCGCCCCAACCATGGGCTGCCTGGTTGAGCTCCTCGCGCGCACCGAGCGATGTAATGATCATCGGCACCTTGTGCTTCTCGCACAGCGCCAGATCCTGATCGAGGCGGTTGTTGGATTTGTGAACGATCTGGTTGACCGCGAAGGGCGCCGAGGGGCGATCCGGATTCGCCTTGTCATGCGCGGCCAGTTCTTCCTTGATCCGGTGCAGCCATTCATCGAGCAGCGCCGCCGGGCGCGCATTCAGCGCCGGAAACGAACCGACGATGCCGGCCTTGCATTGCGCGATGACAAGATCGGGCCCCGAAATGATGAACAGGGGCGAGCCGATCACGGGCAGCGACAGGCGGTTCTTGAACAGGGCCGGCATGGACATTCTGGAGAATTCCTCGAGGTCGTTTCTTATGAAAGCCGCCCGTGAAACGGGCCGGTGATGCAGCGCAAACATGCCAGAAACCGCGCCGGAAAGCCAAATCTGTTGCGGCAATACAGCGGCAGACTTGCGGCACCGTGAGGCGGAATAAACCTACTGGCAGACGGCCTGGGTGACGTAATTGTCCGTCCGGCAATCGCCCGGTTCGGGCTGGCGGCCGGGGATCATCGCCTTTGGCGAACAGGTCTGCGCCGCATCGGTATCGAGGCTCTTCCCCTCTTTGTATCCCTTGCTCTGGCAGAGCTTGTCGGACGCCGCCTTGCAATCCGGCGCGCCATTGGCGGCGACGGGACAGACCACGCGACCCTTGACCACCGTATTCAGGTTGGTCGTCCCGAGCGCCGGCAGCGACCATGACGGGACCAGCGATGGCGTATCCTTGAAGAGCTTGTTGATCTCGTTGAAAAGGCCGGGATTTTCGCGCTCGACCGGCGCCGGCGGCGGAGCCTGCTGGGCCATCGGGGCCGGAGCGAGCGCGGCGGGCGGCGGCGGTGCTTGGGTCGCGGGGGCCGGCGCCACCTGGATGATGATGGATTTCTGCTGCGGGACCGTCTGCTGCTGCATGGCCTGCGCCCAGGCCGACCCGGGCAGCACCGCAAGCATCATCGCGACAACGATGACACGCGTTTCAGATCGCAGCAGATGCACAGGCCTGGACATGGCTCGAAACGTACTCCGGCACCCTTGCCGGGGGAAGTCCATTCGCTTCAGAACAGTTTGAATGCGACCACGAAGCCGCCGACCAGACCGATCAGCGCTAGCGTCACGACCAGGCCGAGATGCTTCTCGATGGTCTCGCGAATCCAGACGCCGTAGCGATTCATCAGGATCGCGACCACATAGAAACGCGCGCCGCGCGCGACGATCGACAATGCGATGAACATCCAGATATTGTAGTTGGCGAAACCCGACGTGATGGTCACCAGCTTGTAGGGGATCGGGGTCAGGCCCTTCAGCAGGATGATCCAGGCGCCATATTCGGCATAGCCGGCGCGGAAGGCTTCCACCTTGTCGCCATAGCCGTAGAACTGGATGACCCACTGACCGACGCTGTCATACAGCAAGTGGCCGATGAGATAGCCCACGACACCACCCGCGACTGACGTGACCGTGCAAATCGTCGCATAGAGCCACGCCTTGTTCGGCCGGGCCAGCGCCATCGGGATCAGCATCACATCGGGCGGTATCGGAAAGAACGAACTTTCCGCGAACGATACGATGCCCAGAATCCAGAGGGCGTAAGGCTTGTGAGCGGCGTCGATGCACCAATCATACATACGTCTGAGCATGGCCCGCGATGAACCATTCCGACGACGATTTGTCCATGCTTGATTGGTGACGGTTGCGCGACAGGAACCCGTGCGCGATCAGCCGAGTTTGCGGATACGATCTTCCAGCGCGTCAATCGGTCGCCGGCTGCCGCTGCGCGATTTTGCCGCTTTGGGCGATTTCGGAAGCTTCTCCGCAATGCCCATCATGCGCTCGCGGCGTGCCATTTCGAACCAGACCTGTTCAGGACGCACGCCTGCGGCAGCCCAGAGAACGGTCAGATTGTACAGAAGGTCGGCACTTTCGCGGATCACCGCATCGGGCCGGCCGGCCACCGCGTCGATCACAACTTCGATAGCTTCCTCGGCGAGCTTCTTCGCCATCTTGTCCGGCCCCTGCTGAAACAGCTTGGCCGTGCGCGATGTCGCAGGGTCGAGATCCCTGGCCGCGAGTACCGCCTGATAGAGTCGGTCGAGCGAATCACTCATGCAACTAAACTAACGCAAAGCTGCAACAGTTGCGTTAACGCAAATCGCCGGCCGCGAGGCGACCGGCGATCGTGAATGCGTGATGCGACCGTTTACCAGGTCATGCGGCGCGAGTTGTCGTAACCGTAACCGCCGCCATAGCCGCGATACGGGCCGCCATAATAGCCGCCGCCGTAACCATAGCCGGGGCTGCTGTAATAGACGGGGCCACCGCCATAATAGCCGTAGCTGTCATAATAGCGCGGGCCGCTATTGGCTGCAGCGATCGCGCCAATGGTGCCGACAACGGCGCCGAAGGCCGCGAGACCGGCTGCATTGCCGCCACCTCGATAATGACGACGACGCGAGCTGAAGTCGGTCACGTCGCTCGAGCCGTGATGGGTGGTTGCCTTGGCAGGTACATTATTCACCGACGCGGCGAAGGCGCCGGTCGGCGCGACGGCCGAAATCGACATGGCAGCAACAGCCGCGAGTGCAATGGTGCGACCGGTATTCTTAAATGAACGACGTCCAATCATCTGAATGCCCTCCGTGGTCATTTGGCCCTGCGGGCCGCTGCATCATCAACCACGTTGCGCATCTTGAGTTCCGTCACCCCAACGGGAGCTGAACGACCGGTGACGGAATCGAGGCGCTCATCTCCTGTTCATGTTGTGGAGGCTAGTTTTAAGGCGCAAGATGTCGCAGCCCGGTGCCTTCAAGCGAACATACCGGGTCGATGAAACAGCCTTTCCATTGTTACTTGCACAGGCCGATGCCCAGATTTGCGCCCACCATCTCCAGACGGACTCTGCTTCAGGGGATAGGTGCGCTTGGCGTTACGGCTTTTCACGCACCTCATCTCCGCGCCGCGGAGGAAGCTACGGCAGCGAACATCCAGTTCACGCTGGACCGCCCCGTCGACGCCATTGCCGCGCCCTTCGTGCTGGCCGCGACCCGCGGGCTCTATCGCGACGCCAACCTCAACGTTGCGCTGCAAGTCGCGACCGGCTCCAAGGACACGATCACCCGCGTTGCGTCGGGCGCCAGCGACATCGCGGTCGCCGATTTCAATGCGCTGATCCGCTACCGGTCCGAACCCGACTCTCTGCCGATCAAGGCCGCCTTCATGCTGCTCAATCGCGCGCCTTATGCCGTGGTCGCCCGCAAGAGCCGCGGCGTGATTTCGCTCGGCAGTCTCGAAGGCCGCACGCTCGGCGTGGCCGAAGGCGATCTGGCGATCCGGCTGTGGCCGGCGGTCGCGCGCCGCAACGGCATCAAGCTGTCCGCCGTGAAGCAGGAGAAGATCAGCCCCGCGGTGCGCGAACCGATGCTGTCCGCCGGCCAGGTCGATGCCGTCACCGGCTTCTCCTATCTCTCGGCGGTCAATCTGCGCGACCGCGGCGTGCCTGCCGACGATCTCGCGGTCTTCCGCTTCGCTGAATTCGGCTGTGTTGCCTACGGGCTTGCGGTGATCGTCAATCCGAAATTCGCAGCCACCCGTCCCGACGCGGTGAAGCGTTTCGTTGGCGCGATCACCGAAGGCACGCAACTGGCGATCCGCGAACCGGACAAGGCCATCGACGACGTGCTGGCCCAGATGGATGGCGGCACGCGCGAGCTCGAACTGACGCGGCTGAAGATCGCGCTCGGCGACAACATCGTCACCGACGAGGTGAAGCGTAATGGCCTCGGCGGCATCGACACCGCACGTTTCGATGCGTCGCTGACCTCGATTGCCGAAGATTTCGCGCTCCGCAAGCGGCCGACGGCTGCGGATGTGTTCGATACCGCGTACCTGCCGGATGCGGATCAGCGGAAGGTGAATTAACACTCCCAGTGTCGTCGCCCGGCTTGACCGGGCGATCCAGTAAACACTGCCGCCTATGATCATCGCCGACTTTGGTGTCTACTGGATCACCCGCTTACGCGGGTGATGACAACAGAGTAGACTCATTCTACAGGCCGGTACCGACCCTTCATGATCAAACTCTACATCCGCGTGCTGGACCTGCTCGGCAAGGAAAAGCGCCTCGCCTGGCTGCTCGCCATCGCCAATCTGCTGCTGGCCTGCGCGCAATTCGCAGAACCCGTGCTGTTCGGCCGCATCATCGACGTGCTGACCAAAAGCGGGACAGCGGATGGAGCACAGACCTCACCCTGGCCCTTGCTGGCGGCCTGGGTCGGCTTCGGCCTGTTCACTATCTTCTGCGGCGCCATCGTCGCGCTGCATGCGGACCGGCTCGCGCATCGCCAGCGACAGGCCGTGCTGACCGATTACTTCGAACACATCATGCAGCTGCCGCTGACCTTCCACACCGGCACCCATTCCGGCCGCCTGATGAAGGTGATGCTGGCGGGCACCGATGCACTGTGGCGGGTCTGGCTCAGCTTCTTCCGCGAACACTTCGCGTCCATCGTGTCGCTGCTGGTGCTGCTGCCGCTGTCGATCTATCTGAACTGGCGCCTTGCCGCGCTGCTGATGGTCCTGTGCGTGGTCTTCACCATCCTCACCACGCTGGTGGTGCGCAAGACATCCGGCATGCAGACCGAGGTCGAGGAGCATTATGGCGACCTCTCCGCGCGCGCATCGGATTCGCTGAGCAATGTTGCGCTGGTGCAGAGCTTCACCCGCATCGAGGCCGAGGTCTCGAGCCTGCGCGGCGTCTCCGGCCAGCTCCTCGCAGCGCAGATGCCGGTGCTGTCGTGGTGGGCGATCGTCTCGGTGATGACGCGCGCCTCGACCACCATCACAGTGCTGGCCATCTTCACCGTTGGCATCGCGCTGCATCAGCAGGGTCTCACCACCGTCGGCGAGATCGTGATGTTCGTGTCGTTTGCCACCATGCTGATCCAGCGACTGGAGCAGGTGGTCGGCTTCATCAACAGCGTGTTCATGGAAGCGCCGCGCCTGCGCGAATTCATGAACGTGCTCGACGCCGTGCCGGCGGTGCGCGACCGCCTCGATGCCGTCGATCCCGGCCGCCTGCAGGGCCTCGTCGAATTCCACGACGTCTCGTTCTCCTATGACGGCAAGCGCCCGGCCATCGAGGACCTCACTTTCACGGCGCTGCCCGGCCAGACCATCGCGCTGGTCGGCTCCACCGGCGCCGGTAAATCCACGGCCATCGCGCTGCTGCATCGCGCCTTCGATCCGCAATCCGGAATCATCAAGATCGACGGCATGGATGTGCGGGCGCTCACTCTGTCGGGTTTGCGACGGAACATCGGCGTCGTGTTCCAGGAGGCGCTGCTGTTCAACCGCTCGATCGCGGAGAACCTGCGTGTCGGCAAGCCGGACGCCACCGACGAGGAGCTGCGCATCGCCGCCGAGCGGGCCCAGGCGCTCGACTTCATCACCCGCAGCGACAACGGTTTCGACACCAATGCCGGCGAGCGCGGCCGCATGCTGTCCGGCGGCGAGCGCCAGCGGCTGTCGATCGCACGGGCGCTGCTGAAGGACCCGCCGATCCTGATCCTGGACGAGGCGACCTCGGCGCTGGATGCGGTGACCGAAGCCAAGCTCAATCTTGCTCTCGATGAAGTGATGAAGGGCCGCACCACCTTCGTCATCGCGCACCGCCTCTCGACCATCCGCAATGCCACGCGGATCCTGGTATTCGAGAACGGCCGCGTGACCGAAGCGGGAACTTTCGATGAACTCGTGGCCAGAGATGGGTATTTTGCGTCGCTCGCGAAGGCACAGTTCATGGTGCAGGAACAAGCCAAGGCGGATGCGGGGCTGTGAGGCTGCAGACTGTCGTCGCCCGGCCGTGCGCGCAATTGCGCGCTGGGACCGGGCGATCCAGTAAACTCAGTCCATGCGGTGTTTACTGGGTCACCCGGTCAAGCCGGGTGACGACACCGGAGAGTGCTCCGCCAATGTGCACCGCCGAACTTTAGCCCCTTTCCTCACCGATTTAACACCATCGCCACTGTTCTGATGCTCCCGGCCGGTATAGGTTTGCTGCCATCACTGCGTGACGGCGCAATCGATTTGAGAGCTTCGAACCCTCATTTTCCAAAATTTGCTGCGCACGGTGCCGAGGCACTGCAGGCGGGCCGCCAAGACCGGAACCGGATCGTGCAGTTTCACTCCCTTCGCCTGCCACTGAAATCGTTTGCGACGGCCACAGCGCTGATGATGTGCGCGCTCGCGCCGCAAGCCGCGCGCGCCGAAGCAACGCTGGTGGTGGAAGTGGACAGCGGCAAGGTGCTGCAGGCCGAGAACGCCACCTATCCGTGGCATCCGGCATCGGTCACCAAGATCATGACCGCCTATGTGACGCTCAAGGCCGTGAAGGAGGGACGCATCCGTCTCGACACCGTGTTCACGGTGTCGCCGATCGCTGCGGCCGAGTCGCCCTCCAAGATGGGCTTCAAGGCCGGCACCCAGGTCACCGTCGAGAACGCGCTGACCATGATGATGGTGAAGTCGGCCAATGACATGGCCGCGGTGCTCGCCGAAGGCGTCGGCGGCTCCATCGACGGCTTCTCCGCGATGATGAATTCCAACGCCCAGCGCCTCGGCATGACGCAGACCCATTACGTCAATCCGAACGGCCTGCCTGCCGACGAGCAGGTGACCTCGGCCCGCGATCTCGTGATCCTCGCCCGCGCCGTGATCCGCGACCTGCCGGAATACGAATATTTCATGCATATCCCGGCGATGAAATTCGGCCGCCGCATCACGCCGAACTTCAACAAGCTGATCGGCCGCTATCCCGGCGCCGATGGTTTCAAGACCGGCTTCATCTGTGCCTCCGGCTACAATCTCGTGGCCTCCGCCACCCGCGGCAACAAGCGCCTGATCGCCGTTGTGCTCGGCTCCACCTCGGGCCATGCCCGCGCGGTGAAGGCCGCACAGCTGCTGGAGGCCGGCTTCGGCAACAGCAATGGTGGCCTGACCTGGCTGAAGCCGGCACTCGGCACCGTGGATGCGATGGCACCGATCGATGCCGCGCCGCCGAACCTGCGCGATGAGATGTGCGGACCGAAGCGCAAGCGCCAGGGCCCGATCAGTGACGAGGATGCGGTGGCCAGCAGCGAAGCCTCGAGCTCGGCCGCGCTGTCCTTCTTCGCCGGTGGCTTGCAGCCGCCGACGCTCCGCCCGGAAGACATGATGGCCGCAGCCGCCGCGCCGGTGGAGCCCGTGATCGTCTATACCGGACCGAAGAAGACCGGCGCCGACCTGATCGCCGCCAATGCGGTCGAAGAGGCCAAGCAGACCCCGAAGGCGAAGCCCAAGAAGGGCACCAAGGCCGCGGCGAAGAAGCCGGCTGCAGCCGATACCAAGGACGCCAAGGCAACGACCGACGCCAAGCCGGCCGCTGCCAAGCCTGCAGCGAAGCCCGCCGCGCCCAAGCAGGCTGCGGCGAAGCCCGATGCAGCCGCATCCAAGCCTGCAGCCGCGAAGCCCGCGGCGGCCAAGCCTGCAGCAGCCGCTGCCCCGAAGCCGGCTGCCAAGCCCGCGCCGAAACCCGCGGCCACCGGCGAAGCCAAGCCGGCTGCGACAGCACCGCGTAGCTGAGCTGTAGGGCGGATTAGCGCAGCGTAATCCGCCGGCCGACCTCATGGTTGAAACTCCGCGGCGGATTACGCCTTCGGCTAATCCGCCCCTACGGCAAAGTGTCGCGCGACCCGCTTCCTTAACCAATCCCATGCGTTGATCTTGCGGAACGTGGCGCCCTGAGGCGCCGTGTTGCGACGCCGCTTGCCTTGTCTGCGCGATCTGCTCAATACTTCGCGCAACGAACTAACAACGAGGGGGAATGTCATGGAGCGCATCTGGCTCAAGCACTATCCGGCCGGCGTACCTGCCGATATCGACACCGCGCAATATCCGTCGCTGGTGGCGCTGCTGGAAGAGAGCTTCGCGAAGTTTCGCGATCGCAAGGCCTTCATCTGCATGGACAAGTCGATCACCTATGGTGAGCTCGACGACCATTCGGTGGCGCTCGGCGCCTGGCTGCAGAGCAAGGGCATGGCCAAGGGCGCCCGCGTCGCGCTGATGATGCCCAATGTGCTGAATTATCCGGTCGCCACCTGCGCCGTGCTGCGCGCCGGCTATGCCGCCGTCAACGTCAATCCGCTCTATACGCCGCGCGAGCTGGAGCACCAGCTCAAGGACAGCGGCGCCGAAGCCATCATCGTGCTGGAGAACTTTGCCTCCGTCGTGCAGCAGGTGATCGCCAGGACCCAGGTGAAGCATGTGATCGTCGCCAGCATGGGCGACATGCTCGGCTTCAAGGGCATGATCGTGAATCTGGTGGTCCGGCGCGTCAAGAAGATGGTGCCGGCCTTCAACCTGCCCGGCTCGGTTGCCTTCAACGATGCCGTCTCGGCCGGCCGCAGCATGACGTTGAAGAAGCCGACGCTTGGCCCGGACGATGTCGCCTTCCTGCAATATACGGGCGGCACCACCGGCGTCTCCAAGGGCGCGACGCTGCTCCATCGCAACATCATCGCCAACATGCTGCAGAACGACGCCTGGCTGCAGCCGGCGATCCGCAAGCCGCCGCATGTGGACCAGCTCTTCATCGTCTGCGCGCTGCCGCTGTATCACATCTTCGCGCTGACGGCCTGCTTTCTGCTCGCGGTGCGCGCCGGCGGCGTCAATCTCCTGATCCCCAATCCGCGCGATATGCCGGGCTTCATCAAGGAATTGAAGAAGTATCAGGTCAACAGCTTCCCGGCCGTCAACACGCTCTATAACGGCTTGCTGAATTCCCCCGGCTTCGACGAGGTGGATTTCTCCAAGCTGAAGATCTCCAATGGCGGCGGCATGGCCGTGCAGAAGGCCGTCGCCGAGAAGTGGCAGAAGGTGACCGGATGTCTCGTCGCCGAAGGCTATGGTCTTTCCGAGACCTCGCCGACGCTGACCTGCAATCCGGCGGATATCGACCAATTCACCGGCACGATCGGCCTGCCGGTGTCCTCGACCTATATCTCGATCCGCGACGACGACGGCAACGCCGTGCCGATCGGCGAGCCCGGCGAGATCTGCGCCAAGGGCCCGCAGGTGATGATCGGCTACTGGAACAGGCCGGACGAAACCGCCAAGGTGATGACGGCCGACGGCTATTTCCGCACCGGCGACATCGGCATCATGGATGCCGACGGCTTCACCAAGATCATCGACCGCAAGAAGGACATGGTGCTGGTCTCCGGCTTCAATGTCTATCCGAACGAGGTCGAGGACGTGATCGCCAGCCATCCGGGCGTGATGGAATGCGCCGTGATCGGCGTGGCCGATGCGAAGACGACGGAAGCGGTGAAGGCCTTCGTGGTGAGGAAGGATCCGAAGCTCACCGCCGAGGACATCATCAAGTTCTGCCAGGGCCAGCTCACCAACTACAAGGTGCCGAAGCAGATCGAATTCCGGGATGCCCTGCCGAAGACCAATGTCGGCAAGATTCTCCGCCGCGAACTCCGCGACGAGAAGAAGCAGGAGGCTGCGGCTTGACAAGATCGTAGGATGGGTTGAGCGAAGCGATACCCATCACCCCTCGCGCAGGCGGTGATGGGTATCGCGAAGACGCTCAACCCATCCTACGCTTCGAGTTTTGCATGACCTCTCCCGCCGACATCATCACCTTCTGGACCGACGCCGGCTGGGACCGCTGGTACGCCAAGAACGACGCCTTCGACGCCGAGATCAGGGCGCGTTTCGTCTCCGCCTATGAAGCCGCCCGCGATGGCGCGCTGGCGTCATGGGAGGGCAGCGACGACGGCACGCTGGCGCTGATCCTCCTGCTCGACCAGTTTCCGCGCAACCTCTTCCGCAACGACCCCCGCGCCTTCGCGACGGATGCCGCCGCCTGCGCATTGGCCAAGCGCGCGATCGATCGCGGCGTCGGCGATCGCGTCGATCCGCAACTCCGCCAGTTCATCTATATGCCGCTGATGCATTCGGAGGAGCTCGCCGACCAGGAGCACTGCTGTGCCCTCTTCCGCGCTACCGGCGATGCCGACAATATGAAATATGCCGACATCCACGCGGACATCATCCGCCGGTTCGGGCGCTTCCCGCACCGGAATGCCGTGCTCGGGCGCGACACGACGGCCGAGGAGCAGGCGTTTCTGGATGCGGGCGGGTTCAAGGGGTGACGGCCAATATTGCCCGCCCCCTCGCCGCGGTCTAAACATCCCTCTCCACATCCGGAGAAAACGAGCATGAGCATCCAAGTCGGCGACAAGCTGCCCGAGACCAAGTTTCGCGTGATGACCGAGGAAGGTCCGGTGGTGAAGACCACCGACGACATCTTCAAGGGCAAGAAAGTGGCGCTGTTCGCGGTGCCCGGCGCCTATACCGGCACCTGCCACAAGATGCATCTGCCGAGCATCTTCCTCAACGCCTATGCCATCAAGGGCAAGGGCGTCGACACCATCGCCATCACCTCGGTCAACGACGCCTTCGTGATGAATGCCTGGAAGAAAGACACCGACCTGCGCGACGAAGCGGTGTTCCTGGCCGACGGCAATGCCGAATTCGCCAAGGCCATCGGCCTCGACCTCGACGCCTCCGGCAACGGCCTCGGCATCCGCTCCAAGCGCTATTCGATGCTGGTGGAAGACGGCAAGGTGACCAAGCTGAATCTCGAGCCGGCACCGGGCAAGGTGGAAGTCTCGGGCGGCGACACGCTGCTGGGGCAGTTGTAAGCACACATTAACTGTCGTCACCCGGCTTGACCGGGTGACCCAGTAATCACTGGCTTCGGTGAATATCTTTGACGATAGCGTTTACTGGATCGCCCGCTTTCGCGGGCGATGACAGTTAGAGTGATGATGACGGCCAGAATGATGGGCGCGTCAGTGTCCAAACATCACTGCTTCTTCCTCGCCTCCGCGAGCCCATCCCGCGCCAGCTGATCCGCGCGTTCGTTCTCGGCATGGCCGGCATGGCCCTTCACCCAGTGCCAGCGGATCTCATGCGTATGCAGCGCTGCATCCAGCCGCTGCCAGAGATCGACATTCTTCACCGGCTTCTTGTCGGCGGTCTTCCAGCCATTGCGTTTCCAGCCGTGAATCCAGCTCATGATGCCGTTGCGCAGATACTGGCTGTCGGTGTGAAGGTCGACCGAGCACGGCTTCTTCAGCGCTTCCAGCGCCGAGATCGCCGCCATCAGCTCCATCCGATTGTTGGTCGTATGGGCCTCGCCGCCCTTCAGCTCTTTCTCGGCATCGCCGAAGCGCAGGATCGCGCCCCAACCGCCGGGGCCGGGATTTCCTGAACAGGCCCCGTCCGTATAGATCGTCACCGGATGTGTGCTCACGCAGGCTGTCCCGCAGTCTCGACGCCGTAATCGGCCATGCTCTTCACCGACTGATGAAAGCGCAGCTTGCGGACATATTCCAGCGGATCCTTCGGCTTCACGAAGGCGCCTTCGGGGACATTGAGATAGTCCACCAGGCGCGTCAGCAGGAAGCGCAGCGCCGCGCCGCGCGCCAGCAGCGGCATCGCCGCCTGTTCGGCTGCGGTGAGCGGGCGCACTTTATTGTAGGCATTCAGCAGCGCCCGGGCCTTTGTGGCGTTGAACGAAAAATCCGGCTCGAAGCACCAGGCATTGACGCAGATCGCCACGTCGTAGGCGAGCATGTCGTTGCAGGAGAACGGGAAGTCGATCAGGCCCGACAGTTTGTCGCCGAGGAAGAAAACATTGTCCGGAAACAGGTCGGCATGGATCACGCCTTGGGGCAGATCATGCGGCCAGTGCGCGGAGAGATCGGCCAGTTCTTTTTCAAGAAACGCACGCAGACCGGGCTGCACCGTATCGGCGCGCGGCGCGGCCAGATCGAGCAGATGACGCCAGCCCTCGACCGAGAGGTTGTTGGCGCGCTTCAGCGGAAAATCGCTGCCGGCCACATGCATGCGCGCCAAGGCGTCACCGACGCCGGCGCAATGCACGGCGTTCGGCCGGCGTGGCCACATGCCTTCGAGGAAGTTGATGATCGCAGCCGGACGGCCGGCGAGTGACGAATACACCGCACCGTCGCGCGTCTTCTGCGGCTGCGGGCAAGTGACCCCGCGCGCCGACAGATGCGCCATCAGGCCGAGAAAATACGGCAGGTCGTCCAGCGCCACGCGCTTCTCATAGAGCGTGAGGATATACGCGCCCTTCGAGGTGTGGAGCAGGTAGTTGGAATTCTCGACGCCTTCGGCGATGCCCTTGTAGGAGAGCACTTCGCCGATATCGTATTGTTTCAGGAAGTCCGCGAGATCGTCATTGGCGACGTCAGTATAGACGGCCATGACCTCACGCGGCGGCTTCGGGACGCAGCGAGCGCGGCAGCGGGAAGAACTCGTTCTCCTCGGCAGCCGACACCGTCTCCACATTCAGCGTGTAGCGCTCGGCGAAGGCTTCCATGATCTCCTCGACGATCACTTCCGGCGCCGATGCACCCGCGGTGATGCCGAGGCTGGTGATGCCTTCGAACATGCTCCAGTCGAGATCCGAGGCGCGCTGTGCCAGCACCGACACACGGCAACCCTCGCGCTCGGCGACTTCGCGCAGGCGCTGCGAGTTCGACGAGTTCGGCGCACCGACCACGATCAGGGCGTCCACCACCGGCGCCACCTTCTTCACCGCCAGCTGGCGGTTGGTGGTGGCGTAGCAGATGTCTTCCTTGTGCGGGCCGTTGATGTTCGGGAAGCGCTCCTTGAGCACGGCCACGATTTCCGCGGTGTCGTCGATCGACAGCGTGGTCTGGGTCACGAAAGCCAGATTGTCCGGATTCTTCGGCTGGAAGGTCTGGGCATCCTCGGCGGTCTCGATCAGCTCGACCGCGCCCGGCGGCAGCTGGCCGACGGTGCCGACCACTTCCGGGTGATGCGAATGACCGATCAGCAGGATTTCGCGGCCGCGCTTGAAGTGGATCGCGGCCTCGCGGTGCACCTTGGTGACCAGCGGGCAGGTCGCGTCCAGCGAGAAGAAATTGCGCTGGCGGGCATCCTCGGGAACCGACTTCGGAACGCCATGGGCGGAGAACACGACCGGAGCGGTAGTATTATCCGGAATCTCGGCGAGTTCCTCGACGAAAATGGCGCCCTTGGTCTTCAGGCTGTCCACGACATATTTGTTATGGACGATCTCGTGGCGGACATAGACCGGCGCACCGTGGATGGCCAATGCGCGTTCCACCGTATCGATTGCCCGGACCACGCCGGCACAGAAGCCGCGCGGCGAACAAAGAACGATTTTCAGGTCCGGTTTGGTCATATCGGGGCGATCCATGTGCCTTGGCCTCCCGAAAAACGGGGGCGAGCAGTCAGATTGATGGAAAATCAGCCAAAGAGCTTGTTTGCATAAGGACTTGGGGCCGGTTTACGGCGCTGTCAAGGCCGAAACGTCCGCCATTGCGCGTCAGCCCCGGCACAGCTTATATAGAAGGCTAATTCCCCGTCATCCCCGATGACCAGACGGCTCCGCCTCCAAGAGGCGGGCGGAGCGCAAAGGAGATTTGCCATGAGCAATGCCCCGCTGATGCCAAAGGCGACGGCCGTGTGGCTGGTGGACAACACCGCGCTGACCTTCGACCAGGTCGCCGATTTCACCAAGATGCACGTGCTCGAAGTCCGCGCCATCGCCGATGGCGACGCCGCCCAGGGCATCAAGGGCATGGACCCGATCTCCAACGGCCAGCTGACCCGTGACGAGATCGAACGCGGCGAGAACGACGCGAATTACCGCCTGAAGCTCGAAGAGAGCAAGGTGGTGCTGCCGCCTGCCGCCAAGAAGAAGGGGCCGCGCTACACCCCGGTGTCGCGTCGCCACGAGCGCCCGAGCGCCATTCTCTGGCTGGTGCGGAACCATCCGGAACTCAAGGACGCCCAGATCATGCGCCTGGTCGGCACCACCAAGACCACCATCGCCTCGATCCGCGACCGCACCCACTGGAATGCGCAGACCCTGACCCCGATGGATCCGGTGACCCTCGGCCTGTGCTCGCAGCTCGAACTCGATTTCGAAGTGCAGCGCGCCGCAAAGGAAAAGCCGCTCGACCAGCAGGCCTATGGCGGCGCCACGCTGCTGCCGGCTTCGGAAACCACCCGCAAGGACGAGTACGAAGGTGCCGAGAAGAGCGACGACGATCTCAATGTCGACGCCGTGTTCGCCAAGCTGAAGGGCATCGGCGGCAAGAAGCAGGACGAAGACGAGGAGTAAGCGCGAAAGCGCCGAGTGCTTTGTGACGATCGAAAACGCGGCGAGCCATCGCCGCGTTTTTTGTTGGCTTGGTTCAATTGCATTTCGCTGCAACGGGACGATACACTACCCTGGTAGGGCGACGGCAAAATGGAGATCAGGTCAAATGGCGCGCTGGGTGGCAATTTTCGAGGACAATGCCGAAGCCGACTTCGGCTGGGTGCGCCGCGATCACGCCGAGGCGCACTTCGCCTATCTCAAACAACATGCCGCACAGATCCTGATCGGCGGCGGTTTTCGCAACGATCCCGGCGAGTGGTATTGTGGCGGCATGTGGGTGATGGAGGTCGACAGCCGCGAGCACGCGATCGCGTTGTGTGAGAACGATCCCTATTTCACACTCGGACTGCGCAAGGGATATCGGCTGCAGATCTGGGGCAAAGCCCCGTGTTACGGGACTGTGACGCTGTAAGTCGCAGGATCGGGGGAGCGGGGCGACACCGATGAAAGTCAAGGACGCCATTCAGCTCATTGAAAGCAATGGATGGTTTCTTGTCGTCACGCGCGGCAGCCACCGGCAGTTCAAGCATGCGGTCAAACCCGGACGCGTCACCATCGCTGGCAAACCATCAGACGACATTGCGCCGGGCACATTTGCAAGTATCTTGAAACAGGCGGGCCTGAAGGAGAAACGCTGATGCGCTACGCAGTGGTGATCGAAAAGGCCGAACACAACTATTCCGCCTATGTGCCGGACCTGCCCGGCTGCGTCGCGACCGGTGAGACGTTGCAAGCGGTCGAGAGCGAGATTCGTGACGCGATCCGCTTTCATATCGATGGGCTAAGAGACGACGGGCTCCCCGTGCCGGAGCCGACGAGCATCGCGGACTATGTTGAGGCTTAGTCTGTAGGGTGGGCAAAGCGTAGCGTGCCCACCCTCACCAGCCGTGCACTTGAAGGTGGGCACGCTGCGCTTTGCCCACCCTACAAATTCCCTCTCACGCCTTCTTCAGAAATTCCGTGCGCAGCACCAGGCCCTTCACCTTGTCGGTGCGGCCTTCGATCTCGTCTTGATTGTCGGTCAGGTGGATGTTCTTGATCACCGTGCCGCGCTTCAGCACCGTGGACGAGCCTTTCAGCTTCAGGTCCTTGATGAGCGTGACGGTGTCGCCCTCGGCGAGCAGCGCGCCGTTCGAATCCCTGACCTTGATATCCATGATGTCTTCCTGATGGTGCGATGGTATGGGACGGACCCAACAGGATGCGGCCCCGGAAAGCAACAGCGCTGGCCACAAAAAAGAGGGGCCGACACCTGTCAGCCCCTCAGTCATGCACAGAGAACGAATACTCAGAACTTGTAGGTGATGCCGGTGCTGACCAGCCACGGATCGAGCTTGACCTGGCCGGTGATCGGCGTGCCGTCGGCGAGGGTGCCCTCCCAGTTCGGGCGCAGCCACAGCTTCTTGACGTCGACGTTCCAGCCCCAGTGCCTGTCGATCATGTAGTCGAAACCGAACTGCAGGACGGGCGCGGCCGCATCCTTCAGACGGCTCTCGATCACCGCGCCGCCGGCCGCCGACTGGCTGAAGAACCAGGTGTAGTTCACGCCGGCGCCGATATAGGGCTTGAAGGCGCCGAGGTCGGTGAAGTGATACTGGAAGGTGAGCGTGGGCGGCAGCAGCCAGGCCTTGCCCACATCGACGCCGGCCAGCGCATCGGCACCGGACACGCTGTGCCTGGTGACGCCGAGGATGATTTCGGCGGCGAGGTTTTTGGTGAAGAAGTATGTGATGTCGAGTTCGGGGACGACGGCATCGGAGGTCTTCAGGCTGGAGCCCGCGACCTGATTGACGTGACCGCCATTCTCCGGGATCACGCCGAGCACGCGCAGGCGGATCATCCAGGGATTCCAGGCTTCCACCGCCGGCGCCTTGTAGACCGGCTTCACCGCGGCGAGATCCGCTGCATGGCTGGTGGTGGAAATGCCGGTGATGGCCGTCGCAGCCAGCAGCAGCGACATCGTCGTCCAGATCGTCTTCATGGGATGCGCCCCAATCCTCATTTCAGCGAGGCGATGGATTCGCGCTCGGTGACGGGGAAAGACGACGGATGCTGTACGGCGACTTTGATGTCGCTCAAAGCGAGTGGACGGCGCAGCGTGAGTCGACCCAGGCGTGGCGCGAAGGACACACGGAATTGAGGGAGATCAAGGGGAGCAGCGCCCCGCTCCGCCCCTCATGGTGAGGAGGCGCGCAGCGCCGTCTCGAACCATGAGATAGCGGAGCTCCGCATCCATCCTTCGAGACGCGCGCGATGCGCTCCTCAGGATGAGGGACGGAGTAATTAAGGCCGGCCCGGATTGTTGAGCATGTATTCGCCGAGATCACGCTGCTTGCGATCGGCGCGGGCGATGGCGTTGCTGCGCTGGACGTCGCGGTCCTTGCGGCAGGCCGAATATTGCGGCGAGCCGACCACCACGCCATTGGCACGGCAGACGGCGTCGTCATCATCGCCCATGCTCGAGACCGGCACATCGGAACGGCGCGCGCAGGCGCCCAGCAGCGTGGCGGCGAGCGTCAGGGCGATGAGGGAGGTCGGGGCAAGGCGCATGCGGGAATCCTGTCGGCAGTGTGGCGCCGTGTTTAGCGCGAAATGCGGGGATTGTAAGGTGCCTTACACCCTGCCCTTCAATGCGGCTCCGATCTCGTCCAGCGATTTCGGATCCTCGATGGTCGCCGGCATGGTCCAGGTCTCGCCATCGGCGATCTTCTTGATGGTGCCGCGCAGGATCTTTCCGGAGCGGGTCTTCGGCAGGCGCGTCACCGCAATGGCGAGCTTGAAGGCGGCGACGGGACCGAGCTTGTCGCGGACCAGGGCCACGACTTCCTTCTCGATCTCGGCATTCGCGCGCGTGACGCCGGCTTTCAGCACCAGGAAGCCGCAGGGCACCTCGCCCTTGATGGTGTCCTTGATGCCCAGCACGGCGCATTCGGCGACATCCGGATGCGAAGCCAGAATCTCTTCCATACCCCCGGTGGAGAGGCGATGGCCGGCGACATTGATGATGTCGTCGGTGCGGCCCATCACATAGACATAGCCGTCCTCGTCGAGATAGCCGGCATCGGAGGTTTTGTAGTAGCCGGGGAATTCGTTGAAATAGGCTTCCCTGCAGCGCTCATCCTGCTCCCACAGCGTGGGCAGGCAGGCCGGCGGCATCGGCAGCTTGATGACGATGGAGCCCATGGTGCCGGCCGGCACCGGCTTCGCGGCTTCATCCACCACTTCGACCTTGTAGCCGGGCATCGGCACCGTCGGCGAGCCGTGCTTGACCGGCAGCATACCGAGCCCGACAGGATTGCCGGCAATGCACCAGCCGGTCTCGGTCTGCCACCAGTGATCAATGACAGGCACCTTCAGCTGCTTTTCGGCCCAGTCCACCGTCGGCGGATCGGCGCGTTCGCCGGCGAGGAACAGTGTGCGGAAATGCGAGAGATCATATTTGCGGATGAAGCTGCCATCCGGGTCGTCCTTGCGGATGGCGCGGAAGGCGGTGGGCGCGGTGAAGAAGGCGACGGCCTTGTGCTCGGAAATGACGCGCCAGAACGCACCGGCATCGGGCGTGCCCACCGGCTTGCCCTCATACATGATCGAGGTCGCGCCATGGAACAGCGGCGCATAGATGATGTAGCTGTGGCCAACCACCCAGCCGATATCGGAGCCGCACCACCAGACCTCGCCGGGCTTCACGCCGTAGAGATTCTGCATCGACCAGGCGAGCGCAACCGCATGGCCGCCATTGTCGCGCACCACGCCTTTCGGCTTGCCCGTGGTGCCTGACGTGTAGAGGATATAGAGCGGATCGGTCGCCTGCACCGGCACGCAATCAGCGGATTTCTTCGCGGCGATCGCTGCGCTGCGCAGCTCCGCCCAGTCGTGATCGCGGCCGGCGACGAGTTCGCAGCGCTGCTGCGGGCGTTGCAGGATGATGCAGCCACCGGGCTTGGCGCTGGCGAGCGTGATCGCTTCATCGAGCAGCGGCTTGTATTGCACGATGCGTCCGGGCTCGAGACCGCAGCTGGCGGAGAGGATGAGTTTGGGTCGGGCATCGTCGATGCGCGTCGCCAGCTCCTTGGCTGCGAAGCCGCCGAATACGACCGAATGCGCCGCGCCGATGCGCGCGCAGGCAAGCATCGCGACGACGGCTTCCGGCACCATCGGCATATAGAGAATGACGCGGTCGCCCTTGCCGACGCCGTGGTCCTGCAGGATGGAGCCGAGCACCTGGGTCTCGTGCAGCAATTCGGCATAGGTGAATTTGCGGATCTCGTTGGTCAGCGGCGAGTCGTGGATCAACGCGACCTGATCGGCGCGGCCGCGCGCGACATGACGATCCAGCGCATTATAGCAGGTGTTGAGCACACCGCCTGCGAACCAGCGGCCATAGAGGCCCTGCGAGGGATCGAAGACCTTTTCCGCCGGCGCGATCCAGTCGATCGCCTTGGCGGCCTCGCCCCAGAAACCTTCCGGATCGTTCAGCGACTGCGCGTGAACCTCGTGATAGCGGCTGGTGGTCATGGCGTCTCTCCCGCTCCGGTCATTGCGTCCGGATTATTTATGGCCTGATTGTCGCGGGCCGCGCGGCTATTTCAAGGGGGCCTTTGGTTGGGGCTGCACCGACATCTTTGCGCCCATGCGCTCGATCTCCTGCGCCAGTGCCTTGTAATTGGCGCGCACCGCTTCGTTCTGCGGGTCGATCTTCATGGCCGCGCCAAAATCGCGGATGGCGCGTGGGCGATCACCCTTCTTGCGCAACAGCTCGCCGCGGGCATTGAGAATATCCGGACGCGTCAGGTCGATTTTCAGCGCCGTATCGTAATCGGCGATGGCGAGATCGATCTGATCCTTGCGGGCATAGGCGGCACCGCGCGCACTCGCAGCCTTCAGGCGATCGGCCGTCACCACCTTCTCGTTGCTGATCAGGTCGCCGCACACGGCAATGATTTTGTCGTCATCGACGGCCGCCACCGCCGCGAAGCATGGCGCGGTATCGACCTTCGGCACCGCCGGCGTGTCCGGATCGGTATCGACCGCCGCATGGGCGTTGCAGGCACCGAGCAGGATAACGGCAGCAAGGATAGAAATCGGCAGATGCATTACTTGATCAGGCCCTTCTCACGATAATAGCGCAGTGCGCCGGGATGCAGCGGCACCGGACTGCGGCTCACGGCCGCCGCGAGCTTGATTTCATGGCCGGCGCGATGCGCGACAGCGAGGTCATCGACGGCGTCGAACAGGCGCTTGGTCATCTGATAGACTAGCTCGTCGCTCACGGCCGCGCTCGTCACCAGATAGTTCATCACCGATGCGGTCGCGACCGGTTTCGTCTGGCCGCGATAGGTGTCCGCCGGGATCGTCGCAGCCCTGAACGGCGCGCCCAGCTTTTTCACGACCGATGCCGGGATCGGCACCAGCACCGTATCGCTGTTATCGGTCAATTCCTTGATCGATGTCACGCCGAGCCCGGCCGATTGCAGCGAAGCATCGAGTTCGTCCTTCAACATGCGCTGGGTGGATTCGGCAAACGGGATGGTCTCCGCCCTGCCCAGCGATTTGAAGCTCATGCCGGCGGCCGCAAAGATCTCGCGCGCATTGAGCTCAGTGCCGGATTTTGCGGCCCCCACGGCGAGGCTCCTGCCCTTGAGGCCCGCGAGCGAACGGATCCCGCTCTTCTTCGTCGCAACGATCTGGATGTAATTCGGATACAGCGCGCCGATCACGCGCAGGCGATCCTGCCTGGCGCCAAAGCCCGCCTCGGCGTCCCCGCGCCAGGCCAGCATCAGGGCATCACCGAGCGCGAAGGCGACCTGGCCGGTGCCCTGCTGCAGCCGCATCAGATTGGCCACCGAACCGTCGGTTGTCTCCACCCGCACTTTCGCGCCGGGGATATCGGCATAGACCATCGCGATGCTGACACCGAGCGGATAATAGACGCCCGAACTGCCGCCGGTGAGCACGGAAATGGATTCGGCACGCCCTGGCGCCACCCACAGGGCGAACATGCTCGCAAGCAATGCAACGCAGCAACGCTGTCCTGTCATTCGAATTCTGTTCATGTTGCATCGAGGGTGAACTGCCCGTTGCGGCGGGTCAATCGGCGCATGGACGCATCGCACGCGCGACGAAAGTTTCAGCGGTAAGCCCTTGCGCCAGCCGGTCAAACCGGCATGAATGCGCCGCATTAAAACTAATAAGGCCGGTAAATCCGGCTCACGGGAAAATCCCGGGGGAAGAAACATGGCTGACGACAAAGCGCACGCGCCCGAAGGCAACAAAATCGTCGAGGCGGAGATCGTCTCCGATGCGACGATGCAGAAGGTCGAGGAGCTGATCGAAGCCGAAGAGGGCGCGGCCAACCGTCTGCTTGGCTGGGCCGGTATCATCTCCACCGCCATCGCGGTCTCAATGAGCCTGTTCCACCTCTATGCCGCCTATGCGATCGTGCCGACGCAGGAGCTGCGTTACATCCATGTCGCCTTCACGCTGATCCTGGCCTTTCTGCTCTTCCCTGCCGCAAGGCGGTTCCGCGACCGCGTTCGCTGGTGGGACATCGTCCCGGGCATCATCGCCATCGGCACCGTGATCTATGCGTTGTGGGGCGGCGAGGATTTTACAGATCGCGCGACCGTGCCCGACCGCATCGACGTGATCGTCGGCATCGTCTTCATCGTGTTGCTGCTGGAAGCCACGCGCCGCACCACCGGTTGGATCATGCCGGTCGTCTCCATCTTCTTCATCGCCTATGCCATGCTCGGCCCGCATCTGCCGGCGCCCTGGACCCATCGCGGCTATGACCTGCCGCGTCTGGTCGGCCATCTCTTCATCACGCTGGAAGGCATTTTCGGTGTCGCGGTCGACGTCTCGGCAACGCTGATCATCCTGTTCACGATCTATGGCGCCTTCCTTGCGCAATCCGGCGCCGGAAAGTTCTTCATCGACTTTTCGCTGGCGCTGATGGGCAACAAGCCCAATGCGGCCGGCCGAACCGTGGTGCTGTCGTCGTTCCTGCTCGGCGGCCCCTCGGGTTCCGGTGTCGCCACCACGGTCATGATCGGCACCGTGGCTGCGCCGATGCTGAAGAAAGCCGGCTTCGAGAAGAACGCAGCCGGCGGCCTGCTCGCCGCTGGCGGTCTCGGCGCCATCCTGTCGCCGCCGGTGCTGGGCGCTGCGGCGTTCCTGATCGCGGAATTCCTCAAGATCAGCTATCTCGACGTGATCTGGATGGCCACCATCCCGACCATTCTCTACTACCTGTCGCTGCTGATCATGGTCGAGATCGACGCCAAACGCTTTGGCGCCAAGAACGTCAATATCACGCCCGAGCTCGGCCTCGGCGCGATGACCAAGCGCTACGGGTTCCACTTCATCTCGCTGCTCGCCGTCGTGGTCTTCATGGTGATCGGCTTCTCGCCGGCGCTGTCGGTGTTCTATGCGATCCTGGTGACGTTCGCGCTCAGCTTCCTGCGCAAGGACACCGCCTTGATGCCGAAGAAGCTGGTGAAGGCGCTGTCGGAAGGCTCGATCGGCGCACTCAATGCCGCCACGACCTGCGCCTGCGCCGGCATCGTGGTCGGCGTCGTCACCCTCACCGGCCTCGGCCTGAAATTCTCGTCCATCGTCATCGCCTATGCCGGCGGCAGCCTGCTGCTGACCGCGCTCTATACGGCGCTGATCGTCTGGATCATCGGCCTCGCGGTGCCGGTGACCGCGTCCTACATCATCTGCGCCGTTATCGCGGCGCCGGCGCTGATCAAGCTGGGCGTGCCGGACTACGCCGCGCATATGTTCATCTTCTATTATGCCGTGCTCTCGGAAGTCTCGCCACCCACGGCGCTGTCGCCTTTCGCAGCGGCCGCGATTACCGGAGGCGACCCGTACCGCACCACACTGCAATCCTGGAAATACACATTGCCAGCCTTCCTGGTGCCGTTCGTGTTCGTCTGCGATCCGCAGGGCGTCGGTCTCCTGCTGTCGATCCCGAAGGGCGGCTCGTGGGTGGACATCCTCGAAATCACCTTCAAGACCACCTGCGGCCTGCTCGCCCTCGCCGCCTGCGCGCAGAACTGGGGTCTGCGACAAAATACGCCGATCGAGCGCGGACTGCTTCTGCTATCGGGATTGCTGCTGGTGTTCCCGAGCCTGATCGAGGCGATCATCGAAGCCATCATCGGTCGCGACATCAGCTACACATTCCTGCCGGGCCTGATCATCGGCCTCGGGGTACTACTCTGGCAGGCACGCACCCGCGCCGAGCCGGTGGCGGCGTAGGAGACTTCAACAAGAACAAGACCAGCGGACGCCGCACATAAGCGGCGCCGCCAACTTCAGGGAGTGCAACGATGAAATGGACGGCTTTCAGCTTCGCTCTGCTCGGCATCGCCTGTGTGACACATCCGGCGACGGCGCAGGAAAAGACCATTGCGATCGCGACCGGCGGCACCGGCGGCATCTTCTATCCGCTCGGCGGCGGCCTTGCGAATATGCTGTCGCAGAAACTGCCGCATACCCAGGCCACCGGCGAAGTGACCGGCGGCAGCGTCGATAACATCAAGCTGCTGGAAACCGGCCAGGCCGATCTCGGCTTCATGACCGGCGACGTCGCCTCCGACGCCATCAAGGGCGAGCAGAAATTCAAGAAGCCGGTACCGTTGCGCACCATCGTCGCCGTCTATTCCAGCCCCGTGCATGTGGTGACCATTGCCGGCACGGGCATCGAGAAATTCGCCGACCTCAAGGGCAAGCGCATCTCCGGCGGCGCGCCGGGCTCGGCCTCGGAAGCGCAGACCTTCCGTTTGCTGGAGGCCGCCGGTCTCGACAAGGACAAGGACGTCAAGCGCGAGCGACTCTCGGTGGCGGAGTCGGCGGCAGCGCTGAAGGATCGCAAGATCGACGCCTTCTTCTGGGGCGGCGGCGTGCCGACCGCGGCGGTGGTCGATCTTGCGGCCACTCCGGGCGTGCATATCAAGCTGATCGAGATCGATCACCTGCTGGAGCCGATCGTCAAGAAATACGGCCAGATCTTCGCCCCCAGCGTGATCAAGGCCGGCAGCTATCCGGGCCAGACCACCGACAGCAAGGGCTTTGCCGCCTGGAACCAGATCATGACCACCGACAAGATGTCGGACGAGACAGCCTATGCGATCACCAAGGCGATCTTCGAGAACAAGGCCGATCTCGTCGCCGTGCACAAAGAAGCCGAGAACATCAATCTCGCCACGCAGACCCCGGCGCAATCGCCGGCGCCGTATCACCCCGGCACGCTCAAATATCTCAAGGAAGTCGGCGCTGTGAAATAACCACCGCGCCATCACCATCACTGGAGGGAGAGGAATTCCATGTTCAAGCATTTCAGGAAGACGACCATCGCCGTGGCTGTTATCGCCACTGCCGGTCTGGCCGGCGCGGCCATCGCGCAGCAGAAGACCATGGCCATCGGCACCGGCGGCACCGGCGGCGTCTATTATCCGCTCGGCGGCGCCATCGCCAATGTGCTGTCGAAGGCTCTGCCGAACACGCAGGCGACGGCGGAAGTCACCGGCGGCTCCGTCGACAATCTCAAGCTGATCGCCTCGGGCCAGAGCGAGATGGGCTTCACCATGGCCGACGCGGCGCTCGACGCCTTCAAGGGCGAAGACAAGTTCAAGAGCGGCAAGGTCCCGCTGCGCACGCTGCTGGTCGTCTATCCGAACCGCATGCATGTGGTGACGGTGGAAGGCACCGGCATCGAGAAGTTCTCGGACCTCAAGGGCAAGCGCGTCTCCACGGGTTCGCCCGGCAGCGCCACCGAAGTGATGGCCTTCCGCGTCATCGAAGCCGGCGGCCTCGACAAGGACAAGGACCTCAAGCGTGAGCGCCTCGGCGTCGCCGAAAGCGTCAACGCCCTCAAGGATCGCAAGATCGACGCTTTCTTCTGGGTCGGCGGCGTGCCGACGGCAGCCGTGACCGACCTTGCCGCGACACCTGGCATGAAGATCAAGATGATCGACCATGCGGATCTCGCCGACAAGATGAACGCCAAATACGGCAAGCTGTATTCGGCCTCGAATATCAGCAAGAGCATCTATCCCGGCATGGACAAGGACAATGCCAATACCGAGGTCTGGAACATCATCGTCACCAACGACAAGATGAGCGACGACGACGCCTACAACATCGTCAAGACGCTGGTGGAGAAGAAGGCCGACATCGTCGCCGTGCACAAGGAAGCCGAGAGCTTCAATCTCGACAACCAGGTGCAGGAGCGTTCGCCGGTCCCGTTCCATCCCGGCGCACTGAAATATTTCAAGGAAAAGGGCATCGGCAAGTAAATCCGGGCCACACGACCTGACTGCAAGCCGCGATGTGAAAGCATCGCGGCTTTTGCTTTTTGGCCGCCTTCTACGCTGCTTCCGACTGCCGCTGCCGGGCGACGGCCAGATCGTAATTTGATTGCAGCTTCATCCAGAACTCACCGGGCATCCCAAGGCGCCCTTCGAGCAGTACCGCCGTCTCGGCCGTTATCGCGCGCTTGCCGTTGATAATGCCCGTGATGCGATTTGGCGGCACACCAAGGTCGCGCGCAAGCGCTCGCGCAGAGAGATCATTGGGCTCCATGAACTCCTTCAGCAACATCTCCCCCGGCGTTGTCGGGAGACGTTGCATCTGAACCTTATCGCGCGGGATGCTCATCCGAGATTCCTAATGGTAATCGGCAATTTCGACATCATAGGCGTCGCCATCCATCCAAACGAAACAAAGACGCCACTGGCTATTGATCCGAATGGCATGCTGCCCTTTCCGATCGTCCTTCAAGGGATGGAGCCTGTTACTGGGCGGCAGTTTCAGACTTTCGAGCGTCGTTGCACTGTCGAGCATGTCCAGCTTGCGGCGGGCCACGACAACGAGATCGCCTGGAAAGCCCTTCTTGACTGGCCTCCCGGCGAAAATCTCGGCAGTCCGCTTGTCCGCGAACGTCTTGATCATGGCGTTACGTATCACATAACACCTCTCCGTTCAACGGCGGATGATTGCGAGTTGATTTTACCGCGGAACCGGAATCCTCGCCGCCATGTTGCCTGCCGGGCACCCTGACGTGCCGTGAGGGCCATCCGGTGCCAGCCGCCAACGAGACGACCCGACATCCGCTCGACGCGCTGAACTTCTTCCTCGCCGATGTGCGCGATGGGCTGGGGCCCTATCTCGCGATCTATCTGCTCACCGTGCAGAAATGGGATGAGGCCTCGATCGGCGCCGTGATGTCCATTGCCGCGATCGCCGGCATTCTGGCACAGACGCCGGCAGGCGCGCTGATCGACAGGACCACGGCCAAACGCGCCGCCGTGATCATCGCAGCGATCATCGTCACGGTGGGCTCCGTCGTGCTGCCGCTCTATCCCGGCTTCCTGTTCGTCGCGACCACGCAGGCGCTGACAGGAATCGCCGCCGCCATCTTCGCGCCGGCGCTCGCCGCCATCACGCTGGGTATCGTTGGGCCTCGTGCGTTCGCCAGACGCATCGGCCGCAATGAAGCGTTCAACCATGCCGGCAATGCGGTCGCCGCCGCGCTGGCTGGCGGACTGGCCTTTGCGTTCGGGCCTGTCGTCGTCTTCTGGCTGATGGCCGCAATGGCACTGGCCAGCATTGTCGCGATGCTTGCCATTCCCGCCGGAGCCATCGACCACGATGTCGCACGCGGCCTGCACGAACTCGAACAAGCCAAAGGCCACAGCGATGATCAACCTTCAGGTTTTCGCGTGCTGCTGACCAGCAAGCCGCTGTTGGTCTTCGCCGCCGCAACCGTGCTGTTTCACTTTTCCAATGCCGCGATGCTGCCGCTGGTCGGGCAGAAGCTCGCACTGGTCAACAATGCTCTCGGCACAACGCTGATGGCGGCCTGCATTGTCGCGGCGCAGGTCGTGATGATTCCGGTCGCCCTTATCGTTGGCCGCCAGGCGGACAACTGGGGACGCAAACCCATCTTCACTTGTGCCCTCGCGGTGTTGATCCTGCGCGGTGCGCTCTACCCGCTCAGCGACAATCCCTATTGGCTGGTCGGCGTGCAATTGCTCGACGGCATCGGCGCCGGCATCTATGGCGCGCTGTTCCCGCTCGTCGTCGCCGATCTCACCCAGGGCACCGGCCACTTCAATGTGAGCCAGGGAGCCATTGCAACTGCTGCAGGATTGGGCGGTGCGCTTAGTACTTTCGTCGCGGGTGTCATCATCGTCGTCGCAGGATATAGCGCTGCTTTCCTGACGCTTGCTGGCGTCGCTGCAGTTGGACTCATTCTGTTCATCATGCTGATGCCGGAGACGCGGCCAAACGGCGCATGTCATCCCCGCTTAGTACCGAATGCTTAAGGATGGTACGCCATTACTGTAGCAACCTGCGGTGCGGCGGCGTAGCTTGCGCGCAATTCGTCCCGCAGGGACTCGATCGCAAAGGACCCATCTGAAATGTCGTCGTCGATTCGCTTTCCGTCCCGCCGTTCCGTGATCCTTGGCGGCGCTGCCGCCCTCGGCACCCTCCCGCTGATCGGCCGCGGCGCCAGTGCGGCTGACTGGCCCACCAAGCCTGTGAAATTTGTCGTGCCCTTCGCCGCCGGCGGCACCACCGACATTCTCGCCCGCCTCGTCGCACAGAAGATGTCAGAGGAATACGGCCAGCAGTTCATCGTCGAGAACAAGACCGGCGCCGGCGGCAATATCGCAGCCGACTTCGTCGCCAAGGCCGATGGCGACGGCTACACGTTCCTGGTCGGCACGCCCGGCACGCATGCGATCAACAAGTTCGTGTTCAAGAACATGCCGTATGACCAGGTGAAGGACTTCTCGTCCGTCATCATCATCGCCAAGGTGCCGAACCTGTTCTCGGTCACCAACTCGCTGCCGGCCAAGTCGGTGCAGGAGTTCATCGAGCTGGCCAAGGGCAAGCCCGACCAGTTCTTCTACGGCACGCCGGGCCTCGGCTCGACCGCGCATCTGTCCACCGAACTGTTCAAGTCGATGACCGGTGTGAAGCTGACCCATGTGCCGTTCCGCGGCAGCGCGCCGGCGCTTACCGACCTGATCGGCGGCCGCGTGCATCTGATGATCGACAACCTGCCCGCCGCGCAGCCCTTCGCCGAGAGCAACCAGATCCGTCCGCTCGCGGTCTCGACCGCCAAGCGCTGGGAGCCCATGAAGGACATTCCGACCATCGCCGAAGCCGGCGTCCCCGGCTATGACGCCGCTTCGTGGTTCACCATCACCTCTCCTGCCAAGACATCGAAGGAGATCACCGGCAAGCTCAATGCCTCGGTCGACAAGTACATCAAGTCCGAGGAAGGCAAGGCGCGCCTGATCAAGCTCGGCGCCGACCCGGTCGGCGGTTCGCCGGCAGACATGGATGCCTATGTCCAGTCGGAATCCGAGAAGTGGGGCAAGGTCGCCCAGTTCGCCGGCATCAAGCCGGAGTAAGATGAACGGTCATCGTGAATGCGAAGGGCGGCTTTCAGCCGCCCTTTTCTTTTCAACGCTGCTATTCGAACTTCATATCGACACAGCGCGAGACGTCCGAACCGATCCCTGACGGAATGGTCACACAGGCGCGCACCCTCTGCTGGGTATTGTCGCTCGCCCACAGCACGACGCCACCGCTGCCGAAGAAGGAATTGGTGTTCGGCGGCTCGGTCTCCGCGACGTCGAACGAATAGTTGCCATCGGTATCGAAGATGCGCGCCTTCTTGCTGCAGCCGCCATCACTCTGCACGTTGATGACTTCCCTGGTGTCGCGCGTCATCGACAGCGACACGGTGCACCTGAAGTATTCCGACGTCTTGGCATTGAACAGATAGGCATAGGAGCGGCAGGTCGCCGTCGACAGCTTGCCGGGGCTGAGGCCACGGCTGCAGGAGATGCGCTGGTTGTGGCTGAGATTGAAATCGTCGGCCTGCGCCATGCCAGGCGCCAAGGCCGCAAGACCCGCGACCAGAATCCACTTGCAGAAACCACGCATTCGAACCATCCCCATCGCCGCGTCATTGCACCGGCTTGCCCGGCGGTGAAAGATAGTCGTGTCGCGCGGCGTGCGAAATGACAAACTGATTGAGATCACGCGGCTTGTTGACGGCACGCATGCGTTCGTGATTTGTTCAAGAGACCTCGTGCCGCCATCGGCACGTGTCCTTACCAGCATGACATATGGAGATCGGGGGATGACCGTTCGCGCCTTCACACTGCTTGGCGTCGCCATTCTGGCAGGCGCCGCATTCGTTCTGCCGGCTCATGTTCGACCGGCCCATGCGCAAGCGCCGACGCCGGGCGCTGTGCCCTGGGTGCTGACGCCGGACATGGGCTATGGCTATGACGCGTCGGGCAAGACTTTCGCGTACAAGATGGGCACCAACAACGCCAAGTTCCTGCTGAAGGGCGCGAAGAAAGTGCCGAAGAACACGCTGTTCTTCATCGGCGAGAACGGGCAGCTCTATATGCGAAGCGGCCCTTACCTGGAGAATGACGGTCGCTTCAAGTTCGGCCCGGGCTGAGCGAACTGTGACGCTGCCGTGACATCGGCGAAGGAGCGGCAAACGCCTCTCCCACCGCTGCACGAGAGATGATACAGAGCGCGTCATCTTCTTCCTGAAAGCTGAAAGCGCTCATGGCCAAACCGTCTCCCGTTTCGCCCCTTGCTCCCACCAATGTCCCGGCAATGCCTGAAATCGCGGGTGTTCGCCTCGGCACCGCGGCCGCCGGCATCCGCTACAAGGGCCGCACCGACGTGCTGCTCGCGGTGATGGACAAGGGCACGACGGCGGCCGGCGTGTTCACCACATCGAAGTGCCCGTCGGCTCCGGTGGAATGGTGCCGCGCGGTGCTGAAGGGCGGCAAGGCACAGGCGCTGGTGGTGAATTCCGGCAACGCCAACGCCTTCACCGGCAAGACCGGCAAGGCATCGACAAAACTCACCGGCGACATCGCGGCGAAGGCCGTCGGCTGCAAGCCGAACGAGATCTTCCTAGCCTCCACCGGCGTGATCGGCGAGCCGCTCGATGCCACCAAGTTCAACGGCGTGCTCGACAAGCTCGCTGAAACCGTCACGCCCGATGGCTGGCTCGAGGCCGCCAAGGCGATCATGACCACGGATACTTTTCCGAAGGTCGCCACCGCCAAGGTGAAGCTCGGCAAGGCCACGGTCACCATCAACGGCATGGCCAAGGGCGCCGGCATGATCGCGCCGGACATGGCGACCATGTTGTCCTTCATCTTCACCGACGCGCCGATCTCGGCGCCGGCGTTGCAGGCGCTGCTCAAGGCCGGCGTCACGGATTCGTTCAACGCCGTGACCATCGATGGCGATACCTCGACCTCCGACACGCTGCTGATGTTCGCCACCGGTGCTGCGGCGGCGCAGGGCGCGCCAAAAATCACCAAGGCGAGCGATGTGCGCCTGAAAGCTTTCGTGAAGGCGCTGCATGTGATCCTCAACGATCTCGCCGAGCAGGTCGCCCGTGACGGCGAAGGCGCGCGCAAGCTCGTGGAAGTCGTCGTCGAAGGCGCGACCACCAAGGCATCGGCCCGCAAAATTGCCATGTCGATCGCCAATTCGCCGCTGGTGAAGACGGCGATTGCCGGTGAGGACGCCAATTGGGGCCGAGTGGTGATGGCCGTCGGCAAGGCCGGCGAGCCCGCCAATCGCGACAAGCTGTCGATCTCGTTCAACGGCATCCGCGTCGCCAAGTCGGGTGCGCGCGATCCGTCCTATGACGAGACCGAAGTCTCCAATGCGATGAAGAACGACAAGGTGCAGATCAAGGTCGCGCTCGGCCTCGGCAAGGGCCGCGACCGCGTGCTGACCTGCGACCTGACCAAGGAATATGTCGCCATCAATGGCGACTACCGGTCGTGAAGCTCGTCCTCGTCGTCGCCTGTGCGCTGATCGATGCCGACGGCCGCGTGCTCATCGCACAGCGGCCGGAAGGCAAGACACTAGCCGGCCTCTGGGAATTTCCCGGCGGCAAGCTGGAGCCCGATGAGCGGCCAGAGGCGGCGCTGATCCGCGAATTGCATGAGGAGCTCGGCATCACGGTGAAGGAAGCGTGCCTGGCGCCGCTGACCTTCGCCAGCCATGCCTATGACGATTTCCATCTGCTGATGCCCCTCTATATCTGCCGGCGCTGGGAAGGGCTGGCGATCTCGAAGGAAGGCCAGAACCTGAAATGGGTGCGGCCGAACAAGCTGCGCGACTATCCGATGCCGGCGGCGGACATTCCGCTGATCCCGCATTTGACGGGGTTGTTGTAACTCGCAGCCGTAGCCCGGATGCAGCGCAGCGTAATCCGGGAATCAGAGTTTCAGCGGACTGCCGGTCCCCGGATTTCGCTGCGCTCCATCCGGGCTACTCCTTCGTCACACCCCGCACCGCATCCGCCAGGCTCGCTTTCGCCGATCCCGGCTTCAGCGGCTTTTGCTGGCTTTCATGCGGCGCCCAGCCGGACAGCCAGATGATGTCGAAAGTCGCACGGATGCGACCATCGGCGTCAGCAAAGCGCTCCGCATAGATCTGCGCCATGCGAAGCAATGTCGCGCGGCGCAGCGGGGTGCGGCGGCGCTCGACGAGGATATTCGTCGCGCCCATGCGCCGCAGATCCTGCATCAGCGCGAAGGCGCTGCCGTAGCGCACGACGACATTGTCGACATCGGTCACCGGCAGCGCAAAACCCGCACGTTGCAGCAACGCGCCGACATCGCGCAGATCGGCCATCGGCGCGACACGCGGCGAGATGCCGCCTTCGAGCTCAGCTTCAGCCGCGGCGAAGGACTGGCGCAGTTCGGTGAGCGTATCGCCGCCGAGCAGCGCGGCAATGAGAAAACCGTCCGGCTTCAGCGCGCGGCGCAGCTGCGCCATCACGCCGGGCAGATCATTGACCAGATGCAGCCCGAGCGCGGAGACCGCCAGATCGAGCGAGGCCGGCGCGAGGCCGAGGCCTTTGCTCTCGTCGTCAGGCACATCGACATGGGCGAGCGAAGCAACGCGGCTTTTGAGCGTATCCGCCAGGCTCGAGCCGGGCGTCGCGACATCCACGCCATTGCTGAACTGCCGCAACACGGCCTGCAGGCGGTCATTCATATCCTCGATGACGCGATCGAGCAGGAAGGTGTCTGCACCTTGCTTGTTCGCACGCGCCTGTCGCGCGCGGAGAAGGGCACGGTCGAACAGGAGCGGGGCGGCGTGCGGCTGGTTCATGGGGCGCTTGGTACGCCGAAGCGGGAGGTGGGGCAATCGCGCTTGAGCCGTGTAGGGTGGGCAAAGGAGCGAAGCGACGTGCCCACCTTCAGATGCACGGCCGGTGGAGGTGGGGACGCTGCGCTTTGCCCACCCTACAACTTGAGCATTTAGCCATCCGGGATTAGCCTTCCCCCATGGACACCGAAGCAACCGCACCGTGGTCCCTGCCCGCACACTTGCGCGGCGCGCTGCATTATTGCCGGCGCACCCTCGCGCAATCCGCCCGCCTCGCCCTCGACATCGCACTCCCGCTGCAATGCGTTGCCTGCCGGGAACCTGTCGCCGGCGATGGCGTCTGTGCGGCCTGCTGGAGCCAGTTGTCCTTCATCGCGCCGCCCTTCTGCAGCCGGCTCGGGATCCCCTTCGTCTACGATCCCGGCCCGGACATCCTGTCCATGCAGGCCATCGCCGCACCTCCCGCCTATCACCGCGCCCGCGCCGCCGTCCGCTATGACGAGGTGGCACGGACGCTGGTGCATCACCTGAAATATCACGACCGCACCGACCTCGCCCCGACCATGGGCAAATGGATGGCGCGCGCCGGCGCCGAATTGCTGGCGGAAGCCGATGTCGTGGTTCCGGTGCCATTGCACTGGCGGCGCGGCTTCAGCAGGCGATTCAACCAGTCAGGGGCGCTGGCAAAGGAAATCGGACGTGCCAGCGGCGTTCCGGTGGCATGCGACGCCCTGCGCCGCGTCCGCCCCACCGAGCACCAGATCGGCCTGTCACGCGCCCAGCGCGCCACCAATGTGCAAGGCGCGTTCAAGGTGCCCTCCGAACGCCGCCACGAGATTCAGGGCCGCCGGATCGTGCTCGTCGATGACGTGCTGACATCGGGGGCCACATCCGACGCCTGTGCCCGCGCGCTGCTGCGGGCCAAGGCTGCGCAGGTCGATCTGCTGGTCTTTGCGCGGGTTGTCGAGGCCCGCGGCGGTCCCATATAATCCGGTGACACAATTCTGTGACGTCCCTGGAGTGCCCGGCATGGCCGCCGCCATCGAAATCTATACCCGCCCCGGCTGCGGCTACTGCAGTGCCGCCATCTCGCTGCTCCAGCGCAAGAAGGCGGAATTCACCCATTTCGACACGGCGACCGATCCAAACCTGCGGCAGGAAATGTTCGACCGCACCCGCCCCGGCGCCACCTTCCCGCAGATCTTCATCGGCGGCGCGCATGTCGGCGGTTGCGACGACCTCTATGCCCTCGACCGCGAGGGCAAGCTCGACGGCATGATCGCCGGGGAAGGAGCCACCTCATGAGCGAGACCCCGACCACCTTCGTCGCCGCCATGGTGCAGATGCGCACCGGCCTCAATCCGCGCGACAGCCTCGAACAGGGCCGCCACCTGATCCGCGAAGCTGCCCGCGCCGGCGCCAACTACGTGCAGACGCCGGAAGTCACCAACATGATGCAGACCGGCCGCGCCGGGCTGTTCGAGCATCTGCGCCGCGAGGAAGACGACGAGTCGCTGAGGGCCTATCGCGCGCTCGCTGCCGAACTCGGCATCTATCTGCATATCGGATCGATGGCCGTGCAGGCGACGCCGGAGCGTGCGGCCAACCGCGCCTTCCTGATCTCGCCGGGCGGCGACGTGCTCGCCACTTACGACAAGATCCACATGTTCGACATCGATCTGCCGAACGGCGAGACCTATCGCGAGTCCGCCAACTATCAGCCGGGCGAGACCGCCGTGATCTCCGACCTGCCCTGGGGCCGCATCGGCATCACCATCTGCTACGACGTCCGCTTCCCCGCGCTCTATCGCGCACTGGCCGAAGCCGGCGCCTCGTTCCTCACCGTCCCCTCGGCCTTCACGCAGAAGACCGGCGAAGCGCATTGGCACACGCTGCTGCGCGCCCGCGCCATCGAGAATGGCTGTTACGTCTTTGCGGCGGCACAGGGCGGCACGCATGAGAACAAGCGCTCCACCTATGGCCATTCGCTGATCGTCGATCCGTGGGGCGTGGTGATCGCTGAAGCCAAGGGCACCGATCCCGGATTCATCATTGCCGAGATCGACACCGCGAAGGTGAAGGAGGCGCGCAGCACGGTGCCGTCGCTGCAGCATGGCCGCCGCTTCGGCATCCGCGACCCCAAGGCCGGGCCGGACCATCTGCATCTGGTCCGGGACGCGAAATGATCCGTTACAATCTGCGCTGCGACAAGGGACACGGCTTCGAAAGCTGGTTCCAGAGCTCCGGTGCCTACGACAGTCAGGTGAAGCGCAAGCTGGTGACCTGCCCGCAATGTGGCTCGGCGAAAGTCGAGAAAGCCATCATGGCTCCGCAGATCGGCCGCAAGGGTAACCAGAAACAACAGGACGTCGTTGCCCAGCCTGCGCAGGCGGACACTGCGCCCCTGATGATGGCGCCGCAGGAAGTCGAACTGCGCGCCAAGCTGAAGGAATTGCGCGACCACATCGTCAGCAATGCCGACAATGTCGGCGAGAGCTTTCCGACCGAAGCGCGCGCCATGCATTATGGCGACAAGGAGCATCGGCCGATCTACGGCGAAGCTTCACTCGAGGAAGCGCGCTCGCTGATCGATGAAGGCATCGAGGTAGCACCGATCCCCGTGTTGCCCGGCGACCGGAACTAAGCGCGTTCATCTACATTAACGCTTTATTGCGCGGCGAATATTGTTCGCCTTTGCCGGTCATCAGAAGCATTTTCGACGTACGACGATTTTGTGTCGTCGGAGTCACAGCGCGCACAAATGCTTGCGCGGGCCTTGAGAGCCAGCGAATCTCGCCTAACTTATAGTCAAGTGCCTTAAGATGAGTCGCGCATTGCACTCAGATCGCATTGCGCGGCGAAGGACCAGGATGTGTCCTTAAGGCCAAGCGCTGATGTTGAGTCGCGATCGAATTTAAGATGGGCGCCTTTACCACGAAAAGGGATCGCGATCAATAGGACGGCCGACCGACCAAAGGAGAGAGGGATCAATGTATAACGATTCTCTGTTCAATGCGTTCGCTCGAACCTTCGAAGCCCGGAGCCAGACGGACATGTCGATGTCCGAATATCTGGAGTCCTGCCGCGGCGACCCCATGAAGTATGCGAACGCTGCAGAACGACTTCTTGCTGCGATCGGTGAACCTGAAATGATCGACACGGCCAAGGACTCCCGCCTTGGCCGTATTTTTTTGAACCGTACCATTAGGTCATATCCGGCCTTCGCCGGCTTCCACGGCATGGAAGACACGATCGAACGCATCGTCGCCTTCTTCCGCCATGCCGCGCAGGGATTGGAAGAGCGCAAGCAGATCCTCTATCTGCTCGGCCCGGTCGGCGGCGGCAAGTCGTCGCTTGCCGAACGCCTGAAGCAGCTGATGGAGGTACATCCGATCTATGTGCTGAAGGCCGGCGATGAACTCTCGCCGGTGTTCGAGAGCCCGCTGTCGCTGTTCGATCCCGATCAGCTCGGCCCGATGATCGAGGAGAAATACGGTATCCCACGCCGACGCCTCACCGGCTTGATGTCGCCGTGGTGCTACAAGCGTCTCGAAGCCTTCGGCGGTGACATTTCACAATTCCGTGTTGCGCGCATCCAGCCGTCGCGGCTGCGCCAGATCGGTATCGCCAAGACCGAGCCCGGCGACGAAAACAATCAGGACATCTCCTCGCTGGTCGGCAAGGTGGATATCCGCAAGCTGGAGACCTACGCGCAGAACGATCCCGACGCCTACTCCTATTCCGGCGGCCTCAACCGCGCCAATCAGGGCGTGCTTGAATTCGTCGAAATGTTCAAGGCGCCGATCAAGATGCTGCATCCGCTGCTGACAGCGACGCAGGAAGGCAACTATATCGGCACCGAGAACATCGGTGCGATTCCGTTCACGGGCGTGATCCTCGCTCACTCCAACGAGTCGGAGTGGCAGAGCTTCAAGACCAACAAGAACAACGAAGCCTTCATCGATCGTATCTGCGTCATCAAGGTGCCCTACTGCCTGCGTGTCGCAGAAGAACAGAAGATCTACGAGAAGCTGATATCGAGCTCCGAACTTGCCTCGGCGCCCTGCGCTCCGGCGACGCTGGAAACCCTCGCCCGCTTCTCGGTGATGTCGCGCCTGCGCAAACACGAGAACTCGACCACCTTCGCCAAGATGCGGGTCTATGACGGCGAAAGCCTGAAGGAGTCCGATCCGAAGGCGCGCAGCGTCCAGGAATACAAGGACGCCGCCGGTGTTGATGAAGGCATGGACGGTGTCTCGACGCGCTTCGCGTTCAAGATCCTGGCGGCGACCTTCAACCACGACACGCTGGAGGTCGGCGCCGACCCCGTGCATCTGATGTACACGCTGGAACAGGCGATCCGGCGCGAACAACTGCCCGACGAAGTCGAGAAGCGCTATCTCGAATTCATCAAGGCTGAACTCGTGCCACGCTATGCCGAATTCATCGGCCACGAAATCCAGAAGGCGTATCTGGAATCCTATGCCGATTACGGCCAGAACCTGTTCGATCGTTACGTCGACTATGCCGATGCCTGGATCGAAGATCAGGACTTCAAGGATCCCGACACCGGCCAGATGATGGACCGCGATCTGCTCAATCAGGAACTGAGCAAGATCGAGAAGCCGGCCGGGATCGCAAACCCGAAGGACTTCCGCAACGAGGTGGTCAAGTTCTCGCTGCGCTCGCGGGCGCATAATTCCGGCAAGAACCCGACCTGGACCTCCTACGAGAAGATCCGCGAAGTGATCGAGAAGCGCATCTTCTCGCAGGTCGAGGATCTTCTGCCGGTCATCTCGTTTGGTTCGAAGAAGGACGGCGACACCGAGAAGAAGCATGACGACTTCGTCGCCCGCATGGTCGAGCGCGGCTACACCGAACGTCAGGTGCGCCGTCTCGTCGAATGGTACATGCGGGTGAAACAGGCGGGCTGACAACAACGTAGCTTCGTCATGGCGGGCAGTTTCCGCTCCTCGCCATGACGGGGTGATGGACTGAAGGCATCACAAGGACCCACGCGGCCATGCATATCGTCGATCGGCGCCTCAATCCGAGTGGCAAGAGCCTGGAGAACCGGCAACGGTTCTTGCGGCGGGCCAAGACTCTGGTGCAAGGCGCAGTCAAGAAGGCATCCCAGGACCGCGACATCAAGGAGGTCCTGGAAGGCGGCGAAGTCACGATCCCGCTCGACGGCATGAATGAGCCGCGTTTCCATCGCGAAGGTGGAGTGCGCGATCGCGTCCTCCCCGGCAACAAGAAATTCGTCGAAGGCGACATCCTGCAGCGGCCGCAATCGAAAGGTGGTGGTGGAAACGGGGCCGGCGAAGGTGACGGCGAGGACGCATTCCGTTTCGTCCTCAGCCGCGACGAATTCGTCGATATCTTCCTTGACGATCTCGAACTGCCCGATCTCTCCAAGCGCAAGCTGGCCGAGGTCGAGAATGAGGGCCTGCGGCGTGCGGGCTATACGACATCGGGCTCGCCAGCGAATATCTCGGTCAGCCGCACCGTGCGGCTGGCCATGGCAAGGCGCGTCGCGCTGCAGCGGCCGCGGCCGGAAGCGATTGCGGCGCTCGAGGCTGAACGCGACGCATGCCATGATGACGAACGTCGCATGCAGCTCGTCGCCGAGATCGAGCGGCTGAAATCCAAGATCAAGCGCATCCCGTTCATCGATCCCATCGATATCCGCTATCGCCGCTTCGAGACCGTGCCGAAGCCGGTGGCGCAGGCCGTCATGTTCTGCCTGATGGACGTGTCCGGATCCATGTCCGAGCACATGAAGGATCTCGCCAAGCGATTCTACATGCTGCTCTATGTGTTCCTCACCCGGCGCTACAAGAAAGTGGAGATTGTCTTCATCCGCCACACCGACCGCGCCGAGGAAGTCGACGAGCAGACCTTCTTCCACGGCCCGGCCTCCGGCGGCACGCTGGTGTCGAGCGCCCTGGAGACCATGCACGAGATCGTGCAGTCGCGCTTCCGCCCCGCCGACTGGAACATTTATGCCGCGCAGGCATCCGACGGCGACAACTCCTATGCGGACAGCGACCGCACGGGCGCGCTGCTGAAGGATGCGATCCTCCCGGTGTCGCAATTCTTCGCCTATCTCGAAGTGGGCGAAAGTGGCGGCCATCCGTTCGAGATGTCGGAATCCTCGTTGTGGACGCTGTATCAGCGCCTGCGCAATGAGGGCGAGCCGCTCTCCATGCGCAAGGTCAACGACCGCAGCGAGATTTTCCCGGTCTTCCACGATCTGTTCCAGCGCCGCACTGGCAAGGAGGTGGCTCCATGAGTGAGACCCGCGAACGACTGTTCGAAGGCGCCGACTGGGACTTTACGACGATCCAGCGCATCCACGACGCCTGCGAGGAGATCGCGCTAAAAGATCTCGGCCTCAATGTCTATCCGAACCAGATCGAAGTCATCACCGCCGAGCAGATGCTCGACGCCTATTCCTCCGTCGGCATGCCGCTCTACTACAAGCACTGGTCGTTCGGAAAGCAGTTCGCGCATCAGGAAGCGTCCTATCGCAAGGGCCTGATGGGGCTCGCCTATGAAATCGTGATCAATTCGTCGCCCTGCATCTCCTATCTGATGGAGGAGAACACGGCGACCATGCAGACGCTGGTGATCGCGCATGCCGCCTTCGGGCACAATCATTTCTTCAAGAACAATTATCTGTTCAAGCAGTGGACCGATGCCGACGGCATTCTCGATTATCTCGATTTCGCCAAGGCCTATGTGGCGCAATGCGAGGAGAAGCACGGCCGCATTGCCGTCGAGCAGACGATGGATGCCGCCCATGCATTGATGTCGCATGGCATCGACCGCTATCCCGGCAAGAGATCACTCGACCTGCGCGCCGAGGAGAAGCGCGCGCGGGAACGTCGCGAGCATGAACAGGCAACCTTCAACGATCTCTGGCGCACGGTACCCACCGGCCCGTCGAAAAACCGGACGGAACTCAGCGCCGAGCGCCGCCGCGCGCTGCTCGGCCTGCCGCAGGAGAACCTGCTCTATTTCCTGGAAAAGGCCGCACCGCGCCTGCACACCTGGCAGCGCGAGCTGCTGCGCATCGTCCGCAACATCGCCCAGTATTTCTACCCGCAGGGCCAGACCAAGGTGATGAACGAAGGCACGGCGACTTACGTGCACTACCGCATCATGACCGCGCTGCACGAACGCGGCCAGATCACCGACGGCAACTTCCTCGAATTCCTCGGATCGCACACCAATGTGGTGTTCCAGCCCGATTTCGACAGCCAGTATTTCTCCGGCTTCAACCCCTACGCGCTCGGCTTCGCGATGATGCAGGACATCGAGCGCATCGTGACCAATCCGGAAGACGAGGACCGCGACTGGTTCCCCGACATTGCCGGCAAGGGTGACGTCATGGGCGTGCTGCGCGATGTCTGGGCCAATTATCGCGACGAGAGCTTCATCAGCCAGTTCCTGTCGCCGCGCCTGATGCGCCACATGCGCATGTTCCACCTGCATGACGATCCCGACGAAACATCCGGCATCCTGGTCGAGGCGATCCACAACGAGCGCGGCTATCGCAGCATCCGCCGCGCGCTGTCGCGGCAATATGATGTCGGCCTGATCGATGCCAATATCGAGGTGATGGATGTCGATCTCGCCGGCGACCGCCGCCTGATGCTCAAGCATTCCGTGCTGAACGGCGCCCTGCTGAACGAGACCGACGCCAAGCGCGTGTTGCAGCATCTGGCCGATCTGTGGAGCTACGACGTCTCGCTTGCCGAGGTCGATGCCTCCGGCTCGGTGCTGAAGGAGCACGTTGCCCATCCACGCGTCATGGCTGCGGCGGCCTGACCCGTCTCTTTCCGTCTCTCCCGTAAACTTCCCTGCCCGGCTCTTCGCCGGGCGGGGACTTTCATTTTAACCTGTAGGGTGGGCAAAGCGCAGCGTGCCCACCTCAATCAGCCGTGCATTTGAAGGTGGGCACGGCGCCAGGCGCCTTTGCCCACCTACGACATTCTTGCGCTTCCCGCTCATATAGGGTACCCCCCTATCCCTATGTCCCATCTCACTGCCGACAAGACAAAGCTGCTCGCCCGGGTCCGCCGCCTCGCCGGCCAGATGGCCGCGATTGAGAAGGCCATTTCCGAGGACGCCGGCTGCGCCACCATCCTGCATCAGGTCGCGGGCGTGCGCGGCGCTGTCAGCGGGCTGATGGACGAGCTGATCGAGGACCATGTCCGCGAGCATGTCGCCCATCCCAAGCTCTCCGCCAACGCCCGCGCCGAAGGCGCCGAAGAGCTGATCGCCGCGATCCGGCGCTACGCCAAATAGGATTCGTCATGAGCAACCGCGATACGGATGCCCTCGCCCACGACCACGTCTTCCTCGGCCGGGATCACGATGCCAATACGCGCCGCACGCTGTGGGTCGTCGTTCTTACCGCTTTGATGATGGTCGGCGAGATCGTCGCCGGCACCGTCTTCAATTCGATGGCCTTGCTGGCCGACGGTTTCCACATGGCAACCCATGCGGTGGCGCTCGCCGTCGCGGCCGGCGCCTATGCCTATGCCCGGCGCAACGCCCATAACCGTCGCTTCACCTTCGGCACCGGCAAGGTCGGCGATCTCGCCGGCTTTGCCTCGGCGCTCATTCTGGCCGTCATCGCCATCGGCATCGCCGTGGAGTCGGTGCAGCGCCTGTTCACCCCCTCCACCGTCGCCTTTGGCGAGGCCACGGTGATCGCCGTGATCGGCCTGGCCGTGAATGTCGCCAGCGCATTCCTGCTCAGCGGCGGCCACCATCACCACGGACACGATCATCATGACCATCACGATCATGGGCATCACCATGACCATGGCGCCCATCATCACGACAACAACATGCGCTCCGCCTTCATGCATGTACTGGCCGATGCGCTGACCTCGGTGCTGGCCATCGCCGCCCTGCTCGCTGGCCGCTATCTCGGCTGGGTCTGGCTCGATCCCGTCATGGGCATCGTCGGCGGCATCGTCATTGCCATCTGGTCGTGGAATCTGCTGCGCGACACGTCGAGCGTGCTGCTCGATACCGCCGACCCGCATCTCGAACAGGAGATCCGCGACGAGGTCGAGCGCCCCGGCGATGCCCGCATTTTCGACCTTCATGTCTGGCGCGTCGGTCCCGGGGCGCACGCGGCCATCGTGGCCTTTGCCGGCGCCGCCAGCGCCGATGCCGTGCGTCAGCGTCTCACCGCCGTGCATGAGCTGCAGCATGTGACGGTGGAGGCGCGCTGACCCACTCCAGGCTGTTGGCAACCGCCGGAAGCCTGATTAACCTGACACCCTCACCGCCAGCCAATGGCGGAGCAAGACTGTCAGGGAATGGATATGCCGGAACGAATTGCACCCGTGACCCGCCATGAGGTGCTCTATGACGATCGTGTCGTCGCCTGCTTTGCCGATCGCCCGCCGAACCTCGATGCCATGCTGCGCGCGGCCGTCGCACGCAAGCCGGACGGCGCCGCGCTGGTGCTTGGCGATGAACGCATCACTTATGCCGAACTCGATCGCATCGCCGAGAATGTTGCACGCAACCTGATTGCCGCCGGTTTCCGGAAAGGCGAGCGCATCGCGATGCTGCTCGGTAACTGCCTGGAGTTCATGTTCTGCGCGCTCGGCGCCAGCCGCGCCGGAATGATCGTCGTGCCGATGAACACGCGCCAGCGCGCGCCGGAAATCGATTATGTGCTGAAGCAATGCGGCGCATCGGCGCTGGTCTATGAAGCCGATTGCGAGGTCAATCTGCCTGCATCATGCGCGGAGCTTCGCGGCCAGTGGGTGGTCGGCAGCGGGCGCGCAGCCTCCTTCGCCGGGCTGATGAAGGATGCACCAGCGGTGGCGTTCCCGGAGCTGCATCAGGAAGACACCGCCTATCTGCTCTATACATCGGGCACCACGGGCCACCCGAAAGGCGCCATGCTTACCCATGCGAGCATCATCCATTCGACGCTGAACTTCCGGCACGGCTACGATCTGGGCGAAAACGACGTCACCATGCTGGCCGTGCCGGCGTCGCATGTGACCGGTCTGGTGGCCTTGATCCTCACGAGCATCAATGTCGCCGGCACCCTCGTCATCATGCCCGCCTTCAAGGCCGCCGATTTCCTCACCCTCGCCGCCCGCGAGCGCGTGACCTACGCGCTGATGGTGCCGGCGATGTACAATCTCTGCCTGCTGCAGCCGGATTTCGACCAGCACGACCTGTCAGCCTGGCGCATCGCGGGCTTTGGCGGCGCACCGATGCCGGAGGCGACCATCAAGCGCCTCGCGCAGGCGCTGCCGAAACTCAATCTCTGCAATGCCTATGGCTCGACCGAGACGACCTCCCCCGCAACGATGTTTCCGCCGGGCTCGCCGGTCGTAAAAATCAATACGGTCGGCCGCCCGGTGACGGGCGCCTATATCATCATTGCGGATGACGACGGACGCGAAGTGCCGCGCGGACAGGATGGCGAGCTGCTGATCTCAGGAGCAATGGTCGTGCCCGGTTACTGGGACAATCCCGATGCGACACGCAACGGCTTCGTCGGCGGCTACTGGCGCTCCGGCGATATCGGCCGCATGGATGCGGAAGGCTATGTCAGTGTGGTCGACCGCAAGAAGGACATGATCAACCGCGCCGGCTTCAAGATCTACTGCACCGAGGTGGAGAATGTGATGTCGCATCATCCCGCCATCGTCGAGAGCGCGGTGGTAGGCAAGCCCGATCCGGTGCTGGGCGAACGCGTGCACGCCTTCGCCTACAGCCCCGATGGCGGCGACGAGGCGGATGTCCGGAAATACTGCGCGGAACGATTGAGTGACTACAAGGTCCCGGACAGCGTGACGTTCCTGAAGGAGCCGCTGCCGCGGAACGCGAACGGGAAGATTCTCAAGACCGAATTGCGGAAGATGATGGCTCTGCCGTAGGGCGGATGAGCGAAGCGTAATCCGCCGGCCGAGTTCATAACTGAAACTCCGCGGCGGATGACGGCTTCGCCTCATCCGCCCTACGGTCGTGCCTCACCACGCCGCCACGGCACCATCCGACCTCGGATCGGTCGCGCCTTCGAGCACGCCGTTCTCGTGCAGCACGATGGCGCCGGCGTGGCCCATGGTGCCGGTATAGCTGCCGAGCACCTCGACCACATGGCCGGCATCGCGGAGCTGCTGGATCAATGCTGGATCGAAGCGATCCTCCACCTTCAACGTGACGCTCTCGTCGCCCCAGGTCTTGCCGAGCAGCCAGCGCGGCGCCGTCACCGCTTGCTGCAGCGGCATGCCGAACATGCCATAGCGCGAGAACACGGCGGATTGCGTCTGCGGCTGTCCCTCGCCACCCATGTTGCCATAGACCATGCGGCGGCCGTCATCGAAGATCGCCATCGCCGGATTGAGCGTGTGGAACGGCTTTCGCCCCGGCTTGAGCGCATTCCAGCCGCTCTCGGCCAGCCGGAACGAGGCGCCGCGATTCTGCCAGCAGATGCCGGTTTCCGGCAGCACGACGCCGGAGCCAAATTCGAAATAGACCGACTGGATGAAGGACACCGAGCGGCCCTGCCCGTCGATGACGCCAAGCCAGATCGTATCGCCGGGCTTTCGCACATGCGGCCATGGCAACGCGATCTTGCGATCGATCCGTCGGGCGAGTTCGTCGAGCTGCGCCTGTTCGAGGAAAACAGCGGGATCGACCGTCATGTGATCGGGATCGCCGACATGCTCGTCGCGGACGATGAAGGCCTGCTTGGTGGCTTCGACAAGGCCGTGGATGTGATCAAACCCTTCGGCCTGGGTGACACCGAGGCGATCGAACATCGCCAGGATCATCAGCGACGACAGGCCCTGGGTCGGCGGCGCCATGTTGAACAGCTGCGCGCCGCGCACGGTGGTGGTCAGCGGCGGACGCTCGCTGGCCTCATGCCGCTGCAGATCAGCAGCCGTGACGGGCGATTCAACCTTGGCCAGATCGGCCGCGATACTGTCGGCGAGCTTGCCGTTGTAGAAGCTCTCGAAGCCATCGGTGGCGAGGCGCTTCAGCGTGGCGCCCAGCGCTGGCAGCTTCAGCACATCGCCTTCGGCGGGCGCCTGGCCGTTCGGCAGGAAGGTCGCCGCGAAATTCGGCTGGTCCTTCAGCTCGGCGAATTTTTCCGTCGAGAGTTCGGACTGGCTGCGCGTCACGACAATGCCGCTCTCGGCATAATAGATCGCGCTTTCCAGCAGGCGCTCGCGCGACAGCGGCGTCTGCCAATGCTTGGAGACATCCAGCGCCTTCTGCCAGCCGGACACCGTGCCGGCGACCGTATTGGCCGCGAGCGGACCACGGAACGGGATCGTCGCAACGCCGTGCTTCGCATAGTAGGCGAGATCGACCGCCGCACCGGCGCGGCCGCAGGCATCCACCGTCACCGGGGCCTTGCCGGGCTCGGCGATCAGCCAGAAGCCGTCGCCGCCGATGCCGGTCATATGCGGATAGACCACCGCCAACGCCGCCGCCGTGGCGATCGCGGCTTCCACGGCGGTGCCCCCATCCTTGAGCACATCGAGGCCGGCCTGCGATGCCAGATGATGCGGCGAGGTCACCATGCCCCGGCGCGCGCGCGGTGTTTCAAGCATTTTGCGTCTCCAAAACCTCTGGCATGCCAGAGCATCCTCGGCGCAGTCCTAACGCGTCTGGGGGATGATTCAAGCCTTTCACCCGCATGTCGCCACCCGCGAAAGCGGGTGGCCCAGTAGACACCGCTGCCTGCGCGTGTCGCTGACGTCAGAGTGTTCTGGGACACCCGGTCAAGCCGGGTGACGACATCAGAGAATCACCCCATCCCGCGCCACCAGCCGACCATTCTTGTAGACCGTCCGCCGCTGCGGCAGATCCACCACCGCCTGCGGCACATGCGGCGCATCGATGGCGACGAAATCGGCCCTGGCGCCGACGCGCAGGCCGTGATCCTCGAGCCGCAGCGCCTTCGCGCCGCCGGCGGTGACGATGTCGAAGGCCAGCGCCAGGTCCTCGTCCGTGTTGAAGCCCGAGCGATAGCCGATCATCATCGCGCGGCCGAGCATGTCGCCATCACCGTAAGGCCACCATGAGTCACGGATATTGTCGCAACCGCCGAACACGGTGACCCCCGCCGCGCGCAGCAGCTTGACCGGCGGAAACGGCCGCGCGCCGGGCGCATTGGTCATGATGGCGACGCCGCTCTTCGCCAGCAGCTCAGCCGTCCGCTGCACCACATCGGCAGCGACATCGCCAAGCGAATAGGCATGACTGAGGGCGACGTGCCCCTGCATGCCGAGCGCCTGCGTACGTGCGCAGATCTGCTCGATCTCGAAAATGCCAAGCATCGAGGGATCGTGCAGATGGATATCGACATCGACGCCGCGGCGCTCGGCGATGTCGAACACCACATCGAGATGTTTTTCGACATCACGGTCGAAGCCGCCGGGATCGAGGCCGCCGATCACATCCGCACCGAGATCGAAGGCAGCGTCGAGCAGGTCGGGCGTCCCGGGGCTGCGCAGGATGCCGCTCTGCGGAAAGGCCACCAGCTGGATATCGATCACGTCGCGATGCGCCTCGCGCACGGCGAGGATGGTTTCGAGCGATTTCAGCCCAACGGAGCCATCCACCATCACGTGGCTGCGCATCCGCGTGCTGCCATGGCCGAGGCAGAGTTCGAGCTGGCTCTTCGCCCGCTCCGCCATCGGCGCGGCATTGGCCATGTTTTCGGCCTGGATGGCGACGCGCTCCTGCACGTTGAAGCCGTTGGAATAAGGCACATGCGGACGCCAGACATCGCCATAGAAGCTGGTGTCGAGATGGATGTGGCCTTCAACGAAGGACGAGATGACGAGGGTGCCACCGAGATCGATGGTCTCAGCCGCTGATGCAGCGCTGCCGCTTGGTGTGATCGCGCTGATGCGGCCGGCCGTGACGGCGATGTCCCTTAATGTGCCGTCGGGAAATTTGGCGGATGTGAAGAGTGTGTCGATGGTCATGCTTAACTCCGTCGATTACCCCGACTGTCACCACCCGCGAAAGCGGGTGGTCCAGTAAACACCGGTATCTGCGATCATCACCTTGCGTCAGTGTCTACTGGATCGCCCGGTCGAGCCGGGAGATGACAGTTGGGTCACTGATACGCCGCCACGATATCCGACACCGCCCGCTCCAGCTGCTGCGCCGTCGCGCATTGGCGGACCACATTGCAGAAGGTCGCGTAACGCGGCATCTCGGAATCGCCAAAGCCCCAGCTCACGCGATTTTCCGGATTGAGCCAGACCAGCCGCTTCGAGCGCTCGCCGATGCGCTTGAGAATATCCGCGCGCGGATCGAGATTGTTGCTGCGAGCATCGCCGAGCACGATCACCGTGGTCTGCGGCGTCACCGCGCTCATGAAATCCTTTTCGAAATCGGCGAGCGAGCGGCCGTAATCCGACGAGCCGAAACCGACCGCAGACATGATCTGCTTCATCGCCTCTTCCGGTTTGTTGTTCTCCAGCATCGCGCTGACCTCGATCAGGTTGCCGGAGAAGGCGAAGGAGCGGACATCCGACACCACTTCATGCAGGCTGTGGATCAACAGCAGGAAGAAATCCGACACCTGCGCCACCGAGCCGGAGACGTCGCAGATCGCCACGATCTTCGGCTTGTCGCGATGGCGGCGCTTCCAGGCGGTGAGAAACGGCACGCCGCCCCAAGCGGCATTGCGGCGAATGGTGCGGCGGACATCGAGATGGCCGCGGCGCTGCCGCTTGCGCGGCTTGCTGAAACGCTCGCGCAGGCGGCGCGCGATCTGGCGGATCAACACGCGCATCTGCGCGATCTGGCGCTGCTCCAGCCGTGCCATCGGCGCGCTGCGCAAAATCTCGTTGCGCAGCGCTTCGGTTTCCTCGCGCCCATAGAGCAGCAGCGCCTGCGACACCATCTCGCTGACGGTCTCGCGCAGGCTGCCGAGCCCTGCCGTCAGCCGCTCGGCATCGGCGGGATTGCTGGCCGTCAGCGCATCGATATCGTTGCGCAGCTGCGCGACGCCGAGCTGTTCGAGCACGCGGCTCGAGAAGAGTCCGCGCTGGGTGAAGATGCGGATATTGGAGAGGCCCGCCGCATTGGCGGCGTTCGACAATGCGGCTGTGATTGCCGCGCGATCCTGCGCCAGCAGCATCTGCGCGAGCGCGCCGAGTTCGCTCGACTCCTGCCCGGATGCAGCGCCGTCCGCCGCTTCCGCCTCGCCTTCACCTGCCTCCTCGCCCGTGTCATCCTGATCGTCATTCGCTGCCGATGGCGTCTCGAAATCGGGATGCGTGAAGAACGTATCGAAGCAGGCCGCAAGCGCCGCCTTCTCCTCGCCGGATTTCGCCATGGTCAGCAGCAGCGCATCGCGCAGGATGGCGCGATCGGCGGGCCCGACCTCGGCGGCAGCCCGCATGGCATCGATGCTTTCGGCAGGCGAGATTCTCACCCCGGCGCCACGCGCCGCCCGAAAGAAACGATGCAGCGTGTCGCGCATGGCTTACCCGAACACGCCCTGTCGCCCGGAATTGGCGACAAAGCTGGAGACATTCGGCATCGTCGCTTCGATATCGCCCTCATATTTCAGCAGCACATTGAGCGTATCCTTCACCAGCTCATGGCCGAGTTCGGAGGCGCCGAGCAGCACCAGCACCTTGGCCCAGTCGATGGTCTCGCTCACCGACGGCAGCTTCTTCAGGTCCAGCGTGCGCACCTGGCTGACGAAGCCGACCAGCTGCTTGCGCAGCGTTGCCGGAATGCCGGGCACGCGGGTTTCGACGATGCGCTCTTCCAGCTTCGGCTCGGGGAAGCCGATATGCAGATGCAGGCAGCGTCGCTTCAGCGCGTCGCCGAGATCGCGCTCGCCATTGGAGGTGAGGATCACCGTCGGCGGCACGATGGCGGCGATGGTGCCGAGTTCGGGAATCGTGACCTGGAAGTCGGAGAGAATTTCCAGCAGCAGCGATTCGAATTCGGCATCGGACTTGTCGATCTCGTCGATCAGCAGCACGCAGCCCTTCGGCTGCTCCAGCGCGCGCAACAAGGGCCGCGGCTCGACAAATTCCTTGGAGAAGAACACGTCGCCGAATGTGTGCAGCTGGTCCAGCGCCTTGGCGAGCGTATCGGCGCCGCCCAGCACTTCGCCGAGCTTGTCCTTCAGGATCTGGGTGTAGAGCAGCTGCTTGGCGTATTTCCACTCATACAGCGCCTTGGCCTCGTCGAGCCCCTCATAGCACTGCATGCGGATCATCTCGAGGCCGCGCGAGGCGGCGATGGCTTTCGCCAGTTCGGTCTTGCCGACGCCGGCCGGGCCTTCCACCAGAATCGGCTTCTCGATCTTCTCGGCGAGATAGACCGCGGTGGCGATCTGCCGGCTGGCGATATAGCCGGCGGACGCAAGGCCGCGGTCAACGGCTTCGATCGATGCTGACGAACTCAAGGTCTCGGCCACGCGCTTCACTCCGGATTTCGCAGGCTGGAATTATCCGGCGACGCCGCCGATCCAGCCTTCCAGATGTGCTACGTGGTTCAGCCCGCGAGGTCCAGCGCCACCGGTGAAGGGCTCACTTGCGGCTGCTGGATGCCTGGCAATTGATCGCCTTGCGGTACCCCGCGGCACGGGCATCGTCCTCGCTGCAGAACCAGCGATCCGGCTTCGGCTGGGTGGCATAGTTCTGACATTGCGGGATCAGATAGACGCCCACATTGCCGGTGAGTTTTGCGCGGCGCACCTGCTTTGCGCGGATATTGCAGCCATCGGGCTTCGGCAGATCCTCAGGGAACAGCGCCGCCCGCAAGGCCTTCTCCTTGTCAGGGGCGCAGGAGCTGCCGAGCAGCGCGCTGTCCGCGCTCTTGCTGCGGAAATTCGCCGGCGACACGAAACAGCCGCGCCACAGACCCTGCCGCTTGTCTTTGGCTGCGGCCTCATCGCTCTGGAATCTGGTCTTGGTGCCTGCCTTCGCCGGTACTTCCACGTTCACGCCGAAGCCGGACTGGATCACCGCCTGATTGAGGCTCACCGTCTCGCCCGCGATCGTGCAAAGCGCCGCACGGCGGCCCTTGTCGGCCTTGTCCTCGCCGAGATCCTCGCAGCGCACCTCGCGCTTGCCGACCAGCTTGATCAGCCGGTCGCGTGCCTCGACGCCGCAGGCCCAGTTGTCCGCATGTTCATCGACGCAGGGCTGGTCGACCTCGGGCGCATCCACGCCGGCGAGATTATAGGCGACATTGCCGATCTGGATGGTGTCGCCATCCTTGACGATGGCCTCGGCAGCGAGAGCGGGACTGGTCAGCAGCAGGAACAGCAGTGGCAGGATGCGCATCGATCTCGTCTCATGAAGGACGAGATCAGTCCTATCGCAGCGCCTGCCCCTGCGAAAGGGACATGATGCGCGCTCACGCCGCGACGAGTAGCGCCACCCCGACCACGATCAGCGCCACGCCGGAGAGCTCGCGCGCCGACGGGGACTGCTTGAATGAATAATAGGCGACGGCCTGCGCGAACAGCACCTCGACCAGCGCCAGCGTCCGCACATTCGCAGCCGCTGTCAGCGCAAAGGCGAGGAACCAGAATTGCGAGGCGGCGGCGCCGGCGAAACCGGCCAGCATCGAGGGTCGCCACAGGCGCAGGATGTTGCGCAGGATGGTCGGCTCGCGCAGCAGCAGATAGACGCTCAGGATCGCCGTCTGCACGAACAGCGACCACGCCAAAGCATAGGATGCCGCGGTGACGAAGCTCACATCGGGCACCACGATAATCGCCCCGCGAAAACCCACCGCCGAGAGTGCGAAAGCAGCAGCAGCCACCAGCCCGAACATGATCGGCCGAAGGCTGCCGAGTTCGCGCGTGGCGCCCGGCCGCAAGGCCGTCACCACGACGCCAGCCGTGGCAATCAGGATCGCCACCACGCGCAGCACCGTCAGGTGATCACCAAGAAACACGAAGCCGAAGATCGCGGTCTGGATCGCTTCGGTCTTCAGATAGGCCGTGGTGACCACGAAGGAGCGTTCGTTCATCGCCGCCAGCATCAGGCCGGTGGCGAAGATCTGGCTGAGCGCGCCGAGCAGCAGCCACGGCCAGAATTCCATCACCGGCCAGCCGACGCGATCGCCGGTGGCCAGGATGATCACCGCGAAGAACAGCAGCGAGAACGGAAAGCCGAACAGGAAGCGGATATTGGTCGCGCCCCAGGTGCCGAGCGGCCCTGTCAGCGAACGCTGCATGGCGTTGCGCGCCACCTGCCCCAATGAGGCGATGATGGTGAAGGGTATCCAGAGCGAGGCGATGGTGAACATGAGACAAGACAAGTCCGCGGGAGAAGTCGCGGAACCTGACTGCGCCGCGCCGCGGGGTCAAGCCGCACGCTGCCATGTCTGCGATGCAATCGCAGCTACCAGGTGAAACGCACGACGCCCTTGCCCGCATGGCTGCGGGTGACCTGCGAGAACTCGCCTTCATAGCTCAAGGCGAGCGACAGGCCGCTCGCCAGCAACAGCTCGGCGCTCGCACTGGCCAGCGCAGCATCGGACGCCATGCTGGCACCGTTGACCACGAAGCTCGCCCCCGGCAGCGCCTGGAACGAAGCCTGCGCGATGCGATCACGGTTGAAGTCATGCGCCCATGCCGCGCGGCCACGTAAGGTCAGCAGCGCCTGGTCGAATGCGAAGGACTTGTCGGTGCGCAGGCCAAGCTCGCTGCGGGTGGCCGTGACATTGCGGCCGGTATAGGCCAGCGTGAAATTGTCGGAGCCGGAAACGAGCGTCTCCGCATAGGCGGGCAGATCGATATTCGTCATTTGCCCGGCGGCATAAGGCGTCAGGCCGGCGCCGCCCAGCCATGACAGCACGCTGCGATGCCCGGCCTCGACACGCGCCGAGAATGCATGCGCTGTGAAATTCGCGCGCAAGCGATCGGCGTTGACGATGGTCACGAGCCGATCCGTGGTGACGTTCTGCCAGCCATAGGCCAGAGCCGCCGTGATGTAAGCCGGTCCTTGATGATGCCTGACGAAACCGCCGATCTGGAACAGGTCCGAACGGCCGGCGCCGAGATTGTCGGACAGCCCGAAGCTGGTGCCGCCGCCCGCCATGGCGAAGCCGGCCAGTGTCTGCGGCGAGAGCCAGGTATCCGCACCGACAGCGACACCGCCGATCCGGCTGCTGCTGTTGTGCGAGCCGACCACCGTGTTGCCGTCGGTCGTCTGCCCGCCGCCGAAGCCGGCGGCCCAGACATTCCAGCGCGACTCGAAGCTCTGTAGGGGCGACATTGCCTTTGTGACGGCACCATAGGCATCACGCCATGAGGCCGAATTGCCGGAGGGCGCGAGGGCATTCGGCTGCATCTGCGGCGTTGTCAGCCCGCGATTGGCAGCGAACGGATCGGTCATGACGCCCATGAACTGCGTCATCGCCTGCACCGTGTTCTGCTGCACGCTCGTCGAGAGTTCTCCCGATGCCTGAGTGATATCTTCAGGCATCATTGCACCAAGTGCATAGGGGATGCCGCCATGCGTGTCGAAATAGCTGTTGAGCGACGCGGCGATATTCGTCTGGTTGATGTTGAGGCCGGCCAGTTTCAGATCGACATTCAGATAGACGTTCTGGGCGTCATAGCTCAGCGACGTCACGAATGACGGCGGCTCATCGCTGTAGATGCCACTCCTGAATGTCCCTGACACACCACCCGCCGCATTCAGGATCGTATAGCGCTCGCGGACGAAGGCTGCTGGATCGAATGCGACACGCACCGTCGCATTGTTGAGCGTCGCCACGCCCGTGACATTGGCGCGATCCGCGACCGCGCCGGATACTTCCACCATATAACTCGCGGCCGATGCGAAGGTGAGATTGCCCTGTACCGTGAGCAGCCCCACGGAATTGCCCGGCGACAGCATGCCACCATCGGCAATCTGCGTGGTGCTGACCACACCATTGCCGCCGAGCATCGCACCGCGCTCGACACTGACGAGCGATGATGACGCGATCGATCCATTGACGCTCAGCGTGCCGGCCATGACCTCGGTGGTCCCCCTATAGCTGTTGAGACCGTCGAGCCGCGTGATGCCGGGGCCACTCTGCGTGAACGAGCCGGTGCCGGATATCGCGCCCGCCAAAGTCAGCAGACCGTCGCGCTTCGCAATCAGTGCGCCGTTGTTCTCGATGCCGCCCATGATCGAGCCGGTCAGCCCGCCATCGCCGATCTGCAGGGCGCCACGGGTGATCATCGTGCCGCCGCTATAGGTGTTGTCGGCCGTGAGGATGGTGGTGCCCGTCCCCACATGGCGGAACATGCCGCTGCCGGAAATCGTGCCACCGAATGTATAGGTGTCGGAGCGGAAGATCTGGAACATTCCGTTGTTGACGACATCGCCCGCGATCGAGCCCGCGCTGCCGCCGGAGCCGAGCTGCAGCGTGCCGCCGGAGATCAGCGTGCCACCACGATAGCTGTTGTCGCCATCGAGCGCCGTGAGGCCGCTGCCCATCTGGACCACGGCGCCCGAGCCCGAAACCACCCCACCATAAAACAACGTGTCTGAGCGATTGAAGGCCAGCACGCCGTGATTGCTGACGTCGCCCGCCAGCGTGCCGGTGGTGCCGCCATTACCGATCTGCAGCGTGCCCGCCGCGATGGTCGTGCCGCCGCCATGGCTGTCATGACCGGCGAGGACCAGCGTGCCCCAGCCGTCCTTCGTCAGCGCCCCGGGGCCCGAGAGACTGCCTGTCGTGCCGTAGGTCGTCCCGAACAGCGTCTCGATCGTGGCGTCGCCTGTAAGCGCGATACTGCGTGTCGATGAGATATTGCCCAGCGTCAACAGCCGACCGCCGGCCAATGTGAGCGCCCCCGTGCCGACATTGGCATCGGCGACGATGGCGACGGTGCCGCCGGACACCGTCGTGCCGCCCGTATAGGTATTCGTGCCCGACAGCAGCAGCGTGCCACCGCCGGATTTCACCAGGCTGCCGCCGATGCCGGTGATCACGCTCGCAATCTCGGTGTCGATGGACTGGTCGAGCGTCAGCCGCGCGCCGGTGAGCGCGATCTCGCCGCCGAAGCCGATCAGTGAGCGCGTCGTGGTGTCATGGCCGTTGAGATCGAACCTGCCGCCATGGACGATGAGATCGCTGCCATTCGGCAGCGCACCGGCGGCGCCAAGCTGCAGCGTGCCGGCTTCGAGCGATGTGCCGCCGGTCCAGCTGTTGACGGCGTTCAGCGTCAAGGTGCCGGCGCCGGACTTGATCAGGTGGCCGGCACCGGACACCGTTCCCGTAAGCGTCAGAGCCGTCGCGGCATCGGTATCGATTTCGCCGATGCCGAGCAGGGTGACATCACGTGCGGAAGTGATATTTGCGGTGGTGTGCAGGGTGCCGTTGTCAAATTTCAGCTGTCCCCCGACACCGAGATTTGCATCCGACAGTATCTGCAGCGTGCCGCCGCTGATCGTGGTGTCGCCGGTATAGGTGTTGTTGCCGGTGAGGGAGAGCACACCGCCGCCGCTCTTGTTGATCCCGCCGCTGCCGACGATCCGTGCCGCGATCGTTGCGCTTTCCTCTGACAGGACGCGCAGCTCGGCGATGTCATCATTGCCATAGAAGTCGGTCGGCCGCAGCTCGCCGGTGCCTTGCGCGAGCGTGTAGATGCCACTGACAAATTGCAGCCCGGCGAATTTCAGCGTGTCGTCGATCGTGACCGTCCCGCCGGGGCCGCTGAAGACACCGTAACGCGATCCCCATTGCGCATTGGTGTGGCCGCCGAGATCGAACCAGTTGTGGTTCGACGCATTCCATGTGCCGCTGCCACCGGCGGTGCCACTCGACAGGTCATCCCAGCGCTGCAGGATATTCGTTCCGTTCGGCGACGCGACGAGGTCGATGGCATGGGGATGCGACGTGTGGTCGATGGCATAGGCGACCGGAAAAATCCCCTGATCCGGCGGCACGCTGCCGAGGGTCAGGCCGGAGAGCGACGATCCGCCGGAATAGGAGATCATGCGATAATAGCCGACCGGCGGCTGGCCGCTGGCGCTGATATTGAACGTCACATTGTCGAGCGCGATGTCGCCATTCACCCGGACCGATGTCGAGGTGGCGGACGCGGCGCTGGCGACATGACCGAGATTGAAATCGAACAGGCTGCCGGCCAGCATCGCCAGGTTGCCATTCACCATCAGGTGACCGCTGCCATCCGGCGCCAGTGTCCCGCCACGATAAACCGTGGTGCCACCGACCGATCCGTTGCCGGTAAGCTGGCCGCCCTGATCGACACTGACGCTGCCGCCGATCTGCCCCGTCACACGCAGCGTGGCGTCGCGAATATCCGTCGTGCCGGAGAATCCTGCGCTCCGGCCTGACAGAACGGTGGTGCCACCGCGCGCACTGATCGTGCCATTGCCGGTGATCACATTGTCGAAGCGATAGTCGCTACCCGTATGGTTGAAGTTGAGCGTGCCCTGATGGGCCAGCTGGATGGCACCCGTCACGGTGCCCGCAGCCAGTGGCGCCGCTCCTGCATCGCCGCCGACATTCAGCGCGCCGCCGATACCGAGATCGCCGACCGATATGGTGCCGGCTCTCAACAAACCACCATTGCTCACCGACAGCGCGCCGAAGGACTCCGCACCGATCCGCAGCTTGCGGACGTCGAACACCGCCCCCGCGCCGTCCACCTGCACGCGGCCGGTGGCGATCCGGCCCGTGTCGTTGCCGATCGTCGCCGTCGCTGCTGTCACCCGGCCGCCGGCGACCAGCAACGAGCCGTTGCCGCGATAGCCGACGAACAGATTGGTATTGAGCCATGAGGCTCCGCCCATCACCGTCACAAAGGCATTGCTGCCGTCGCTGTAGCCCACATAGCCGTTGGCGGTCGAGAAACGCGTTGCGCCGTGAAAGATCAGCCCACCGCTGTCGGCGCGCAGGTCGCCGGTGAAATGTGTCGGTGTCCCCGACACCATCCAGTCGCCCGGACCGCTCTTTTCCAGCACGCCGAAGCCAACATACTGGCTGCCCAGCGTCGCCAGATTGAAACTGGCGGCCTGATCGCCACCCAGCGCCAGCGCATTCGGATTGGCCGTATCGGCGGTCGCCTTGACATCACCGATGATGTCGAAGCCGGCCTGGAGTTCGAGACGATTGTTGCCGCCCGTGAACAGGATCGACGCTGCCTGCGATCCGTCGACATTCCTGCCGCCCTCGATCGTGCCCGCCGCAATGACCGTAACGCCGGGATTCCGCCCCAGGATGGCAGCGCCGGCGACGCCATTCGATCCTGCAGCTCCGGCCGTGCCGCCATTGGAGGTGCCGCCGGCACCACCAGCGCCGGCATTGCCGCCGCGCACCACGCCGCCCCTGTCGATACGCACAAACGTGCCACCGGTCACGTCGATCCCATGGCCGCCATTGCCGCCGGCGCCGCCGGCCGGCGCGCCATTGTCGCCGCCGAACCCGCCGGCCCCCCCCGTGCCGCCAGTGCCGCCCGCAATGGTCGCGCTGCCATTGACGATGACCGATCCGCCTTGGTTGAGGACGACGCCAGCGCCGCCTGCGCCGCCGCGGCCGCCATCGCCACCATTGCCGTCGGCCGCGCTGGTGGAGCCGTCGCTGCTGCCGCCGCCCTGACCGCCACTGCCGCCGCTGCCCCCGTTGCCACCAAGGCCACCGATGATCGATGCTCCAGTCCCGACCACCAGATCGAGCCCGCTGCCCGCTTTCAGTCCGGCACCGCCATTGCCGGCATCGCCGCCGCGACCGGCGGCGCCGCCATAAGCGCCACTCATGGGCAGCGGATGACAATGGCCGGGACCGGTCGGAGACGACGGCTCGCAGAAGCCTCCCTCGACCCCCTCGGCACCGGCGCCGCCATTGCCGCCGGCGCCGCCATTGCCACCACCGCCACCGGTGATCTGGCTGGCCGATCCGATCGTCAGGAGGCCGCCATTGCCGCCATCGACGTACAGCCCGATGCCGCCGCCGCCGCCGCCGCCGCCACCACCACCGGCACCGCCATGGCCTTCGGCGATATAGACGACATTGTAAGACGAGTTGCCGTCGCCCGCGGCGCCGGCATTGCCGCCGGCCCCGCCGCGGCCACCCGTAATGTTCTGCCCGGCCGGCACGACGGACCCTGAAAACCTTGCGCCCGTTCCGCCGCCGCCACCGCCGCCACCGCTGCCGCTGTCATGGCCGATGCCGCTGCTGAAGGCCGAGCCGCCGTCAGCGCCTTTGCCGCCGCCGTCGCCATCGACGCCGCTGCCCCCGGTGATCGTGCCACCGGGCAGTGACGCGCCCTGCAGGCCCGGCGCCCCGCCCCTGCCGCCACGGCCACCGCCCTTGCCGTTCTTGCCGCTGCCGCCGTGCCCGCCATCGCCGATATAAGCGCTGGTGCGATTGGCGCCCCCACCACCGCCCCCACCACCGCCATTGTCCGGATCGATCGTGCCGCCGTTGCCGCCCGATGTCGGCGGACTATGCCCGTGCGCACCGCCATCGCCACCGATGCCCGAACTCTCCGCCAGAACATCCCGCGATGACGCCATCACCACGACCAGCGCCAGCAGCGACAAGGTCACTGCGGTGGATGACAGAAAATCGGACGCCCTTCGCGCGCGCGGCATCGACGCGGGCCGCGCCTGCCTGCCCGTCATCGCCGCGATGCGCGCGACCGCATCGTTCATCGCAAATGATTCGTCAGCCTTCATCCCCGGCCCCGGTCCACGCATCGATGCGCATCCGGTTCCAACAGGCACGCGATCGTACGGCTGTTCGCAATGATGGATCGACGAAACGACGCGTAGGTTCGACGAATGTCCTGCGCGTTTTGCCGCTGTTGGAGCGCAACCACACATTGCGCGGAAAATCGGTGTGCGGCGAATGATCGTAATGATTTTTTAACCAGCGACCGCAGCAGCAGCGGACTGGTTGCGACCGCATTTCAGATGCCGAGCCGCGACCGCAATTCGCTGCGGCCAGCACGCGAGACCGGCCAGCAATCCTTGTAGTCGTGGACACGCAATTGCCATGCACCGCTCTCGCGACGCTCGACATCGCGCACGAACTGATGATTGACCACCGCCGTGCGATGAACGCGCACGAACCCGCCCGCCGGCAGCAGGCCGAGCCACTGGGTCAGCGTGCGCAGGTCGAGCGCCATGCTCCCATCGACAAGCCACACTTCGGTATAATCCTTGGACGAACGCAGCCCGACGATCTCGCCGAGCGGCGTGCCGCGCACGCCGTTGCCGCGGCGAAGATAGATCATCGCATCCGGCGATGCGGCCACACCAACGGCTTCAGGCTGCGGCCGACCGTAGCACGCGGCGGCCATCAGATCGGCGCAACAGAACAGATCGGCGATCTCGTCGGACCACCGCCGTGACGCCTCCACCGCATCGAAGCCGAAACAGGCCACCAGCCGGCCGTCATGAAACATCGGCACGCTCAGCACGCTCTTGTTGCCCTGACGGAGAAACTCGGCGCGCAGCGGGCCGGCGCTGCGCGGCAGCGCATCGATCGCGTTGATCATCACCGCCTGCCCTGCGACCAGATGCTGATGCAGCCACCCGATCATGGTGACGGGCACGTTCTGAAGATCCTGCACGAATGATCCGGCGCTGCCGCGGCTCCATTCATGGGTGTTGCGAAAGCGCAGGTGATCGGCGTCGTATTCGAACATCCAGGCGCGGTCCGCGCCCGCACTGCTCCCGATCGCCTGCAGCGTATCGGCGATCGCCACATCAAGCGGCTTTGTCAGCAGCGCCAGCGCCGTGTCGAATACCCAACGTCCAGACGAGGCCACACGGCCACTGTCGCGGCTGACGAATTCCCAGGGCGGTGTCGGATCGGACGACAATGTCAATTGCTCGCAGATAGGGTTTGCAAGGACTATCCGACCGCTCGACCATCATCAACGGACCTATCCGGGTGGCATGACAGCCATTCTCGCATCCGCATGCGCAAAGGCGCCGCTTCCATCTTGGGCAATTGGTCACGGATCGCCCGCACAAGCGGCATTGCAGCCCCTTCATTTGGCGATACACTCTCGCGAGGTGCATTCGGAGACTGCCGGATCATGCTGCGACTCTTGCCTGTCGTCCTCGCCGCAATCGGGTGGCTCACCACACCGGCGCTTGCGCAGAATACCCCGCGTGGCAGCGAATGCCTGGCGATGGCGGAGCGCCCGCCCCGCGCCATCCCGGTCAGCCTGCGCCGCACGGCGGCGAAGCCGGACGAGGTTGCGATCACCTATGCCGGGCACTCCACCTATTACATCGACACGCCCGGCGGCGTGACCATCGCCACCGATTACAACGGCGTCTACAAGCTCGACCGCATCCCGGACGTGGTCACCATGAACCGGGCACACTCGACGCATTACACGCTCAATCCCGACCCGCGCATCAAGACCGTGCTGCATGGCTGGGGCGAGAAAGGTCAGCCGGCGCAGATCCACGAGCGCGTCGGCGACGTGCTGATCCGCAACGTCACCACCGACATCCGCCGTTATGTCGGCGACGACTCCGGTGGCGAGATGATGAAGCACGGCAATTCGATCTTCATCTTCGAGGTCGCCGGCCTCTGCATCGGCCATCTCGGCCATCTCCATCACAAGCTCGACGAAAGCCATTTTGCCGCCATCGGCCGGCTCGATATCGTGATGGTGCCGATCGACGGCAGCTACACGATGTCGCTCGACGGTGTTTCCGATATCACCAGGCGCCTGCGCGCATCGGTGGTGCTGCCGATGCACCGTTTCATGACGCCGCTCGACGATTTCATGCAGAAGATCGGCCAGAGCTTTGCGATCGACCAGCGCAGCGCGCAGACATTGACGATGTCGCTCAACGCGCTGCCGAAGACGCCGACGGTGATCATTCTGGATGGGGTGTGAAGAAACCCTGCCGTAGGGCGGATAAGCGAAGCGTCATCCGCCGCGGAGTTTCAACTTTGAATTCGGCCGGCGGATGACGCTCCGCTCATCCGCCCTACGATCGGAGCTAATGCCCCTTCGGCGGCGCCTTGAGATCGATCGATTTGATCGTCAGCGCGATCGGGATCATGATCATCCCGACGATCGACAGGCTCCAGAACACGTCGATATAGGCGAGCAGATCGACCTGGCGCTGGATCGTCTTGCCGATCCAGCCGACCGCCTGACTGGCCGCATCGGCCTGGCTCGAACCATGATCGACAAAATAGCGCGTCACCTGATCGAGCGTGCGCTGATAGCCCACATCGGACGGCGCGGCCTGCTCCACCAGCCGCGACTGATGAAACTGCTGCCGCTGCGCCAGCATGGTCTGCGCAAGCGCCACCCCCATGGAGCCGCCGATGTTTCGCGCCACATTGATCAGCGCCGACGCCTGGTTGGTCTTGTCCGGCGGGATGCCATCATAGGACGCCGTCGTCACCGGCAGGAACAGGAATGGCAGGCCGATGGCGAGAAAAATGCGCGCGGTGGCCGCATAGCCATAGGTCACATTGCCGTTCAGCCCGGTGAGATGCCACATCGACAACGCCACCACCGTCGCGCCGAACACCAGCAGATATTTCGGCTGCACGAAGCCGATCAGCCGCCCGACGATCGGCATCATGAACAGCGTCGCGATTCCGCCGGGCGATAGCGCGAGGCCAGCCAGCAGCGCCGTGTAGCCGAAGTCGGCCTGCAGCAGTTGCGGCATCATCTGCGTGGTGGAGATCAGCACCGCGCCGGTGCCGAGCATCACGAGAAAGCAGGCGCCGAACTGGCGGCGGCCCAGCAGCCGCAGATCGATGATGGGATCTTTTCGCGTCAACTCCCACGGGATCAGCGCCAGCAGGCTGACAGCCGCGATCACCGCGAATGTCGTGATCATGGTCGAGCCGAACCAGTCCTTGCGCTGGCCTTCGTCGAGCACGAATTCCAGCGAGCCAAGCCCGATCGCGACCAGTGCAAAGCCGATCAGATCGGGACGCAGGCCCTTCTTCAGCAACGCCTTGCGTTCAGCCTCTGCACTGGATGGTTCGCTGACCAGCGTGCCGACGAGGAACAGCGAGATCAGGCCCATCGGCACATTGATGAGAAAGACCCAATGCCAGGAATAGGTGTCCGTGATCCAGCCACCAAGCGTCGGTCCGACAACGGGGGCGACAACCACGGCAACACCATAGACGGCAAAAGCCTGTCCGCGCTTCTGCGGCGGAAACGAGTCGGCGAGAATCGCCTGCTCCGACGTCGCCATGCCGCCACCGCCGAGCCCCTGCAGGATGCGAAACAGCACCAGCGATTCCAGGCTCCACGCAAAGCCGCACAGCAGCGAGGCCAGCGTGAACACCGCAACGCAGATCATGTAGAAGCGCTTGCGGCCGATCACCGTGGCCAGCCAGCCGGAGATCGCCAGCACGATGGCATTGGCGACCAGATAGCTGGTGATCACATAGGTACTCTCGTCGATGCCGACGGCGAGACCGCCGGCGATATGGCGGAGCGCCACATTGGCGATGGTGGTGTCCAGCACCTCCATGAAGGTGGCGATCGAGACCACCACCGCGATCAGATACGGATTGTGCCCGCCCGCCGCCGAGCGCTCCGGCGACCAGCCGCCGGCACCGGCGGTGGTGTCGCTCATCGCACCTTGACCTTCGGCACCACGGACATCCCCGGCCCGATGGTCACATCCGTCGGCCACTGATCGACGACGATCTTCACCGGCACGCGCTGCACCACCTTCACGTAGTTGCCGGTGGCATTTTCAGCCGGCAGCAGGCTGAACACCGTGCCCGAGCCCGGCTGCACCGAAGCGACTTTCCCGGTGATCTTGTGATCGGGATAGGCGTCGATGCGGATCTCGGCGGGCTGGCCCGGCCGCATGTCGGTGACCTGGGTTTCCTTGTAGTTGGCGGTGACCCAGATATCGTCGGGCACGAACATCATCAGGCTCTGGCCGGCATTCACCAGCGTGCCCTTGGCACCGGAGAGTTTCACCACGCGCCCGGCCTGCGCTGCCGTGATTTTTGTGTAGCTCAGATTGAGCTCGGCCTGTTCGAGCTGTGCCCTGGCCTGCGCGAGACCGGCCTCGGCGCTCTTCTGCTGCGCCTTCAGCACATCTATCTGCCGGGTCGCCGATGTCACGCCGGTCTTGGCGCGGCTGTCATTGGCCTGCTGGGCCTCGAGATCGGATTTGGTGCGCTGCTGTTGCTGCACGGTGCCGGCGCCCTTCTGCACCAGTTCCTGCGCGCGCGATGCTTCCTGCTCGGCGAATTGCAGTTGCGCGGCCGCCTGGTCGGCCTGGTCGCGCGCCTGCTGCACCTGCGCCTCCTGGCTGAAAATCTGCGCTTCGACATTCTTGATGTTCGCCTGCGCCTGCTCGACCTGCGCCTGGGCCTGATCGCGCGCGGCGACATAGTCGCGCGTATCGATTTGCGCCAGCACGGCGCCAGTCTCGACATGCTGGTTGTCGGTCACGAGTACATCAGTGACATAGCCGCCGACCTTGGCGGCGACGGAGAAACTGCGCGCATCGACAAAGGCGTCGTCGGTGGTCTCGTAATGCCGCGCGGCAAGCCAATACATCACGCCGGCCACGATACCGACGAGAAGCACGATGACGCCGAGCGTCGTCAGCATCCAGTGCCGGCGCAGGCGCTCGCGCAGGGATGGCTTGGCTTCGGGCTCTTTGTCCTCGGTGCCGTGATCAGGTTGATCGGTCTTCTCGCGTGCCTTCTGCTTCGGTGCAGCATCGTCACGCGGCGGATCGGAACGATCGCGATCTTCGAATTCGGATACGGTTGCTGTTTGGGAAGACGCCATGTGAAACCCGTGACAACGCGTGGACAGAGCACAATGCGCTGCAACAATCTGACGCAGGCATGGTTCCGGCGTTTGGCGCGGGGCAGACAAGGCGGAATCGCCGGATCCGTAGGATGGGTTGAGCGCAGGCGCGAGAGCGCCGAAGCGATACCCATCACGGCCGGGCGCTTGTGGTGATGGGTATCGCTACGCTCAACCCATCCTACAGCTCTTTCGTTCTATTTTTGTTCTTGACAAAATTCCCATCTCCGCCATGATCCCTCCCGTCCTGTTCGCGAGGGGCGCTCTCATGAGGCGTCTTTGAGCGGAGCAGGATGCGGCGCCTGCGGGCGGGAGGCTCACGCGGCCTCACGCACTCGGGCAGTCGGAGGTCACCGTCCGACCCCACTACGGGGGTCTGCCGCTATTGCGCGGCTGGACGTGGTGCGGGCGAAGGCAGGGAAACCTGCCGGATAACTCCCTTGCGAGGGAGTGCCCAGTACCCGGAAGAACGGTCCTTCGGCTGGAAAGACGTCGCGGTGGCGCGCCGTAAGGCGTTGCGCTGTTTGGGCTCGCTGGCGGTCCAGCGCTGAACGGACAGCGTCAAGTCCCACCCAACGCGCCTTGCGGCGTGCCACCTCCCCTCATGTCTGGAGGGGAGAATTGCTCACACCTCGGACGCCATGGGCGCCGCGAGAATGCGAACTCATGATTCCAGAGATGACGTGGCTGTTTGACAGGTCAATCAGGATGCGACGCACCGACAGGAGTGCTCCCTCCCCCAAGCGGCGCAGCCGCGCAGTGGGGAGGGCCGGGGCTGCGCCGCGGCGAAGCTCGAAGAGCGAAGCCGGGTGGGGTCTATCCCCACGTGACGTCGGAGTTTGGGGAGGCACCCCACCCGTCTCGAAGCTCGCTGAACGCTCGCTTCGATCCACCCTCCCCATTCGCTTCGCTCCGGGGAGGGAGAAGCCGTTACACCTCTTCCGCAACCACCATGTAATTCACGCCCATATCGGACGAGATCGACCAGCGATCAGCCAGCGGATTGTAGCTCACGCCGGCCTGTTCGGTGATGCCCAACTTGTTGCGCTCGAGATGCTGCGCAAGCTCGTCCGGCGTCACGAATTTCTCCCACTGATGCGTGCCGCGCGGCAGCCACTGCAGGACATATTCGGCCGCGACGATGCCGAGCGCAAAGCTCTTCCAGTTCCGGTTCAGCGTCGAGACGACCATCAAGCCGCCGGGCTTCATCATCGATGCACAGCGATCGAGGAAGGCGCCGACATCGACCACATGCTCGACCACTTCCATCGCCAGCACGATATCGAAGCGCTCATTGGGATCGAGCTCCTCGACCGTGGTGCAGCGATAGTCGACCGACAGTGCGCTCTTCTCCGCATGCAGTTTCGCGGCCGCGATATTGGTGGCCGACGGATCGATGCCGGTGACCTGTGCGCCAAGCCGGGTGAAGGGTTCGCACAGCAAACCCGCACCGCAACCGATATCGAGCAGGCGCAAGCCATCGAGGCAGTTCAGGCTGCGCGCATTGCGATCGAACTTGCGGCAGGCGGCGTCGCGGATGAAGGAGAGCCGCAGCGGATTGATCTTGTGCAGCGGCGCCATCTTGCCGCGCGGATCCCACCACTGCTCGGACAGTTTCGAGAATTTTTCGATCTCGGCCGCATCGACGGAAGCGGCGGAAGCATCAGCGAAATGGGTCTGTGTGGTCATGATAAAACTATCGGGCCGTGATGTGACTGCGGAAGGCGAGCGGCGAGGCGATCAGTTCGATCTTCTGGTCATCCTCTCCCATGCTTTCAATGAAAACGTCGCCATAGTTCAGAATGCGCCCGGGGATGCTTTGATCCACCCTGACGCTGGCCACCTTGTCGACGCTGATCTCGAAGGTCTGCCGGGTGATGAAGCCTTCCTTGTGCACCACGCGCAAACTGGTCACATCCGTCTCCGTGGTCCAGCGACGGAACCAGGCCAGCACCGTGAAATAGAGGGCCACCACAGCAACGACACCCGACGCGACAAGCCCGGCCATCGTCAGCGTGCTGTTCAGCGTCTGCCCCGACGCCACGAACAGGGCGACAGCGGCGATCCAGCCCAGAATGCCTTTCCAGTAGACGATCCAGTGCAGGTTGCTGGAATACAGCAGCTTCTCGTCCGGCTGCAGGATATCGTCGATATAGCGTCCCATAAGCCGTCCAGATTGCCTGTTTTGGGGCTTTCCAAGCTGTATTTGGCCGGGTTGCTTGCCCACACACCCGCCGCTATGTATACGCGCCGTTTCACCCGCTCGCGTCGCGAGCGCGGTATCTTTACCCACTGTCGCCAGGGAATGCACCACTCGTCATGGGCCGTCTCGTAATGAAATTCGGCGGTACGTCCGTCGCCAATATCGATCGCATCCGCAACGTCGCGCAGCACGTCAAACGCGAAGTCGATGCCGGTCACGAGGTTGCGGTCGTGGTGTCGGCGATGTCGGGCAAGACCAATGAGCTGGTTGCCTGGTGCAACGAAGTCTCGCCGATGTATGACGCGCGCGAATACGACGCCATCGTCGCCTCGGGCGAGCTGGTGACGGCCGGCCTTCTGGCCATCGCGCTGCAGACCATCGGCATCGAGGCCCGTTCCTGGCAGGGCTGGCAGATCCCGATCCGTACCTCCGACGCCCATGCCTCGGCGCGCATCGACGAGATCGACGGCGAAAAACTGATCAAGCGCTTCAAGGAGCGCAAGGAAGTGGCCGTGATCGCCGGCTTCCAGGGCATCCATGAAGCCACCGGCCGCGTCACCACGCTCGGCCGCGGCGGCTCGGATACCTCGGCCGTGGCTGTTGCCGCTGCCATCAAGGCGGATCGCTGCGACATCTATACGGACGTCGATGGCGTCTACACCACCGATCCGCGGATCGTGCCGAAGGCGCACCGCATGGATAAGGTGGCGTTCGAAGAAATGCTGGAACTGGCCTCGCAGGGCGCCAAGGTGCTGCAGGTCCGCTCCGTCGAGCTCGGCATGACCCACAACATGCCGATCTTCGTCCGCTCCAGCTTTGACAAACCCGAAGATATCGACCCGCACGGCACGCCGCCGGGCACGCTGATCTGCAGCGAGGAGGAAATCATGGAAAGCCACGTCGTCACCGGAATCGCCTTTTCCAAGGACGAGGCCCAGATTTCCGTCCGCCAGATCGAAGACAAGCCGGGCGTTGCCGCCTCGATCTTCGTGCCGCTGGCCGATGCGAACATCAATGTGGACATGATCGTCCAGAACGTCTCCGAAGACGGCAAGACCACCGATCTGACCTTCACCGTGCCGGCCACCGACTATGCCCGCGCCAAGGAGACCATCACGGCGGCCAAGGGCAAGATCGGCTTCGCCCGCATCGACAGCGCCACCGACGTCGCCAAGGTGTCGGTGATCGGTTCCGGCATGCGCAGCCATGCCGGCGTGGCCGCCCAGGCTTTCGCCGCTTTGTCGGAGAAGCAGATCAATATCCGCGCCATCACCACGTCGGAGATCAAGTTCTCGGTGCTGATCGATGCGGCCTACACGGAACTCGCAGTCCGCACCCTGCACACGCTGTACGGCCTCGACAAAGCGTAACGTTTTTTGGCGTAGAAGATTTTACCTGAAACATCCGGTATCACGATGTGAACGGGATGTTTCGCGTCTGGCAGGCGTTTTGCTTGGCAAAACAAGCCTCAAACCGGTATACGCCCTTATTAGGGGCAACCGTATCGGTTGAGGGCGCCGTTTCGGACAATCTGATTCGGTTTCCACGGTCGCGCCTGTTTGCGCAGCCGCGCAAATGCTATTGATTTCTGAGGTTTAGTGCCAACGCTCGATTTCCCGCGCGTTGGCCTCGCGGGGAGGGTGTCGGCACATGCGGAGCGCGTCGGGCGGCCCCCGAGTCTTGCTGCGACGGCTCCGTGAGGTGATGGCGGAGCAGGTCAGCGCTCAGGAGCGTCTCGATAAGATCGTGGTGCTGATCGCCGCCAATATGGTGGCCGAAGTCTGCTCCACTTACGTGCTGCGCGTCGACAACACCCTCGAACTCTATGCCACCGAAGGTCTGAACCGCGACGCGGTCCATCGCACCGTTCTGAATGCGCATGAGGGCCTGGTCGGTCTCGTCGCGTCCGAAGCGACGCCGCTGAATCTCAACGACGCGCAAAGCCATCCGGCCTTCGCGTTCCGCCCAGAGACCGGCGAAGAAATCTATCACTCGTTTTTGGGCGTGCCGATCCTGCGCGCCGGCAACACGCTCGGCGTGCTGGTGGTGCAGAACCGCGCCAAGCGCACTTATGTCGAGGAAGAAGTCGAGGCGCTGCAGACCACGGCGATGGTGCTGGCAGAGATGATCGCCTCCGGCGAACTCTCGTCCCTCGCCCAGCCCGGCGCCGAACCGGCTGCACGGCATTCGATCCACAAGACCGGCGCGATCCTGTCCGACGGCATTGCGCTCGGCCATGTGGTGCTGCACGAGCCGCGCGTCGTCATCACCAATTACATCGCCGAGGACCTGCCGAAGGAAATCAAGCGGCTCGATGCGGCGCTGACCAAACTGCGCGCCGATCTCGACCGCATGCTGGAGCGCGGCGACGTGGCCGAAGGCGGCGAGCATCGCGACGTGCTCGAAGCCTATCGCATGTTCGCCAATGACCACGGCTGGTCGCACAAGCTGCACGAAGCCGTGGCCACTGGTCTGACAGCAGAAGCCGCCGTGGAGCGCGTGCAGTCCGACACCCGCGCGCGCATGCTGCGCTCTACCGATCCCTACTTGCGCGATCGCCTGCATGATCTCGAGGATCTCGGCCATCGCCTGATGCGCCAGCTGGTCGGTCAGGATCACGCGCCGTCGCGCGAGCAGATGCCGGACAATGCGATCCTGATCGCCCGCGCGATGGGTCCTGCTGCCCTGCTCGACTACGACCGCAAGAAACTGCGCGGTCTGGTGCTGGAAGAAGGCACCGCGAATTCACACGTCTCCATCGTGGCGCGCGCGCTCGGCATTCCCGCACTTGGCGAAGTCGCCAACGCACCGGGCATTGCCGATCCCGGCGATGCCATCATCGTCGACGGCACGTCGGGCTCGATCTACATTCGTCCCTCGCAGGAAATCGAATCCGCCTATGCCGAGCGCGTGCGTTTTCGCGCGCGCCGGCAGGCGCAATATTCGGCGCTGCGCGACAAGCCCTGCGTGACCAAGGATGGCGTCAAGGTCGACCTGCACATCAATGCCGGCCTGATCATCGACCTGCCGCATATCGACGACACCGGCTCGGCAGGCATCGGCTTGTTCCGCACCGAACTGCAGTTCATGGTCGGCGAAAGCCTGCCGCGTTCGAGCGATCAGCTGCAGCTCTATCGCGCCGTGCTCGATGCCGCAGGCTCGAAGCCCGTCACCTTCCGCACGCTCGACATCGGCGGCGACAAGGCGCTGCCCTATATGGAGACCGTGGTCGAGGAAAACCCGGCACTCGGCTGGCGTGCGATCCGTCTCGGCCTTGACCGTCCGGGCCTGCTGCGCGGCCAGATCCGTGCGCTGCTGCGCGCCGGCGGCGGCCGCGCGCTGCGCATCATGTTCCCGATGATTTCGGAAGTCGCCGAATTCGATCAGGCCAAGGCGATCATCGAGCGCGAACTGACCTATCTGCGCCAGCACGGCCATGCACTGCCGGAGCGCATCGATGTGGGCACCATGATCGAGGTGCCGGCGCTGGTCTATCAGCTGGACGAGCTGCTGAAGAAAGTCGATTTCGTCTCGGTCGGCTCCAACGACCTGTTCCAGTTCCTGTTCGCGGTCGACCGCGGTAACTCAAAGGTCTCCGATCGCTTCGACACGCTGTCGGCACCGATCCTGCGCGTGCTGCGCGAGATCGTGCGCAAGGGCGATGCCGCCAAGCGCCACGTCTCGCTGTGCGGCGAGATGGCCTCGCAGCCGATCGGCGCACTGGCCCTGGTCGCGCTCGGCTATCGCACGCTGTCGCTGTCGGCCACCGCACATGGTCCGGTCAAAGCACTGATCCTGGATCTCGATGCCGGCAAGGCCGAGGCCCTGATGACAAAACTGCTCGACGCGCCATCGGGCAGTGTCTCGATCCGGCAGAAACTGACCGAATTCGCCGAAGCAGAAGGCCTGTCGTTGTAGCGAGGCTCGGCCCCACGACGTCATCCTGCCCTTCTGCGTTTTCTTGAGAATCCCATATGTCTGCACTTCCCGAAGCCAAACTCGACGTTCTTCTCGCTCATCACGCGTCCCTCGAAGCGGCCGTGCTCGGCCAGCTTGCCGCCGACGAGTATGTGAAGACGACGCGTGAGCTCTCCGAACTCAATCCGCTGATCGACGCGGTGAAGACCTATCGCTCGGCTGTGAGCGAGCTGAAAGACATCGATGCGATGATTGCCGACGGCACGACCGATGCCGAGATGCGCGAGATGGCGGAGATGGAGCGCCCGGCGCTGGAAGAACGCATCGAGACCCTCGCCCAGGAAATCCGCGTGGCCTTGCTGCCCAAGGATGCCATGGACGACCGCAACGTCATGCTGGAAATCCGTGCCGGCACGGGCGGCGACGAAGCGTCGCTATTCGCCGGCGACCTCTTCCGCATGTATGAGCGCTTCGCTTCGCTGCAGGGCTGGAAGGTCGATGTCGTGTCCGCCTCGGAAGGCACGGCCGGCGGCTACAAGGAAATCATCGCCGAAGTGAAAGGCCGTGGCGCTTTCGCAAAACTGAAATTCGAATCCGGCGTGCATCGCGTGCAACGCGTGCCCGATACCGAGACGCAGGGCCGCATCCATACGTCGGCCGCGACCGTCGCCGTGCTTCCCGAGGTCGAGGAAGTCGATATCGAGATCAAGAATGACGACCTGCGCATCGAGACGATGCGCGCTGGCGGCGCTGGCGGCCAGCACGTCAACAAGACGGAATCCGCGATCCGCATCACGCATATCCCCACCGGCATCGTCGTGATGATGCAGGACAGCCGTTCGCAGCATAAGAACCGTGCGTCGGCCATGAACATCCTGCGCTCGCGCATCTACGACGCCGAGCAGCAGCGCCTCAATGCGGCGCGATCCGCCGACCGCAAGGAGAAGGTGGGATCGGGCGATCGCTCCGAGCGTATCCGCACCTATAATTTCCCGCAGGGCCGCGTCACCGACCACCGCATCAATCTGACGCTCTATAAACTGCCGCAAGTGATCGCCGGCGAAGCCCTGCACGAACTGACCGATGCGCTGACCACCGAGCACCAGGCCGCGCAGCTCGCCGCACAGGGCGACGCGTGAGCGCCGACGGCATTTTCACTGACCTGAGCGTCGAAGCAGCACGGCGCGCGCTGACAAACCTGCTTCGCGCAGGCGACATCGACTCTCCCGAACTCGACGCCCGGCTGCTGGTCGGCGCGGCGCTCGGCCTCGATCTCACCGGTCTGATCTCGGCAGCCAAGCGTGTCCTCACCACCGACGAAGCTGCACAGCTGAAGCAATTCGCCACACGGCGCCTCGCCGGCGAGCCCGTCGCCCGTATCGTCGGCACCAAGGAGTTCTGGGGCCTGCAACTGGCGCTCTCTGCCGACACGCTGGTGCCGCGTCCCGACACCGAAACCATCGTCGAAGCCGCACTCGCATGCCTGGATGCCAATGGCCCACGCTCGCGTGCCCTGCAGATCGCCGACCTCGGCACCGGCTCCGGCGCAATCCTGCTGGCGCTGCTGTCCGAGCTCCCGAACGCAATGGGCATTGCCACCGATATCAATATTGCGGCCTTGCAAACCGCGCGCGGCAATGCCGAACGTAACGGCCTTGCGCACCGCACACATTTCGTTGCCTGCGACTATGCCTCAGCCCTGAGCGGGCGTTTCGATCTGATCGTGTCGAACCCGCCTTATATTCCGACTGCCGATATCGCCGGCCTCGACATGGAAGTCCGCAATCATGATCCGCTGCGCGCACTCGACGGCGGCAGTGACGGCTACGACGCCTATCGCATCATTGCACCTGAAGCCGCGCGGTTGCTTGGGCCCGAAGGCCTGCTGGTCGTCGAGGTCGGTCATGATCAAAGCGATACCGTTGCCGATCTCTTTCTGGAGGCTGGCCTCGATCTTCCCGCACCCGCCAAAACCGACCTCGGAGGCATCCGCCGGGCGGTTATGGGGCGAAAAAAGCCGCGATAAAGCCTTCTTAGATCGAAAAAAACCGCTTGGAATATCCCTTGGGAGCGACTACCTTCCGTGCAGCATCGGAACAGGGTTGGTTCGCCCCAGCGGTATTTGGGTGGCCAGTAATCTCGGAAGAGAGCCCGTCCGGATACAGGTTCCACAGGCAGGTCTGGTTGAGCGCGAAGGCTGAAAGTGCTGCGCAGCTCACGACCGCAGAGCGAACGAAAGCCTGATTATTGCGCTTCGAATTTCACGGACAACAGCCGCGCCGGGACATAAGCCCGGATATGGCAGACGTCTGACTTGGCCGGTTTGATGGGTTCAACCGGCGATTGGGGAACGCGTCTTTGCTGAACGCGACTTTGGGCAAAATCGATGCAGCGATGACCTGCACGACGGATTTGGACGCATGCCTCCAACAGGCCAGTCCGAATCCCGCGGAATGCTGCCGCGGCCGAATTCAGCGCGTAGCAACTCAGTAATCAGCTCTGTGACAAATCTCAGTAACGAAAGCGACACATGAGAAACGGTCAGAACAACAACAAGCGGATGCGTAACAACAACCGCAACAACAATAATAACAACAACAATAACAACAATCGGCGCGGCCAGAACCCGATGACCCGGGTCTACGAATCGAACGGCCCCGATATCAAGATCCGCGGCACCGCTTCTCACATCGCCGAGAAATACTTGCAGCTCGCCCGCGATTCGCGCTCCTCGAGCGATCCGGTCGCTGCCGAGAACTATTACCAGCATGCCGAGCACTATTTCCGCCTGATCGCCGCAGCGCAGGAGCAGTTCCGCCAGAACCAGCCACAGCAGCAGCAGCGCGCCGACAACGGCGCCAGCGATGCACAGCTGGAAGACGGTGAGGACGAGAGCGAGAACTTCTCGAACTTCGGCGCCGAGCCGGGCTTCGTGCCGCAGCAGCGCGAACAGCAGCAGCCGCGGGAACGCGAGAACTATCAGCCGCGTAACCAGCAGCGCGAGCGTGGCGAACAGCCCTACCCGCGCGATGCCCGTCAGCCGCAGCCGCAATACCAGCCGCAGCCGGCAGTACAGGCCAGCGAGAATATCGGCCTGCCCTCCTTCATCACCGGCGGCGCTCCGCAGCCCGCCAATGGTGCGCCCGTCGAGCAGAACGGCAGCGAAGGGAATGGCGAACCGCGCTTCCCGCCGCGTCGCCGCCGCCGCCCGCATGGCCCGCGTGCCGATGCAGCTGCTGCGCCGGCTGTCGCCGGCGAAGACTTCAATCCGGGCAACTCGTAAGCCCGCCCTGCGCTAGACGTCGCTTAGCAGAGCGACGTTATCGTGCCTCATTGCTGGCCGTAGCCGATCCAAAGGCTGCGGCCAATTCTTTTGCGCCGGGCAGATTGCTGTTCACGTCCATCCGGTTGTTGGTGATCGCGAGCAGCTTGGCCACCGTATTGTGGCGGATCGCCACCGGGTTGCGCTCATAGCCGCCACGCTGGAAGAAGTTCGCGGTCGGCACCTGCTCCCGCATCGCCTGCGGCATGGTCACCATGTCGAAGCCGTTGCCGTCACCCGTGAGATTCATCATTTCGAGTTCGGCTGCGCTGAGCGGACGATCGACACCGCGCGCACGGGCGAAATTCACCGATGTCAGCAGCTTGTGCACCTGCAATTGCGGGCCGATATCCGCGTCCAGCACCAGCGCATGCATGGCCCAGCCCTGCGGCGTGGTGCCGAGCTTCTCGAATGCGCTCCAGCTTTGCGGATGGCTCTTCACGACCGCATGCATGCGCTTGAACACTGCGATCTTGTGATCCATCGCCTTGCGTTGCGGCCCCTGAAGCATCGCAGCCCGTTCGTTCAGGACCTTCAGGAGCTGTGGCCCCTTCTCTGCAATGATCGTGATCGTATTCGCGGTCAGGAGCTGGTTGTAGCCGATCGCCGTGGAGATCGCGCGCGACCCCGGCTTCGACGGATTGAGGCCCGACTGCATGTCGTGGCCGCCATTGCCGCCGGTTTCGAACGAATAGACACGCACCCCGATCTCGCGCGTGAGCCCCGCCTGCAAAGCCGCGCGGGCATAGGCGCGCTTGAATTCCATCTCGCTGCCGGCACGCTGCGGCGCAAACTGGAATTCCGACCGCGCCGCCCCGAGGAAGTCAGCCACGACCGGCAGGTCCTTGCGCACACGCGGGCCGCTGTCAGGCTCGGGCTCCGGATTGACCGGCCGCTTTGGGCCGTCATAGAGCGGTGCCTGCTCCAGCACGTAATCATTGAGCGTCACCGCCTGGCCTTCGCGGCGCTTGGCAAAGCGGATCTTTCGCTTCTCTGCGATCGCATTCCAATAGGCGCCCGCATCGGCATCGAAGGCCGCGCGTGCCTGCTGGTATTCGGCAAGCTTGCGACGGTATTCCGCAACAGCCTGCGGCGATACGCCTTGCGCCATCGCATTGGCCACGGATGGCGGAAGGGCAGGCAATTCCAGCGCAAGGGCCGATGTGCCCAGCAACGCAGCGAGCGGAATGGCAGCAGCAAATATGCGAATTGAATGGGACATGCGACCTGTCTGGTTCGCGCGCCATCGATAGCGCGCATCCACGGAATCATCGGTGGTCACACGCCGCCCCGCGCGGACCATCGGTTCTTGATAGCTTTCAGCCCTCGTCACGTTGGAGCAGTTTGGTGAATTTTGTCTTGCCAATAAGGCCGGACAGGATGACCAAACAGCGCACCACGCTTCGGTGCTGTCGCGAACTCATTCTTCCTTGGCGCCACTCGATCTGACGATCTGCGCCCACTTGGCTTCGTCCTTGTCGATGAACGCCGCATAGTCTTCGGGTGATCCCGGCGATGGATCGGTTCCATCCTGCTGGAGCCGCTTGCGGACATCCTCGGACAGCAGTGCCTTTCGCAGTTCCGCGTTCAATCGCTCGACAATCGGCCGCGGCGTGCCGGCCGGCGCCACGAGTCCATAGGCGAGAGATGCGTCAAAACCTTGCAGACCGGATTCCGCCACTGTCGGCACCTCCGGCAGCAGGCTTGCCCGTGTCAGGCTGGTCACCGCAAGCCCCCGAAGCTGGCCGCCAACGATATTGGCGTGAGTCGCCGGGACGGGTGCAAAGGCCATCGGGATATGACCGCCGATGAGATCCACCAAAGCAGGACCAGTCCCCTTATACGGCACATGGACCAGCGTGATCCCGGCCGCCTTGGCGAAGTACTCGCCGGTGATATGGCTCGCCGTGCCTGCGCCGGCCGAACCGAAATTCACCTTGCCCGCATTCGCCTTGGCATAGGCGATCAGTTCGGCCACCGTTTTGGCTGGAAATGACGGATGCACCACCAGCGAGTTCGGCGAATGGCCGATCATGCCGATCGGTGCAAAGTCCTTGCGCGGATCGTAGCCGGCTTTGGCATAGAGCGTCGGCCCGATCGCCAGCGTGCCGGTATAGCCGAGCCCGATCGTATAGCCATCGGGCGCGCTCTTCGCGACTGCGCGCGTGCCGACCGTGCCTCCCGCGCCGGGCCTGTTATCGACAATCACCTTCTCGCCGAGCGTTTCGCTCATCTTGTCGGCAATGGCGCGGCCGACAATCGACGTGCTTCCACCGGGCGCGAACGGGATGATCAGCGTGATGGGATGATCGGGAAAATTCTGCGCGCTCGCGCTTGTCGCGACAAGCAGTGCGGCGCCTGCGCAAAGGCTCCTGGCCCATGACGAGGTCATGACGTTTCTCCCGGATGCAGTCTTGTTGGATGCATCGTTGCGCAAACAACGATGCCGCGCAACGGCCTGCATCATCGCCAGGCGAAGACGGGCTGCTCCAGTTCCGCCACGCGCGTGACCCGCCCTGCCAGCAGTTCAGCAAACTGATAGACCAATGCCGCGGTGGGCGCATGGATCATGTGACCGAAGTGGCTGTAGCGGATCACGCGCCGCTCGCTTTCGGGAATGCTGATGAAGTCGAAGGCCTGCGGACGCAGCAGCTCGGTCAAGGCAATCCGGTGCACCGAGGCCACTTCATCGGGATTGGGAACGAGCTTCCGGCTGTCATCCGCCCACATCACCACCGGCGTGATCAGATAGCCGGATCGCGTTGGATAGTCGTCGAGCATGCCGAGCACGGCATCCGTGCGGAGCCGCAAGCCCAGTTCCTCGTCGAGCTCGCGCAGTGCGGTTTCGACCGGCGTCTCGCCGGGATCGCAGCGTCCGCCCGGCAGCGCCCATTGATTGCTGTGGGCGCGGAGACTGGACGCGCGCAGCGTCAGCAAAAGTCCCGAGGCTGCCTCATTATCCGCGTGGGCAAGCACCAGCGCCACCGCCGCGCGCTTGAGCTGCTGCGCGGAGGTCGCTGCGTCTTCGAGGCGGGTGAATGCGCCAACACGGGCCTCGATCGTCGACCGCGTGGCTGGATTGAAGGGTGCCATCACCCGCGACCTTAGCATGGCCGCGGGTGATGCAAAGATGCCGTAGCTCGATGCGCTATGCCAGTTCTGCAGCGGCGCGCTGCATATTGTCCGACATGTCCGAGGTCACCGTGCTCTGCTCCTCCACCGCTGCGGCGGTCGAGGTGACGAATTCGTTCACGTGCTCGATGGCCTGTTTGATGGTCACCAGCGCACTCACCACATCGCCGGAAATGCCGTTGAGCGACTCGATCTCGCTGGAGATCTTGTCGGTGGCCTGCTTGGCCTGGTTGGCGAGATTTTTCACCTCGGATGCAACCACCGCAAAGCCGCGACCGGCCTCACCGGCACGTGCCGACTCGATCGTGGCATTGAGCGCCAGCAGGTTGATCTGGCCCGTGATGTCACCGATCAGCCCGACGATGCCGCCCATGGCGTGGGCCGCCGATGTGAGCCGCTGCGCCTGCAGGTCGGCTGTTTCGACCTGGTTCACCGCAGCCTCGGCAGTCTGCCGCGACTTGACCATGGTCTCGGAGATTTCACGGATCGAAGCATTCATCTCCTCGCTGCCGGCCGCCACCGACTCGATCAGCGAGCGTGCCCGCTCCGCCTTCATCCGCGCCATCGCCTGGGCCGTGATGTCGGTGGCGTATTTCACCACCTTGAACGGCTTTCCGTTGAGGTCGAAAATCGGATTATAGGAGGCCTGGATCCAGACCTCGCGCCCGCCTTTGCCGATCCGCCTGTATTCCGCAGCCTGGTAGACACCGCGATTGAGGCTGGCCCAGAACTCGCCATAGGCCGCGGAAGACCGCTCCATGGGATCCACGAACATGCTGTGATGGCGATCGCGGATTTCGTCGAGCGTATAGCCGAGCGTGTTCAGGAAATTCTGGTTGGCCGTGATGATGTTGCCATCCATGCGGAACTCGATCACGGCCTGCGACTTCCGAATGGCTTCCATCTGCCCGTCGCTATCCGCAGCCTTGAGTTTCTGCTGGGTGACGTCGGTGGCAAACTTCACCACCTTGAACGGCTTGCCGGCTTCGTCGAGGATCGGGTTATAGGTCGCCAGAATCCAGATCTCCTTGCCACCCTTGCCGACCCGCTTGTATTCCGCCGCCTGATATTCGCCGCGCGCAAGTCGCGCCCAGAAATCGCGATAGGCACTGCCATCACGCTCCTGCGGCTCCACGAACATGCTGTGATGCCGCCTCTGGATCTCGGAAAGACCATAGCCGACGGTGCTAAGGAAATTGTCGTTGGCCGTGATGATGGTGCCGTCGAGATTGAACTCGATCACCGCCTGGGCGCGATCGATCGCTGCGATCTTGCCCTGGGCATCGAGACTCGCCATCTTGCTCGCCGTGATGTCGGTGGCAAACTTGATCACCTTGTACGGCTTGCCGCCGTCATCGAGAATTGGATTGTAGCTCGCCTCGATCCAGATCTCGCGATTGCCCTTGGCGATCCGCCTGTATTGCGACGCCTGAAACTGCCCCTTGTTAAGTTTACCCCAGAAGTCCCGATAGGCGACGCTCTCGCGCGTTGCCTGATCGACGAACAGGCTGTGATGCTTGCCCTTGATCTCGTCGAGAGAATATCCCACCGCGGAAAGAAAGTTATCGTTGGCGGTAATGATCGTTCCATCGAGATTGAACTCGATCACCGCCTGAGAGCGGCTGATGGCAGCCGCCTGTGCCAACGCATTGCGCAATTCCAATTTGCTGCGTCGATTGAACATTGGTTGCTCCGTGGCCAAAAAAGCCAATCGCTGAAAAAGTCACGCGTCCGACGGCGCGCCCCATCGCGCGTCGTTGTCTCAAATTCCATAAAGTCTGATCGTGACAGCTGGCCTAGTCGGCCAGCTGCTTGTCGTTGCCGATCCGGCTCCAGTAAGCGGCGACCTTCTCGGCGAGCTGGCCCTGACGTTCGCCCTGCTTCGGCACGACGCTCGGCGTGGAGCCTTCCGGCATGCCGGCAACCATGCTGCGCGCGGCGATCTGCTGATAATATTCCAGCACGGCGATGCGCAGGTTCGACGACAAGTTCGGCGTATCGCGGCGGCGCTCGATCTTTTCGATATACTGTTCGATCGTCGTATTCTCCATCTTCACAATCGCCTGCAGGCTGGCCCAGAAGCTGTCCTCCAGGCTGACGCTGGTGCGCTTCTTCGACACGACCACCGAGCGCTTGCGGTTGACGTTCGGGCGGTTCATCGAGGTTTCGTAAGGCATAAGTAGCTCCCTTTCTAAAATGGAAATTCAGTTCTCACGCACGCATACACATCAGTTCACGAGCACCGCACCATCGCAGCGGATTCCGTTGACCCAGACGTCGGCCTGACCGATGCCGACACCGAGTGTGGAGAGAACCCCCACCAGCAATTGATCGAGAACGCCCGTCGCGAGGCTGAGGACGCCACCGACCAGCGCGCCCAATCCCGGGATCGGAATGCCCAAGCCGAGCACGTTCACGGTGATATTGAGGTCGCCGAGCAGGCTGCCGATCAGCGACGATGTGAAATTGGTCGAGTTGACGGTCTTCTTCGTCTGCGCCGTGATGTCGGCATAGCTGAAGTCGACATTGACCGGCGTCGTGTTGCCCATTCCGACATGAGCTTTGCCCGTCACCGTGATGAGGCCGAGATCTACAAGGGTCACCGGACCGGGATTGGGCTTGGTCGTGACATTCTTCACGTCGGCAGCCGAGACATTGCCGATCCATGCATCGACAACGCCTGGCGTCACGCCGAGCGTAACCGTTGAGGTATTGATGTTTGGATAGCCGCAGCTGACTTTGTTGAGCGTCGCCGTGCCGGAACCGACTTCCACATAGACGGGCAGATTGACCGCCGAGAATGTGCTCGCACTTGACGTGGAATTGAGAACCTTCACTTGCAGGAAGATGCGGGTCTGCGCGGTATGAACGCTGACACCTTGCGTGCCGACGGCAACCCAACTCGACCCCTGCGGCCGCTCGCCGATCTGGACGATCAGCTGCACATTGGCGAGGCCCGGCAGATTGACATTGAGGCCGGTGTTCACCTGATTGCTGCCAGTGGCGAGACCGGCTGTCGCCTGCAGCAGATCATAGAGCGAGATGGCGACGCCAATCTTCGGCTTGGTCCCCACCTTGAGGTCGGAATATGGCCCGGCGTCGATCAGGGACAGCGGCGTGATCTTTGCGGTGGAGGCGGTGGCAGCCTGGGAGATGGTCGAAAGCGCCGTCGTCGCCGTGCTTGCGCCATTGGTCGATTGCTGGGCTCCGAGGGCTGCCGCGAGGATGTCACCCACTTTGACATTGGCGTTGAGGACCGATTCATACGTGCCGGCCGTGAGCCCGATGCGGGTCGAGAGCGCCGACAGGAAATCAAACGCGTCGATCCTGGTATTGAGCAGCGCCTGATAGTCCATCACCGACAACGAGAGGGTCGTACCGAGCAACGAACCGAGCAAGCCATTGAGCAGCCCGCCATTCAGCGACGCTAGGCGCGAGCCGATCGCGAAGGAGGCGATCTGCGTATTCGCTGCGATCGCCTGCGTCTTGATCGTGAACGCGTTGCTACCGGTGAAGAATTTGCTGAAATAGAGCGGTGTCGATGTCTGCACCGTCACGCGCGCTGCATTGGCGATACCGACGGCCGGCGTGACGAAACGGTTCTGTGGGGGAATTGTCGAGTCGGCCGTGTAGGTACCGAGCTCGATATTGGTCAGCGCACTGGCCGGAACATTGTTGCTCGTCAACGCCGCCTTTGCAGCGTTGGTGGCATTGGTCAGGTTGCTTGCGGCGACGATGGCCGCCAGGTCCGCGGTGCTCTGCGTTTTGCGCCGGTCGGCGGCGATGGTGCCGATATCGACTCCGAGCGCTGCGCAGGAAATGGCGAGCGTCACGCCCACTACGGACATCAGCGCGAAGTTGCCTCGCTGGTCGGCGGCAAAGCGGCGGAGAAGGGCCATGAACGTCGCCATGATCAGAACCCTCCATACGGGATCGAAGCCGAACGCGTGATCAGCGTTGCCGGCTTCGGCACGAATGGCAGCGTGTAGATGAACATGGTCGAGGCGTCGTAATTGACGGTGACCACGAACACATTCGCATTCGAGGACGATGTCGCGGCGACCGTCGTCAGCTTCGCCGGGATGATCAGCGGATAGGTCGCTGCATTATTGGTGACATAGGTCGACGCAAGCGAACTGCGCTCCGCCTCGGTCATCCCGGCCACCGACGACCGTGCAGCCTCGGCGGCGAGTTGCTGCACGCCATGAATGACGGCGAGATAGGAGCCGAACACGACGATGCCGAACACAATCGTCAGGAAGACAGGCAGAAGCATCGCGAATTCGACGGCGCTTGAGCCGCGCCGGCACGATGCGAAGGTCTTCGAAGGGTTGATGACGAATCTCGACATGATGCGAGCTTCGCAATCGCGGGTGAAGACTACCTATACAACTTCTATTACCACAAGCGAGTGGTGATCATGCCAAATGTGGAAATAGCGCGCGATGCCTGCATCGAAAGTGATGACGTCATTACATTCGATAAAGACGGGTAGCAGGTTCCGTCAGATATCCATGAAGCGCGAGCGCAGCGTTGCGAGCAGCTTCTCGCTCTTTGCTCCGCCATCATTCCGTGCGCCGAGCAGCATCATCGGCATGCCCGGCGTTGGAAGATAATACTCATTGGCGATCATCAGGGATGCTGGAACCAGCCGTTTCGGCAGCAATGTCAGGCCAATTCCAGCCTTGGCCGCTTCGATGCGGGCGTTGAAATCCGGGCTGGAGAATGCGATCCGATAGATCATCCCCTTGCGCTCCAGCGCCTGTACCATGAGTTCATGGATGATCTGACCCGGCCATGTCAGCAGCGGGATCGGTGCACCGGGGCTCAGCGTGAAATCCTTCGAGCGCACCCAAACCACTTCATCATCGCGCTTGTCGACGATCTCGACCATCGGATCCGGCGGCGTATCGGTGAGGCTCAGATAGATACCAATGTCGACAAAGCCGTCGATCAGGCACTTCGCGATCTCGGCGGAATTGTCCGCATAGATGGAGATATTCGTCATCTCCGCCTTGCTGAGCACCTCCATCATGCGACGCGAATAGATATTGCTGAGACCGACCCGGATTGGCGTGTCGTCCGGCGCGCCGCCGCGCAGCATCAGCAGCTGGTCATTGGCCTCCAGAATCTTCTTGGCCTGGATCAGCACCAGCTTGCCGAGCTCGGTCGCCGCCGAACCATTGGCCGATTTCTGGAAGATGCTGCCGCCGACGGCATGTTCAATTCGTTTGATCTGTGAGCTGATCGCAGGCTGGCTGAGACCAAGGACCTTCGCCGCCTTGGTGATGCTGCCCGTTTCGGAGATTCCGACGACCGAACGCATGATCTCGGTAGGAATGCTCGAACTTTGATATCTGCGATGCATTGACGTGGACCTTCCAGATCGGCGGCGCTCATTATTCGTTGACGATGCCTCCGTTCAGTTCGCACGCATAGTTCACAAACCGACGCAGATCATCTGAAGGCATCGTTGCCGCGCAACCGGTTGCACGCAACCAGCCTTGCACCTTGTCAAGGTGTATCCATATTCCCTCGCTGCCAAGCTTTTTCGCGCATTTTCACATGCGGTACCCAGATTGAGTTTAACGCGGCTGTGGCTGAGGTCTTATTTTACCTAACATCGATGATCGCACGATGTGGCCCCCACAGCTGACAGACGGCCATCTCGCCGCCGCCGTTTGATTCGCCTCGCAGTGGGCAAGAAGCCAAACGGTTGATTTCAGCCTGAAGATGAGACTCGCCGCATCATCCCGCCAAGGGCGTAAGCCAGTACAGTTCCGGCGACAGCACCGGCCAGCTTGATCAGCGCGTCGGGAATTCGGCCGTGACGATCCGGGGTCAGATGCTGCAGCACCTCGAGGCCGAGCGCCGTGCCGCCGACCAGAAGAGCAACCAGCCAGAGATGCCGTGGATAGGCCAGCCCGAACAGGAGGCCGACGGCGGCAAATGCCCAAAAGCGCTCGATGCTGACATCGCCGACATGCGGCCGAAGTCCAATGGGGGACAAGGTCGCAAAGCCGATTGCGAGGAGCGCCGACCAGGCCAGGATAATGAGGATTTTCCGAAACATCGCACGTTCATATCGCAAACCAACTCCGGAGCGCTGGTCATCGCGATGCAGGGTTAATCGGCCGGAATGGATTGGCGATCCCGGGAAGACTCGAACTTCCGACCTACGGTTTAGGAAACCGTCGCTCTATCCGGCTGAGCTACGGGACCGCTCGGGTGGCGAGAGGGCCACTGGTCAGTTCCATATCAGAGGCAGATACAGCTCGCCACCTCTTGTTGCTGGGAACACGACTCGTGCTGAAAGCACCTCACATTCCTTTGAAACGCTGAAAAACAGAGAGGGGAACGGCGCCTGCCATCAGGTGTTGGGCAAGGGATAATGGCAAAGATGGAGAATCCACATGAAAACCATGACTTTTCTGACCGCAGCAGCAGTTGCAGCCGGCCTGATGGCAAGTCCGGCGCTCGCGAAGGATCAGACCAAACATCGCGCCAAGATTAAGGCCGACACCAGCATGCAGATGAGCGACAGCGGCTATCGCGATAGCAACTATCGTGACGGCGGTTATCGAACCGGCATGCGCGCTGATACCGGTTTCTGGCCGGGCGACGTTGCCGCAGGAGCGGTGGGTGGCGCCGTAGGCATTGCGGGCGCCGCTGTGAATACCGCAGGCGCCATTGCCACCGCCCCATTCCGCTCGTGGGATAATAGCTACGCCTACTATAATGGCCCCACCGATCGCTATGATTCCCGCGACTCCTATGCGCGACGTAACAATTTTGTCTGTCAGCCGGGCACCTGGGTCCGTGGTGAAGACGGGCAGCGTCATATCTGTCAGTGAGTTCTGATAGTCAGTAATGACGATCAACAAATGGGGCGGCTTTCGAGCCGCCCTATTTTTATGATCATTGCACTCATCCCCTTGCGTTCACCCACTGGCGGCCATGAGAGGCCACACGCGTCGATTTACGCATTAGCAGCCTCGTATCTTTCATTTACATGACAAAGTTGGGCGAGTTCCAATCCTCGTCCCGCTCTTTGGTTTGTGTCTGAATCGGGGGAGAAATGCGTCGGGCGCGGTTGAAAAGTGTCGCCCAAATGGCGACAATCCGCTCAGATACGACCACGGGGGGCGGGCGTGATCAAGTCGAGACCATTGCATCTGACATCAGTGACATCGGCAATCGCAATGCTCGTGACCTGCGTCGCGATGCTGCCCGATCGCGCATATGCCCAGTGGTGGACGGCAGCCCCGGCCGACTATGAAGATTGTGCGGATCGCGTCGAGAAATCTTCGCTTGGGGGCGAGGCGAAATCGTCGGCGCTATCAAATTGCGAAAGTCAGTTCGCCGGTCGTCGCAAGCGCGGCGGCGGCTACACTTATCACGACTTCATGCAGAATCGCACTTTCGATATCGCCGGGCCGAACCCCAGCCCGGCTGAACAGAAATCGATCGATGAGCAATATGCGATCTATCTGAACAACCAGCGGCGCAACATCATCCTTGCCGCTTTCGCCAAGAAACAAAGCGAAGCTCAGCAGCCGGATGTGGTCGACACCGATTTTCGCGATGATGCAGCGGTAAAGGCAGCCCCCAAAACCACCCCGCAAATTGCACTCCCCCGCCCACGTCCGAAGCAGCCTGCCGCCAAGGGACCGGACTGCGCCACCGAACCACTCGCCTGCGGCTGGTCCAAATTGTCGACGGGTTTGAAGGATATCAAGGACGCGCTGTTCGGCACGCCACCGCCGGGTAAAACAAAGCGAACCTGACCAGGCAGAGCGCTTCGCCGGGCATCCCGACAATCAGAGACGCATTCTAGTCCGCAATCACCATCGCCCAGAACATGCGGTAAGGCGATTTCGGATTGGCCACCGAAGCCACGCCAACCTTGCGCGCGCCTGCCATCAATAGATTGGCGCGATGTCCGGGGCTGTCCTGCCACTGCTTCAATGTTTCTGGAAAGGTGAGAAATCCCGCCGCGACATTCTCGGCGGCTTTCGATCTGCGCAGTTTGGCGACGCGGGTCGTGAATGATCCAGCGACATCATGGCTGACCTTGCCACTGGCCGACATGGCCTGCGCCTGGACCAAAGCGACCGCGGCCAGCTTGCTGTCCGAAGTCACCGCCGGGAGCTTGTGGGCCTGCCGGAACGCGCTGATCTGGCTCGCATAATCCCCGGCCTGGGCAGGCATTGCGGCAACTGAAACACCAAACATGCAAACAGACAGAACGGCTCTGATAACGCGTGATCGCATCGGTGTCCTCAGCGCTTGTGACGATGCCGAACGACAGATCGGCGCCGCAGCGGCTTCTCGACGATGGCGGGCGGGGGCAGTTGCGCAGCGCGACGCTGCTCGGCGAGACGCGTCTCATAGCCGGGTGACGGCGTCACCGTTGGCGGCACCGCCCAAGCCGGCAATGCGGTGGCACATATGACCAGGGCTGCGCCCGAAAGAGCAAAGAGAGGTCGCATCCGGCAACCTTCCGCTTCATCTCCCAAAAGGGAGGCTTCTTCAAAAAGGGCCTGAAGCGCATCGGCGCTTCAGGCCAAACTTTCAAAACCGAAGCTTACTTCTTGGCCTTCTTCGCCTTGGCGGCGGTCTTGGCCTTCTTCACCGTCTTCGCGACCTTGGTGGTCTTCGCGACTTTGGTGGTAGCAACCTTCTTCGCCTTGCGGCGGCGATGTCCGAGCGGAATGCCAAGCTTGATGGCCTTCTGACGCAGCGAACCACCGGTACGCTTCATCTCCTTGGCAATCTTCTCAAGCGGCGTCTGGGCCTTCGAATGCGCGCGGAGGGTCTTCTCGTCTTCCTTGGTGTATTCGCGACGGACGAGTTTCTTTTTTGCTTTCTTGGCCATAAGAGCTCCGATTTGTAGTTGAGAATTTCAGCCGGCACACGTTCTGCCGATGATTATGTAGGGACTGAACGTTGGCTTCGTTGCAAGATAATCGAACCTTCGTCAAATCACGCGACTATCTATACTAAAGAAGTTGAGAATGACATAGCCTTTGATGCCTCATTGCAATGAGCAGTATTGAACGCATTTCGCGCATCAATGAACTCACTGATTGATACGCATCTACTACCCGATCGTCGCGATCAGTCGCTGCACTACAGATCGCGATCAGATCATAAAGCTTGCGAGTGTAACTGAACTCAACATCCACACAGTGTCGCGCATTTCGAATGATGCATGATATTACCGCCAAAGTATGGCTGTGCGTGTAGTCGCAGAAACACTCGCCCACCATCGTAACAACGATGGCTGCGCTCGGGCTCATGTCTGAGTGTGTAGGGCGCAAAGCAGCGACGCCCGTTTACTGATAACAGCGCGTAACTACGAACCACGAATTTGCTGCGGTGACAGCGCTGGCGAACCACGTTTCATGTCCTCGGCGGCCTTCACGACCTCGATCACACGACGGCTCAGCGGTGTCGCGATGCCATATTGATTCGCGAGCTGCACCACGACGCCCTGCAAATGATCGATCTCCGTGAGGCGCCCGCGCTGTAGATCCGCCCACATGGAAGAGCGCGCATTGGCGTCGATTTTCATCACGCTCCGAAGGATAAGTCCGAACAAACTGTCCGGGAGTCGAAGGAGATGAGGAGTCAGCGCGTGCGGCAGTGCAGTCGTGGCAACTGGTGAAATACCCGCAGCACGTAGTACCGCAAGCCCTTCGGTCATCTGATCGGCGAATAACAGTCGCCAGCTGCGGCGCTGCAACTGCGTATGGAGAGGCAGATCGGACAGCGCATTCAATGCGTTGCTGAGATTGACCAGCAGCTTGCCCCACTGCACGCCGATGATGTTTTCGGTCAAGCTCACCGGCAGGTTCTGAACGGCCAGCCGCTTACCATTCTCCTTCGCATCGCGTTCAATCACCAGCGCCCCGGATGTGCCACGGTGAACGCTCCCATCGTCGCGGGTGACGACATTGAACGGCACCATCCCGCCCAGCACGCAATGACCGGGCAATGTCTGCTTGAGCGTGGCAACATTGCCAACGCCATTCTGAAGGCTGATAATCACGGCGTCTTCGGCGGAATGCCGGGCGATCAACTCTGCCATCGCAGCGGTATCGCCACTCTTCACCGCGACAACGATCATGTTGGCATCCTTCATGATCGCGGGATCTTGCGAGGGCGCGACTTGCTCCGCGCGCAGGCGCCACTGCCCGCCTTCGAAGCTCGAGAGCTGCAATCCATTCTGCGCGATACCATCGACCACGCGCGGACGCGCCAGCAACGATACATTGCGACCGTCTGCTGCGAGCATGCCGCCGACAAAACAGCCGACACTGCCGGCGCCGGCAATGCAGATAGGACGTTGCGCGCTCACGTCACCTCCCGCTCACATGACTTCCGTTCCTAGCAAAATGCCGCAGCGCTGCCTACCTGTGGAACCGACGCGACTTGTCCGCGTCATATCGCGCAGCTATCTTTTTATGGGCTGGCTGAACAGGAGATGACGATGGGTTTGCTCGACATTCTGAATGGCATGGCCAACGGTCCACGCGGCCCCAGCGATCCCAACGACAAGAGCGGTGGGATGTCGCCGATGACCATGGCGATCCTCGCGCTGCTTGCCTACAAGGGCTACAAACATATCACCGGTGGTCAGCAACAGCCGGCGCCACAAGGTCACCCGCAACAGACACCCGCCCCCACGCAGGCCAACGCCGATGATAGCGGCGGCCTCGGTGGCCTGCTGGGCGGGCTCCTTGGCGGCAACAGCGCGGGCGGCGGAGCAACTGCCGGAGGAGGCCTCGGCGACCTCCTGCGCGGACCGCTCGGCGGCATCCTTGGCGGAGCAGCGGCCGGCAGCGTGCTGAGCGGCGGCCTCGGCGATCTCGTCAAGCGACTGCAGGAGAACGGTCATGGCGACGCGGCGGATTCCTGGGTGCAGTCCGGGCCGAACAAGCAGATCGCACCGGGCGATCTCGGCGCCGCACTCGGTGCCGACGACATCGCGCAACTGACGTCACGCACCGGCATGTCGCGCGAGCAGTTGCTGTCCGAGCTCAGCAATGAGCTGCCTGGTGCGGTGGACGAGTTCACGCCGCATGGCCGGCTGCCGACCGACGACGAAGCTTCGTCGCGCTGGGTCTAGTTCAAATTACACAGGGGGAATTGCGATGCTTTGGATCATTCTCGTCGGCTTCGTCGCGGGCATTCTCGCCCGTATCATCTCGCCGGGCCCGAACAATCCGTCGGGCTTCATTCTGACGACGGCGCTCGGCATCGCCGGCGCATTTCTGGCGACCTTCATCGGTCAGCAGATCGGCCATTACGGCCCGAACCAGGGTGCCGGCTTCATCACCGCCACCATCGGCGCGCTGGTGGTGCTGTTCATCTGGAACAGGCTGGTCGCGCGTGGATCGATCCCGGATCCCGGCCGACGATAACTCGTGAAAGTGAAAGCCCCGGTCAGCGTCTGACCGGGGCTTTTTTCTTACGCCCTGATCGACTGCAGATGCATACCCGCATCCATGCGAACAAGCTCGCCGGTCATGTGACCGGACGGCGGCGTGGCCAGGAAGCAGATCAGCTGCGCGATATCTTCGGCCGTCGAGGCCGCCTGCAGCGGGACACGCGCAATCACGGCATCGCGCACTTTCGCAGCCGCTTCCGCGCCGCGGCCCTTGGTGAACCAGGGTGTATCGATATAGCCGGGGCAAACGGTATTGACGCGGATCAGCGGCGCCAGCGCACGCGCCAGCGACAGGGTGATCGAATTCAGTGCGCCCTTGCTGGCAGCGTAAGCCACCGATGAGCCCGCGCCGGACAGGCCAGCCATGGACGACACATTCACCACCGCCGCCGCGCGGCCCGAAGCCTTGGCGCTGGCTTCGAGCAATGCGCGCGCCGCACGCACCATCTGATACGGTCCGATGGTGTTGATGCCATAGATCCACTGAAAATCTTCGGCCGACAGCCCGTCGAGATCATCATGCGCGACATGCTTGGTGACGCCGGCATTGTTCACCAGCGCATCGATGCGGCCCCACTTCGCTGCTGCCGCAACGATCTTCTTGCAGTCCTCGTCCTTGGAGACATCGCCCTGCACCACGACGACTTCCGCTGCGCCCAGCTTGCGGCACTGCTCGGCGGTCGCTTCGGCTTCCTTCGCGCTCGATGAATAATTGATCACGAGCCGCGCCCCGTCCTTGGCAAGGATGGCCGCCGTGGCAGCGCCGAGCCCCGACGCCGATCCCGTGATCACCGCACACAAACCATCCTTCGACATCCGCATTCCCTCTGTTTCTGTTCTTCGGATGGAGTGATCTAACACAGCCGCTTTGCGCTGGTATACAACCGCCACCATTCGGCCGCGCGGAATAAGGGCACACCATGCCGCCACCGCAGACCACAATGCAGGTGCGCCGCTTGCATCATGCGGGCTTTTCCGCATCATGCCCCGCAACAACACTGGCAGCACCCCATGCCCGGCATTCCCTGCCGAATGAGATGCGCTATCAGACGGGGAACGCCTTGACCGAGACAGACAATATCGTCGCCGAAACCGCCGAACGCATCTTCGCCGATCTCGCGGACGCACAAACCATCAATCACGACAAGCAAGGCGCCTGGAAGGCTCCGCTGTGGCAGGCGCTGGCCGATTCCGGCTTGCCGCTGTCCTGGGTACCCGAAGAATGCGACGGCTCCGGCACCAGCATGGCCGAGGGTTTCAGCGTGCTCAGCGTCGCCGGCCGCGCCGGTGTCAGCGTTCCGCTTGCCGAAACCATGCTGGCCGGCTGGTTGCTCGCCCAGGGCCGGATCAAGTCCCCCGAAGGCACGATGACCGTGGCGCCAGCCAATACGCGCGACCGGCTCACACTCAATGCCGACGGCACCATCTCCGGCCGCGTGCGCGGCATTCCTTTCGCCAAGGAAGCAAAGCACATCGCCGTTATCGCCGGCGGCTCGATCGCGCTGGTCGATGCCAACGCCTGCAAGATCGACGCTGGCCTCAGCCTCGCCGGCGACCATTCCGACACCGTGAATTTCGACAAGGTGAAGCCGGTTGCGATGGCGAAAGCGCCGGCCGGCATCGACGAGCAAGCCTTGCTGCTGATGGGCTCGCTGGCGCGCAGCCTGCAGATCGCCGGCGCGCTGGAATCGATGCTGAGCATCAGCGTGCAGTATTCCGGCGAACGCGTCGCCTTCGAGAAGAAGATCTCGAAATTCCAGGCCGTGCAGCACAATCTCGCAAGACTCGCCGGCGAGACCTCCGCTGCTCTCGCCGCTGCCAGTTCGGCCGCCGATGCCTTCTCGCATGGCGCTGATATCGACGATGCGCTGTTCCTTGAAGCCGCCGCAGCAAAGATCCGCTGCTCGGAGGCCGCCGAAAAAGGCGCTGCCATTGCCCATCAGGTGCATGGCGCCATCGGCTTCACCCAGGAGCACATCCTGCATCGCTACACGCTGCGCGCCCTTGCCTGGCGCGACGATTTCGGCAGCGAGAGCTATTGGGCCGTCGAGCTCGGCAAACTGGTCGCCAAGCGCGGCGCCGATGAGCTTTGGCCGCTGGTCGCATCGCGCTAACGAAGGAAACGAGAACCCACATGACCGCAGCCCTTCGTTTCGACCCGATCCGCCTGCCCCCCGAATGCGAGCAGCTTCGCAAGGAAGTCCGCGCGTTTCTCGCCGAGGAAATCGCCGCCGGCACCTTTGATCCGCACAAACCCGTTCAGGAAGATGCCGACAACCGCGAGTTCTCCCGCCGCGTCGGCGAGAAGGGCTGGCTCGGCATGACCTGGCCGAAGAAATATGGCGGCCACGAACGCTCGTTCCTCGAGCGCTATGTGGTCACCGAGGAAATGCGCGTCGCCAATGCGCCGGTGCGCCGCTTCTTCGTCGCCGATCGCCAGAGCGGCCCGGTGCTGCTGAAATATGCGCCCGAGCATATCAAGATGGACATCCTGCCTCGCATCTGCCGCGGCGAGATCTGCTTCTCCATCGGCATGAGCGAGCCCAATTCCGGCTCGGACCTGTTCGCCGCCAAGACCAAGGCCACCAAGACCGACGGCGGCTTCCTGATCAATGGCAGCAAGATCTGGACGACCTCGGCGCACATCGCCGACTACATGATCGCGATCTTCCGCACTTCGCCGCCGACCAAGGAAAACCGCCGCCACGGCCTCACCCAGTTCCTCGTGAACATGAAGACCCCCGGTATCAAGGTGAACCCGATCGACCAGATCACCGGCCAGCAGGAATTCAACGAGGTCGTCTTCACCGACGCCTTCATCCCTGACGATCATATGCTCGGCGAAATCGACGGCGCCTGGAAACAGGCCACGTCCGAACTCGCTTACGAACGTTCCGGTCCAGAGCGTTTCCTCGAGACCTATTACACGCTGACCGAACTGGTCCGCGCCGTGGGTCCGGAGCCGGATACGCGCAGCGCCGAAGGTATCGGCCGGCTGGTGGCACAGCTGCACACCATGCGCCGCATGTCGGTGTCGGTGGCGGGCATGCTGCAGGCCGGCAAGGAGCCGGTGGTGGAGGCCTCCATCGTCAAGGATATCGGCACCGTGTGGGAACAGCAGCTGCCGCATCGCGTCCGCGACCTCGCTGCTTTCGTCGACGATACCGCATCAAACCATGCCACGCTTGACGAGATGCTCGATTTCGCCATCAAGACGGCGCCGAAACTCACCATCCAGGGCGGCACGACGGAAGTGCTGCGCGGCATCATCGCCCGCGGCCTCGGGTTGCGGTGATCACACTTATTGAATTGAGGACATCATGACCACCTACAAGGACATCGCCGTCGAAACCCGTGGCCACATCGCGATCATCGAGATCCGCAAGCCGCCATTCAACTTCTTCGACATCCTGCTGATCCAGCAGATCGCCAATGCACTCGACGAGATCGACGCCAATCCGGAGCTGCGCGCCACCGTGCTGTGTGCGCAGGGCAAGTCGTTCTGCGCCGGCGCGGACTTCAGCGATCCGAACCGCAAGGAAACCGAAGCGGCCGCCAAGAGCGGCGATCCCGCCGACAATCTCGGCTCCATCGGCCATCTCTATATGGAAGCCGTGCGCATCTTCCGTGCCAAGAAGCCCATCGTCGCTGCCGTGCAGGGCGCAGCCATCGGCGGCGGTCTCGGCCTCGCCGTGTCGGCTGACTTCCGCGTCGCCTGCCCGGAGACGCGCTTCGCCGCCAACTTCACCCGCCTTGGCTTCCATCCGGGCTTTGGCCTCACCGTGTCGCTCACCGAGCTGATCGGCAAGAATAATGCCGAGCTGATGTTCTATACCTCACGCCGCGTCGGCGGCGAGGACGCCCTGAAGATGGGCCTCGCCAATGTGCTGGTGCCGCAGGACCAGGTCCGCGATGCCGCCATCAAGCTGGCCGAGGAAATCGCCGAGAACTCGCCGCTCGGCCTGCTCTCGACCCGCGCCACCATGCGCGCTGGCCTCGCCGACCGCGTCGCCAAGGCGACCGAGCATGAACTGGCCGAACAGACCCGCCTGCGCGCCACCGAAGACTTCAAGGAAGGCGTTGCGGCCACCGCCGAGCGTCGCGTGCCGAACTTCAAGGGGCGTTAAGTCCCCGCCGGGTTTGTTCTGCAAACCTCACTACGGAATGGCCGGGTTCGCCCGGCCATTTTTATTTTGCGACAAGACAGCGGTATGCACCCGTTGTCGTCCCGGCGAACACCGGGACCCATAGCCTCCGAGGTCATGGTTGAAACGATGGCGTCACACTTACCGTGCGCAACTATCTCGACAGCGTGTATGGATCCCGGCGTTCGCCGGGATGACATCGAGTCTAATTCTCCCTCACCACCAACGCATCCACGATCGTAACGCCCTCGCCCACCGGATGCACCAGAACCGGATTGAGCTCGATCTCGGCCACATTCTCCTTGAGCTGCGCAGCCAATTGCGAGACCTGCGCTATCAACGCTGATGCAGCCGGTACATCGGCCTCTGCAGCCCCGCGAAATCCGTTCAGCAGCGGCGCGCCCTTCAACGCATTCAGCATCTCGCCCGCCTCCTCCGCACTCACCGGCGCAGGTCGATAGATCACATCCCGGAACAGCTCCGTGGTGATGCCACCAAGCCCCACCATCACCATCGGCCCGAATGTCTTGTCGAGCAGTGTGCCGACAATGATCTCGACGCCCTTCTTGGCCATCGGCGAGACCAGCACACCCTGCAATGCCGCCTGCGGCCGATGCGTCTGCGCGCTCGCTATCAGCGCGTCATAGGCGGCTGCGGCTTCCTCTCCGGTCGTGATATTGACGTTCACGCCGCCGATCTCGCTCTTGTGCGGAATTTCACGCGACTGGATCTTCATCACCAGCGGGAATCCGACCTTTGCGACGGCGTCATCGAGAACCGATTTGTCGGTGACGAGAATCTCATTGGGCAGCGCAACGCCCGCAACCTGCAGCAGCGTCTTGCTGTCATGTTCAGACAATGTCGGCACCGAAAGGTGTTTGACGAGATCGACCGGCGCCTGCGCCACGTCGGCGATGGGCCTGGCCGGCTTGAAACGCGCGTGATCCACGATCCGCCGCATCGCCACGCCCACATGGGTCAGCCCGGACAGAACGACCACGCCGGATTCCGCAAGCCCCGTGCGCGCGAAGTGCGATGGCAATGTGTAGGACCAGAACACGATGGGCTTGTTCTGCGCCGCGATCACCGGCGCCAGTTCCGGCGTCTTGAACGGCATGCGCGTTTCGCTGGACAGCGAAATCACCACGAGGATCGCATCGACCTCGTCGGACTTGTCGAGCAGTTCGATCGTCTTCTGCAGCCCGCCGCTATGCACCGCCTGCGCGGTGATATCGATGGGATTGCGCGGCGAGCCGTAAGACGGGATCAGTCCGCGGATCGTCGCCTGCACATCGTTCGACAGCTCCGGCACCTGCAGGCCCTGCGCCGACACGACATCGGCGCCCCAGATCCCCGCGCCGCCCGAGACGGTGACGACAGCCACGCGGTCGCCTTTCGGCAACGGTGAGGTCGTCAAAACCGCCGCGATGCTGACGGCTTCGTCGAGATCATTGGAGACGATGAAGCCATAGCGCGCGAACACCGCGTCATAGGCCGCAGTCCAGCCGGCCATGCTCGCCGTGTGCGACGCCGCCGCACGTTCGCCTGCGCCGGAGCGACCGACCTTGGTGACGATGACCGGTTTGCCGATCTCCGCCGCTTTCCTTGCAGCAGCGAGAAAATGATCGACGTCACGAATGCCCTCGATGAACAGCAGGACCACATCCGTCGCGGGATCCTGCACCATATAGTCGAGGAACGCACCTGCCCCGAGATCGGACTCATTGCCCGTCGAGATCACGGTGCTGAGCGCGATGCCGAGTGCCTTGGCGCGATGATAGATCGCAAAGCCGATGCCGCCGGACTGCGCGACAATGCCGATCCGCTTCTTCGTTGCGACAAGAAGCGGCTGATCCGGCTTCACATCCACGGTCGGACTGAACGTCGCGGCGATGCCGGCGATCTGGTTGTAATAGCCTTCGGCATTCGGCCCGGAAATCCGCATGCCCGTGCGCTTTGCCAGCGCCGCGATCGCATCCTGCATCGCGATGGCATCGCCGCCCTCCTCGGCAAAGCCGGAGGAAATGATGATCGCGTGCTTCACGCCCAGCGCAGCGCATTCCTCCAGCGCGCCGAGCACCACGCGCGCGGGAATGATGACGATGGCGAGGTCGACCGGCTGCCCGATCGCCCCCATGGTCGGATAGCATTTCAGCCCATCGATATCGGGATAGTTGGGATTGACCGGATAGATCGCACCGGAAAACGCATTCTTTCGCAGGAAGGCGAGCAACAGCCCCGGGATCTTGTGGGCGTCGCGCGAGGCACCGATGATAGCGATGCTGGATGGATTGAAGAACGTATCCAGCGGATGCGGACGTGCCGCGGCCGTTGCGCTGCTCATGAAATGACGTTTCCCGTTTATCGTTATTGCCCGATCGTGCGGCGATTGCCGCGATCATGCAACGACGTGAAACGTGACCCCGCCCAGCAGAAATGCATCACCTGCCGACGGACACCCGCGCGCCCGCGCACGGTCGAGCACCTGCGCCACGTCATTGACCCGGAATTTGAGACCGATCATCGCCTCGGCTTTGCCTTTGGTGAAGCGCAGGCAGCCATTCGGAAAGACGATCTGCGGGTCATTGCCTTTCGACGATGTCAGCGGGATGCCGATGAGGTTGCTCCAGTGCTGCGCCAGATCATAGTGATCCGGGCTCTGCAACTCGACTTCCAGCAAGGCGCGCGTGACGTCGTGACGGATCGATTCCTGCCAGTTCGGGCCGGCCGGCGGATATACATCGAAGTCGTCGTCGCTGCCTGCCGTGTGGTTGAATTCGATGAAGGCAGCCCGGCAATCGCGCGGATGCAGTTGCACGCCGTGATACGGCGGATGATCGATCACATTGGCGGTGCGGACACCGATGCTGGCGGCGAAACGCCCGCGCTCGTCGGGGTCCTCGCAGGACAGGATCACCATATAGCCGCCGCGGCCACCGGATTTTTCGAGAAAGCGCCCGGCGGCCGTGCCAGGCTGCGTCGGCGCCACAACTTCGAGCAGAGTGGCATCGACAGGCATCAGCGCATTTTCGAGCCCGTATTTCTCGACATGCGGGTCGCGGTAACAGACATCGAGGCCAAGAATGGCCGTGATGTCACTGACAACGGGCTCCAGATGCGGAGCGACCAGACAAACTTGCCGCAACCGCATCTCGCTCATGGTCATTGTCCCTTGAAAACTGGCTTGCGCTTCTCGACGAAGGCCTTCGAGGCCTCCTTGTGATCGTCGGTGTCGCTGCAGCGGGTGTGATGGATCGCCTCGCCGTCGAAACAGGCTTCCAGAGTCATCGTCTCGGCATTGTTGATATTGGCCTTGATGTAACCGTAGGTGATGCTCGGCCCGCGGGCGAGCGACATCGCGAGTTCACGGGCAGCCGTTTCCACCTCGGCATCGTCGACCACCTTGGTCACCATGCCAAGTCCCAGCGCTTCCTGCGCCGTCAGCACCGGCGACATCAGATAGAGCTCGCGCGCCTTGGCGCTGCCGAGCATTTTTGTGAGGAAGTAAGTGCCGCCATAGTCACCGGAGAAGCCGACCTTGGCGAAGGCCGTGGTGATCTTCACCGAGGAAGAAGCGACCCGGAGATCGCAGGACAGCGCGATCGAAAGACCGGCGCCCGCCGCAGCGCCATCAAGCTGCGCCACCACCGGCTTCGCCATCGTGTGCAGGATGCGCGAGACTTCCATGCCCTTGCGCAGATTGACGCGCTTCGCTTCGAACGGCAGCGGCGCGCGGCCGGCTGCCATCGACTTCACGTCGCCACCGACACAGAAAGTGCCGCCGGCGCCCTTGATGAGCACCGCGCGCACCTCGTGATCTTCCTGGGCGCGGCGTGCAGCCGCGACCAGACCTTCGGTCATCTCCGGATTGAGCGCATTGCGCCGATCCGGACGGTTCATGGTGATGGTGAGAAGACCGTTGTCGAGGTCCTGCAGGACGATGTCGCTCATGTCATATTCCTTTTCTTGTTGTTGACCGCCCGGCAAATCTCGACCGCGACGTTACTTCTTCACCAGCGGGCAGCGCGATTCCGACAGCGGCTGGAATGCCTGATCGCCGGGAACGGTGGCGAGCAGCTTGTAGTAATCCCAGCGGCCCTTCGATTCCGCCGGCTTCTTCACCTCGAACAGATACATGTCATGGACCATGCGGCCATCTTCGCGGATCTTGCCGTTCTTGGCGAACATGTCGTTGACCGGAAGTTCGCGCATTTTCGCCATCACGGCACCGGGCTCGACAGTGCCGGCAGCCTTCACGGCTTTCAGATAGTGACCGACCGACGAGTAGACACCGGCCTGCGCCGAGGTCGGCGCGCGGCCTTTGTTGCGTTCCTGGAAGCGCTTGGTGAAGGCGCGGGTTTCGTCATTGAGATCCCAGTAGAAAGCTTCGGCGAGAACCAGGCCCTGCGCGGTTTCAAGACCGACGCTGTCGATGTCGGAGATGAAGGCCAGCAACGGCGACATCTTCTGGCCGCCGCTCTTGGTGAGGCCGAACTCCGCGGCCTGCTTGATGGCATTGATGGTGTCGCCGCCGGCATTGGCGAGGCCGACCACCTTCGCTCCGGACGACTGCGCCTGCAGCAGGAAGGATGAGAAATCCGCGGTGTTGATCGGATGCCGGACATTGCCGAGCACCTTGCCACCGGACTTCTTGATCACGTTCGACGTATCGCGCTCGAGGTCCTGACCGAAGGCATAGTCGGCGGTGAGGAAGAACCAGCTGTCGAGCCCCTGCTTCACCGTAGCGAGACCGGTCACATTGGCCTGCGCATAGGTGTCGTAGGCATAGTGCACCGTATACGGACCACAGGCCTCATTGGTCAGGCGGATGGCGCCCGGGCCGCTATACATGATGATCTTGTTGCGCGCCTTGGCGATCTCGCCAGCAGCGAGGGCCGTCGCCGACGCGGCAACGTCGATGATCGCCTCGACGCCCTGATTGTCGAGCATGTCGCGCGCGATGTTCGCCGAAAGATCAGTCTTGTTGAGATGATCGCCCACCACGATCTCGACCTTGCGGCCAAGTACTTCGCCGCCGAAATCCTCAGCTGCCATCTTCGCAGCCGCCTCGCTGCCGGGGCCGGTGATATCGGCGTAGAGGCCCGACATATCGAGGATCGCACCGAGCTTGAGCGGCTTGTTCTGCGCCATCGTCCCCGATGTCGCGGCCAGGATCATGGTCGATGCGAGCAGGCCAGCAGAAAGAAATTTGGTCTTCACGTAGTCCTCCCTTGTCGCGCATTTTTGCGCGGCATTCATGTTGCTGCGATCATGCCGCAAGGGAACAACAGCGGCAAGCCGCTGCAAGGTGAGACATCGCGCAAGAATCACTCCAGAGATGCAGCTGTTTCCGCAAAGCGGAATGGACGTGACACGCGACGCCGACATAGGGTTGTGCAGGACATCGGGGGCGGTCCATGGGTGTTGCAACGGCGAAGCGCAGAACGCGACGCATGACCGCGAATACACTTGCCGTCACCTGCATCATCGGATCGAGCGCGATCGCGCACGCGTCATGCAGCTTCCCCGAACAAGGCACCGGACGTGTCGCTGATGTCATCGACGTCAGGACCATCCGCATGGCCGACGGCGCCGAGATCCGTCTCGCCGGCATCGAACCGGCACCCGGTGGCGGCTCCGCCTCGACCCTCGCCGCACTCGTCGCGGGGCGCGACATCCAGCTCCATGGCGACAGCGATGCGCCCGATCGCTATGGCCGGCAGGCGGCCTTCGCCACCCTTACCCCGGGCAGCCCGCCGATCCAGTTCCAGCTTCTCGACCAGGGCACTGCCCTCGCCTCCGGAACCATCGCCGACCGGGCCTGCGCCGCCGCGCTGTCCGCTGCCGAAGCCCGCGGCAGAGGCGCCAAAAGAGGCATCTGGGGGAACATTGGCGTCATCAAAAACGCCGCAATTCCGGGCGACATTCAGGCGCAGTTGGGGCGTTTCGTCGTGGTTGAAGGACGCGTTCTGTCCGTCCGGGAAGCCGGCAGCACGACTTATCTCAATTTTGGCCGTCGCTGGACACGGGACTTTGCCGTGACTATTTCAAGGCGCATGATGTCCACCTTCGCAGGGGATGGCATCACGCTCAGATCCCTTGAAGGACGACGGATTCGAGTGCGTGGATGGGTCGAGAGCCGCGGTGGGCCGCGGATCGAGGCGCGCCATGTGGGGCAGATCGAGGCGGTCGGGGACTAGGTGACCGTCAAGACAGGACGCAATAACGTGACGGGTGTGGGACGGCAAATCAGCTTCAGCCGCCGCCTTTGGGCTGCGCCGGTTGTGCTATGCGCGGCCCTCTCGCTATCCGCCTGCGGCGATGCCAGCCGTTTCGAGGTTGCATCCACCGCGGTGAAGCCTCCGCTGCCGGCAAGACCACCCAAGCCCGCCGTCGTCCAGACGCCAGCCGCCGAGAAGGAGCATGAGCGCATCCTGGCCTCCTATGGCGGCTCCTATGACGATCCCCGGCTCGAAGCCCTGATCTCCAAGACCGTCGAGCGCTTGGTTGCCGTTTCCGAGCGGCCGGACCTCGCCTACAAGGTCACCATCCTCAATTCCGGCGCCGTCAACGCCTTCGCGCTGCCGACCGGCCAGCTCTATGTCACCCGCGGCCTCGTCGCGCTGGCCAGCGACACGTCGGAGCTTGCTTCGGTGCTGTCGCATGAAATGGCGCATGTGCTGGCGAAGCACGCCTCGATCCGCGAGGAGCAGGCCAAGCAGGCGGCTGTCGTCACCCGCGTCGTGTCCGACATGGGCACCAACGATCCCGATCTCACCGCACTGGCACTGGCCAAATCCAAGCTCACAATGGCGAGCTTCTCGCGCGCGCAGGAATTCGAGGCCGACGGCATCGGCGTCGGCATCTCGGCCCGCGCGCATTTCGATCCGTTCGGCGCCTCCCGCTTCCTCTCCGCCATGGAGCGCAACGCGGCGCTGAAAGCGAGCCGCACGCCGCTCGATCCCCGCGCGCAGGATTTCCTGTCGTCGCATCCGGCCACACCCGAGCGCGTCCAGAACGCGCAGGCCAATGCCCGCCAATACGCCTCGCCCTCGGGCGGCAGCGGCGAGCGTGACCGCGACACCTATCTCGCCGCCATCGACGGCATCGTCTATGGCGAAGACCCCAGCGAAGGCTTTGTCCGCGGCCGCCGCTTCCTGCATCCGAAGCTCGGCTTCACCTTCCAGGCGCCGGACGCTTTCTCGCTCGACAACACTGCGCAGGCCGTCATCGGCGTGCGCGAGGGCGGCAATCAGGCCATGCGCTTCGACGTGGTGCGCGTGCCTTCGGAGCAATCGCTCAGCGACTATCTCAATTCCGGCTGGATGGAGAATGTCGACAAGGCGACGACCGAGGACGTCACCATCAACGGCTTCCCGGCCGCGACCGCGCTGGCCCGCGGCGACCAGTGGCAATTCCGCGTCTACGCGCTGCGCTTCGGCAGCGACGTCTATCGCTTCATCTTCGCCGCCAAGCAGAAGACCAATGAAAGCGAGCGCAACGCGCGCGAGACCGTCAATTCGTTCCGCCGCCTGACCCTGGCGGAGATTCAGGCTGCACGCCCGCTCCGCCTCAAGGTGATCAATGTGCAGCCCGGCGATACCGTGGAATCGCTGTCGCATCGCATGAGCGGCGTCGATCGTCCGCTGGAGCGTTTCCGCGTCATGAACGGCCTCGAGGCCAATGCCCAGGTGAAGCCGCGTGATCGCGTGAAGATCGTGGTGGACTGACACTCAGCCGCAGGGCGGAGGAGCCGAAGGCGTAATCCGCCGCAGAGTCTCCACAAGGAACTCGGCCGGCGGATTACGCTGCGCAAATTCGCCCTACGATGGGAGCTGCCACGATGCCCAAGCCCAAACTCCTCTCCGGCGGCAATCCGCAAATTGCGAAGGCCGACGGCGACGCGCCGGTGCAGGCCTATATCGCCGCCATGCCCGGCTGGAAAAGTGATCTCGGCGCGCGGCTCGACACGTTGATCACGCGCACGGTGCCGGATGTGCGCAAGGCGGTGAAATGGAATTCGCCATTCTACGGCGTGGAGGGACAAGGCTGGTTCGTCTCTTTCCATGTCCTCACGCGCTACGTGAAAGTGACTTTCTTCAAGGGCCTCCTGCTCCACCCCATCCCGCCCGGGGGCACCGAGCGCAGCAAGGACGCCCGCTGGATCGACATCCATGAAAGTGACGCGCTCGATGAAGATCAGTTGGAAGCATGGGTGAAACAGGCGGCAGCAATTCCCGGCTGGACTCCGTGATATCGCTTTTGGCCGTTGGGTGGATGAGCGCAGCGTAATCCGCCGCGGAGTTTTTACGGTAACATCGGCCGGCGGATTAAGTCTTCGGCTCATCCGCCCCACGGCTGTGTCGACAAAAAAGCCCGACCTTTCGGCCGGGCTTTTGAACTTGTTCGAAACGCAGCCGCTTATGCAGCCTCGTCCTCGGCGACATCCTCGTCGCCCTCATCAGCATCGTCTGCGCCGGCCTCGGCATCTTCAGCCTTCGCGCCGCGGCGCGGGCTCTTGGCGAGCTGGCCTTCGATCTCCTTGATCGCTTCGGTCTCGGTGATGTGCTGCACCACCGCGATTTCGCGCGACAGACGATCAAGCGCCGCTTCATAGAGTTGACGTTCGCTGTAGGACTGCTCGGGCTGCGATTCAGAACGGAACAGATCGCGGACCACTTCGGCAATCGCGACGATGTCGCCCGAATTGATCTTCGCTTCGTATTCCTGCGCGCGGCGCGACCACATGGTGCGCTTGATGCGGGCACGGCCCTTCAGGGTTTCCAGCGCCTTCTTCACCAGCGCCGGCTCGGACAGCTTGCGCATGCCGACATTCATGACCTTCGCGGTCGGAACGCGAAGCGTCATCTTGTCCTTCATGAAGTTGATGACGAACAGCTCAAGCTTGGCGCCTGCGATTTCCTGCTCCTCGATGGCGAGGATCTGGCCAACGCCATGCGCGGGATAGACCACATATTCGTTGGTCTTGAAGCCCTGACGCTGGGTTGCCGTCTTCTTCGGCTCCTCGGCGCGCGGGGCCGGCGCGGCGGGCTTCGCAGCCACCGGCTTCTCGGCGGCAGCAGCCTTGGCCTGCTCCTTCGCGGCAGCAGCCTTCATCGCCGACGCCGTGGTGTTCGGTGCAAACGACTTCTCGGTGCGCGGCTTCTCCGCCACCGGCTTCGCGGCAGCGGCCTTGGTCGCAGCAGGCTTCACGGCAGGCTTGGAAGCAGCAGCAGTCTTCGGAGCAGAGGTCTTGGCGGCAGACTTCTCGGTCGAAGGCTTGGCAGTCTTGTTCGGCATTTCACTTCTTTTGTTCTGGGCGGACTCTGGCACGACGGCCTTGTTAGCAGGGGTCTTCGCACCAGAGGTCTTGGCTGCCGCCGTCTTCGCTACCGGGGTCTTGGCTGCCGGTGTCTTGGCTGCAGGAGCCTTGACGGGAGAAGCCTTGACCGGAGCTTTGGCTGCGGGCGCCTTGGCTGCAGAAGCCTTGGTCGTCGAAGCCTTGACTGGCGAAACCTTGGCCGTGGTGCGGGTCGTCGTCCGTGTGTCCTTGACAGGGGGCCGTGCAGGGCCTTTGCTCACGCTGCGTTTGCCCGCAATTGGGCTCGCCGCAGCCGTCTTCTTCGAAGGCTTAGAAATACTCTTTTTACGCGTTTTCTGTGACACGGCCTGTGCGCGGCAACTACCGCGCCCCTGTTTGATTTTTGTTAAACGGGAACCCGGCAGGGCCAAAAACGAGCGGCACCACACGGTCCAGCTTCTTGAATGTGCCTATAATAGCACATTTCCCGCAAAAATCAATGATTTATGCCCCCTCGTGACCGCCTGGCGGCCGCGAAGCGGTCATAAACGAGGTCAGGGTAAATTTCAGGTCGTCACAGGTATTGGGGTGGCACAAAGCCTTAAGGATACCCTTTAGTCCCCTTTGCCCGGTGCGGCCGAGAAGAACTTCTCATACTTGCCTTCCTGGCCGTCGAATTCTTCGGCTTCAGGCAGTTGGTCGATCTTCTGGGTGATGTTCGGCCACTTCTTGGCGTGCTCCAGATTGATCTGCAGCCACTTCTCGATATTGCCTTCGGTATCCGGCTTGATCGCGTCGGCCGGGCACTCAGGCTCGCACACGCCGCAATCGATACATTCGTCCGGATGGATGACCAGCATGTTCTCGCCCTCGTAGAAGCAATCCACGGGGCACACCTCGACGCAGTCGGTGTACTTGCACTTGATGCAATTGTCGGTGACGACGTAAGTCATCCAGAACTCCGGAAACGATCTAATTTTGACGGTTGCGTAGCGCACCCACCCCACTGCCGCAAGACATGCGGTCGGATTGGATCAGTGCGTTTCCGTCATATGAAAGGATTTTGCCACGAACCGGCTCTGGTCGGGCCTTTCCACCTTGTTTGACTGGCGCATGACCTGATCCGAAAACCAGTAACCACTCTTCGGGGCCATGCGCTAGATAATTACTCCGGCGGATGTTGCAAATCCGTATAGAGCACGCGGGCTGCGGTTGCATCCCCCCGGCGCTCGGAAAATGCCTCGACCCTCATCACCCGGACCGCCTGATCCAGCGTCACGGTAATCACATCGCCGATCTTGATGCCGTGCCCCGGCGACTTCTGCCGCTCGCCATTAACCCGGACCCTGCCACCCTCGACCAGCGCAGCTGCACTGGTGCGGGCTTTCACCACCCGCACATGCCACAGCCATTTGTCGAGACGCTGTCGGTCCAATCAGGCACCAGATCCGTAGCCCGGATGGAGCGCAGCGCAATCCGGGGATGTCGAAATAGCTGAAACGCCGGTTCCCGGATTTCGCTTCGCTCCATCCGGGCTACAGCAGAGCCTATTCCTTGCTGCCCAGCTGCTCCTTGAGCGCAGCGAGCTTGGCGAAAGGCGAATTCGGATCCATTGCGCCGCCACGATCCCGCGGCGAGGCACTGGACGCGAATGGGCGCGTGGCACCGCCACGATCCCTGTCGCGGCCACCCTCGCGGCCCTTGTCGCCGAACTTGCCCTTGCCGCCACCGAAGCGCTGATCACGCGGCGGACGGCCGCCGCCCTTGTCGTTGCTGCGATCGCCACGCGCTTCGCGGTTCGGCGCACCACCACCCGGCGCATCGCTGCGCGGGCGACGGAAATCCTTGTTGCCGCCACGATCACCATCGCGATCGCGACGACCACCATTGCGATCCCCGCGATTGCCGCGGCCACCTTCGTTGGTCGCGCCTTCAGCCTGGCCGGTCGGAGCAGCAGCTTGCCCGGCATTGTTGTCACGGCGGTGCTGATTGCGATTGCGGTCATGGCGCGGTGGACGGCGTTCGTCGGAACGGCCACCAGGACGCCAGACCTCGACCATTTCGGGCTCGGCAGGCGCAGTTGCTTCCGCGGCAGCAGTATCAGCAGCAGCCGTCTCCGCAGGAGCGGCCTCGGCAACTGCGGCATCAACCTGAGCAGCTTCTTCCGTCGTCGCTTGCGCCGGCGCTTCAACCATAGGCTCGCTGGCGACCGGCGAGACTTCCGGCAACAGCGATGCAGACGATGGAGCAGCAGCCTCTTCCACCGCAGGAGCTTCAGCAGTCTCGGTCGCCTCAACCTGCGCAACCGGCTCTGCAGCAACGGCTTCGCTGGTCGGCGCGGCTTCCGCAGCAACATCGGTCTGCGCAGCATCGGACGCAGGCGCATCCGTCGTCGCTTCCACCGTTGCATCGGCAGTCGCCGCGTCGATCGGCGTGGTCGCAGCCAGTGGCTTCGGCGGAGCGGGCGGCAGCGCCGGCTTCTTCTCCATGCGATAGCCGAGTGCACGCAGGATCGACGCAAAATCTTCGCCAGCCGAGCCGGTGAGCGAGGTCATCGCCTGGGTCACGGTGAAGCTGCGGCCGTCATAGGCGCCCGCCGGCTTCTCGCCCGGCGAATTCTCGCGCCACGACAGAGCGGGACGAATGAGATCGGCAAGACGTTCGAGAATATCGACACGCACGGCGCGCTCGCCGGCATGGCGATAGCCGAGCACGCGATAGGCATCGCGGCCGAGCACCTTGTCCACCGGGAACGAGGTACGGCCCGAGCCTGCGAGATGCTGCGCGCTGGACAGCGCGGACATGTCGACATTGTCCTGCTTCAGCGCCCACAGCAGCGCCGCGAGGGAGCGCGCAGCAGGCTTCAGAAGGTTCGGGAAGTAGATGTGATAGGCGCCGAAGCGCACGCCATACTTACGCAGCACGGCGCGCGACGGCTGGTCGAGATCCTTCATCTCGGCGGCGATCTTCTGCCGCTCGAGCACGCCGAGTGCTTCATTGAGCTGGAAGGCGATGCCGCGCGCGATGCCGGTGACGTCTTCGGCCTTTGCGAGTTCGAACAGCGGCGCGAGCAACTTTTCGATATGCGTCTTCAGAAAGAGATCGAGGCGAGCCTGCACGGCATCGCGCGGCGCGCCGGTGAGGCGCTCGTCAGCAATGATGCGGAGACGGGGCTGCAGAACATCATCAGCAGCCACAAGCTTGGCCACCGCGTCGCCGGTCCAGCGCAGCGTGCCGTCGGACGTGAGGACCAGCTGATCGTCCGGCGCGTTGGAGAGTTTCTCCGCGCGCGCGTCGATCTCGCCGGCCAGCGCCTTCGAGGCTGCGGCCTGCAAGGCCTTCGCATCGGAGCCGGCTTCGGCCGCATCGGGCAAGAATGTAAAACCGTCGAGCCGGCCAATCGTGTGGCCCTCGACAACAACTTCGCCCGTCTTACCAATTTCAGTATTCAGCATCGTGTTTTCCCGCAAGCGGCGCATCAATACACTGGTACGACGATCAACGAAACGCTCAGTAAGCCTCTCATGAAGGGCATCTGACAGTTTATTTTCCAATTCACGGGAGATTCCCTGCCAATGTTCGGCATCTGCGAGCCAATCAGGACGATTTGCCACAAAGGTCCAGGTCCGAATCTGCGCGATCCGGCCCGATAACGTGTCGATATCGCCGTCGGTGCGATCCGCCTGCGCGATCTGGGCGCCGAACCAGGCATCGGGGATGCGGCCGCGCTTCATCAGAAAGTCGAAGATCGTCGTCACCAGCTCCGCATGGGCGGCCGGCGCGATGCGGCGGTAATCGGGAATCTGGCAGGCGTCCCACAGTCTTTCGACGGCATCCCGGCCCTGCGCCATGTCGCGCACATCGCCGTCGCGCGCGGCATGATCGAGCACGCGCAGGTCTTCCGCGATCGGCGCGCGCGTCAATGCTTCATGGCGCGGAGACTCGGCGAGCGAGACCTGGAGGGCGGCAATCGACGCGAAATCCAGCTTGGAATTGCGCCATTGCAGCACTTTGACGGGATCGAAGATGTGGTTCTGCAGCTGATTGACGAGTTCGGGCTCGAACGGCTCGCAGCGGCCGGTGGTGCCGAAGGTGCCATTGCGCGTGGCGCGGCCGGCGCGGCCGGCGATTTGCGAGAATTCGGAAGGGGTTAGGCGGCGGAACTGGTAGCCGTCATATTTGCGATCAGAGGCGAAGGCGACGTGATCGACGTCGAGATTGAGGCCCATGCCGACGGCATCGGTGGCGACGAGATAGTCGACATCGCCGGATTGAAACAGCTCGACCTGGGCATTTCGCGTGCGCGGAGAAAGACTTCCGAGCACCACCGCGGCGCCGCCGTGCTGGCGCTTGATGAGTTCGGCGATGGCATAAACTTCATCGGCGGAAAACGCGACAATGGCGGTGCGGCGCGGCTGGCGGGTGATCTTGCGGTCGCCGGCGAATTCCAGCGTGGACAGCCGCGGACGGGTTACCACGTTGATTCCAGGGAGTAATTTTTCGACGATCGGGCGCATCGTGGCAGCGCCGAGCAACAATGTTTCGTCGCGGCCGCGGCGATTCAGGATGCGGTCCGTGAACACATGTCCACGCTCGAGATCGGCGGCGATCTGGATTTCGTCCACGGCCAGGAACGAGACATCAAGATCTCGTGGCATCGCCTCGACAGTGGATACCCAATATCGTGGTTTTGATGGTTTGATCTTCTCCTCGCCGGTGACCAGCGCCACGGCCTCCGGGCCGACGCGGGCGAGGATCTTGTTATAGACCTCGCGAGCCAGCAGGCGGAGCGGAAGCCCAATGATTCCAGAGGGATGCGCCAGCATCCGCTCGATGGCGAGATGGGTCTTGCCGGTATTGGTGGGACCGAGGACGGCGGTGACGCCGGCGCCGGGCGCCCGGCCAGTACCGAGCGGGGAATGCGAAAAGGCCATGGTTTTCAAGTATTTCCGAGCGGCCTTCTGTCAAGGCAAGCGTGGTCTGGAACGACTCCGGAACGAAACCGGCCCGAATCGGTGACTCCGCACCGGCCAGGGCCGTTCACCCCCAAGATGTCGCAGCGAGCGCCCTTTGTCCTCACTAGATCAAGTTTGTGACAGGGCAACAAGGCCTGTCGATTCATGTGCATAACGTCGAGTCCGACGGACTCCGAATGGCCAAAGAGTCAACTGCGCTTCAGCGCCGCTGGAATGCCGCAAGCCTGCCGCCGGTCTGCCGCAGCAGCCGCTGGTTTGCCGCAAGAGATAGGCGTGTTGTCGGGCTTTGCACGCGCATTTCTTGTGGCAGCACGGAGGCAGCCGTTGAGCTTGGGGCCATCCTTCGAGACGCCGCGTTGCGGCTCCTCAGGATGAGGGGCGGAGTGGGCGACGGTCGCCCCAAAGTGGAGGCCTCGCCGCAAACTCTCCCCTCATGGTGAGGAGCGGCCACAGGCCGCGTCTCGAACCATGGCCGCGAACTCCCAATGCCGCGGGCCCGCCGGCCCGCCCCTCAATTCGTCTTCGCCGCCGCCTTGGCCGGCGCCGCGGTGGTCACGAACTCCGTCGCTTCCAGCATCGCCTGGCCGAGCGGGGTCGGGATCGTCACGCGATAGGGCACCAGCACGCGGGTGCCGGCGACGGGCACCAGCCACGCCTCCATGTTGCGCTGGGCGGCGAGATATTTGATGGCGGCGCGGTCCGGCACATAGCCGGCGATGGGGGTGAAATAGACGGCGCAGACGATGGCAGGGCCGTGATAGCCCTTCTCGGCCTTCACCTGCTCCATCCGCTTGTAGTCGAGCTTGATGTCATAGCGCATGCGGCCGTCGAAAATCGCCGTGCCGGTGCGGCAGGAATCCGGCGCCAGCACATTGCCGGTGCCGGGCACCGTCAGCAGCGAGCCGGTCATCGGATCGATCACATTGCGGCGATGCGCATCGGTGACCGGGATGCGCTCGGGATCGGCCGGCGGCTCCGGCTCGATGGAGAATTCCTTCACATAGCCGAGCGCGATCTGCATCTTGATCGCTTCGGACTTCTTCGCCGAGGTGGTGGTGGCGGAATAATTGGTGGGGCCGAGCTGGCCCGCGACCACGCGGCCCTGCGCCTGGCCAAAGCCGGAGCCGCCGGAAAACGCCTTGAGCAAACCCGCGGTGCCGCCGGTCGCCGCCGCGCTGTATTGATCCTCGGTGATGTCGATGGCCCAGGTGCCCTTGCCCACCGGAATGCCGGCGAGGCTGGCTTCATATTTGGCTTCCACCTTGCCCTGCGCCGCAGCCGGCCGGGGATTAGCCAGCAGCACGGCGGCCATCAGGCCGAGCGCGCCCATCATCAGCAGGCGTCGCGCGCGCATCATCGGCCTGGTGCTGCGAGGCCCGGAGCGGAAATGGGGGAGGCCTTGATGGGGAAGACCTTGGCAGTCCACGTCGCGTCTCACCTTGCAGGATCCGGGCATGGTCACCGTGTCCGGCCGGAATACGTCGTTTATATGATGGGAACTGCGCCGCTTTCCAACGCCCATCCGGCATTTGCGGCCAGTTCCCTGTGGTATCCGCGATCGGGACCGGCTATGAGAGGGCCGCTGCCGCTGCACCCGCCTGACGGGCGGGCCGTGATCGAGCGCAAGTCCTGAAAGGCAGGCCACCTGGCATGTCATTTCCGTGACTCGCCTTGACGTCGGCAGCTCAAAACCCTATACGTCCGCGGCTCCTGAAATGGACGTGATTTTTGAACCCCTGCCCGGCCTGATGGTCGCAGGCGGGGATGACAGAGGATTTTCGCCATGTCCCGGCGTTGTGAACTGACACTGAAGGGCCCGCAGGTCGGCCACAAGGTGAGCCATTCGAACATCAAGACCAAGCGCCGGTTTCTGCCGAACCTGGTCAACGTGACCTTCATCTCCGACACCCTCGGCCGTGGCATCCGCCTGCGCGTCTCGGCCAATGCCGTGAAGTCGGTGGACCACCGCGGTGGTTTCGACGCCTATCTGATCGCGGCGAAGGAGCACGAGCTCTCCGCCAAGGCCGTGCTGCTCAAGCGCGCCATCGAGAAGAAGCAGTCGGAAGCCAAGGCCGCCTGAGGTTTTCGGGTGGCGTAAGCCGCCCGAGCTGAAGGACGCCGCGGTGTCAGGCCGCAGCTTCGATATCAGAACTAACAAAACGGCCGGATCGCGAGATCCGGCCGTTTTGTTGTTCAGTCACCGGCTTACAAGCCGCCGCCCGGCCTTTTCAGATTGGCTTTCTTTAACAGCTCCTCGAACTCCGTAATGTTAGTCGCGGGAACGGCCAACACAAACAAGTTACGCGCTCTCGTAACCGCAACATAGCCAATGCGACCAACCTCGGTAACTGTGCCATCCAAAAGCTCCTTCACTTGCTTCTTGTCGGCGACATACATTACCGCATCAATGCTCTCACCTTTCACTTTGTGAACGGTCGAGAAAACAAACTTGTTCGGCGTAGATACTAAGTCGGACGGCGTGACCACTGGCTTAGCGAGTAGCGCCTTCCTTGCGAGCTTATTGCCGATATTGGACGCTGGGGTAAGCGAGAACTCTGCCTCTAATCTTAAGAGAAAAGCTTTTAGCCTGCCTAAAAGTTGCGGATGCCACTCGGTATCTGCAAGCAGCGCTCCAGATGGAAGACCCGCGGTTGCGTCTCTTACGAATGACCATATAGCTCGCTTAAGTCTTCTGCCATTACTGTCCTGGGAAGGGCGATTGAGCGCATGAGACAAAGCCCCGTGACCATCATCCAGCAAGCCGACTAGGCCTATACAGAAATGCTTAAACGCCTCGTCATACCGCTCATGTTTGTCACGCCATATGGTCGCCTGGACGAAAGCCCTAACAACTCCCTGTCCTTGTTCTTCCTCGCCCCCACTCCACTCGTCAACTCCTTCGTTAGAGCGACACAAAACAACCGCATCGCGGATCGTCAGGCCTGCCGCTTTAACTAAACTGCCGAAAGCTGCGAGCAGCTTATCTTTTTCTTCCTTTTTGTACGGGAGATAAAATGCTCCATTCAACGACGATGGAGATTCTCTATCAGCTTCATCCGATCGACTAGCGAGCTTATTTGCGACCGCAACGATAGACGGAACAGATCGATAGTTTCTTGTCAACTCGCGTGCATTGACGTCGCCCCTCACGCTGTAACTGTCGAGAAACTCGCCATTTGCTCCAGAAAAATCATATATACTCTGGTTCTTGTCACCCACGAGCGACAATTGCGATCCTTCCGCGATCATCATTCCTAACAATGCTTGATGTTCGCCACCAATATCCTGCGCCTCATCAACGATGATATGAGAATACCGGCGACACAATGCTCGCAAAATTAAAGGCTGCTCCTTCAAGGTGCGAAGCGCCCACAGCCGCCCTAGCGAATGAGTGTAGGCCCCGACCTCTCCAAGACGCTTTATCGACTTCTCGGCTTCCGCCGAGGAAATCCTGATCGGGGCATACGTCTTCCCGACCTCGAACTCGAAGACCCCGCCCCTCAGAGCAACTCGCAAGTCAGCTGTAGGATGCCCTCGCGTACCGTCAAATACCTTAAATCCTTTTAGAAATGGCTCCTTCCCGTGCACTAAGAAAGGCGTGCACGAAGTTCGCATGGTACGGTGAGCATGGGGCCTCAGGATATTGCGAGTAAAGAAACCATCGACCGTATCTATCTCAACGGCGGTAGCTCTAAACGCCGTACCGGCCGCACGAATGAGAGCAGCATACTCCTTCTTGAAGGTCTCTACGGCAACATTCGAAAATGATAGCAACGTTACCACGCCACGGCTATCTCCCGACAAACGACGCACCTCAGCTAGCCGTAAGACCGCCGTCCTTGTCTTCCCACTTCCTGCACATGCAGTAACGCACAATGGCCGTAGAGGCAGATCTACGACTGCCTTTTGCTGCGAGGATAAATTTATCATAGCGAGGACACATGCTCTACAGCATCAACAATGTATTGAGGAACAACCACCTCAAGATCTTCCTCGGCAATCTTGCTAGCTAAGGCTTGAGAGAATTTCCCCTTCTGAACATTGCCCTCGCTTCTCTCAAACATTCCTCGAAAGATAGCTCGAGCCTTGAGATCGTCGCCAGCCAGCCCCTCAACCTCCGCCTCTAGATCCGCTCCTATAATCGGATGAATTTCCTTCAGCGCAGCGAGCATCGCCGTCCTATTCTTCTCGTGAAGAGCAAAGTCGTACTCGAACGTCTTCAGACCATGGAAGACTCGCACAAACTTATCTTCTCTAGACTTCATAGCCTTGGTATTCGCAGAAATGGAAATTGCTTCACCCGACTTTGGATAGTGAGCAACAAGTTTTCCGTCTCCTCCCGGAATTCTTTCTGGGTCCGCATCCGTTAGCACAGCAGCAGGGACTTTAATTGCCCTCTCCCCGAACAACGGCAAAAAGGAGTCAAAGTTTAACCCCTCAACACTAATTAAGCTCACACCATGATCCCGGAGATCGATACCAATTCGCTTTGCCAGCAGACTGACCATCAAAAGTTCTGCGGCGCCCTCGACAAATATTACTCGTCGCGCGAAGAACAGTTCGGCTCGCGTTACATCCAAGTATCTCTCAAGCTTTTCGCGCTTCCCTTTAGCGAATTTCACCGATCGCGGATGGAAAGCCTCAACCTTTCCGCCTGTCTCCATCAAACAAACGACGGACTCCAAGCGAGCAATACTGGCAAAATTCGGGGAGTGACTGGTAACGAACACCTGCACCGGCTTCTCACCAGCGCCTCGTTCGATGCTTGACAAATACCGCAACAGAACCGCTTGAAGCTGCGGATGCAGATGAGCCTCTGGCTCTTCAACAATCAAACTACGAAACGTCGCATCGGCATTCTTTGCGAGTTCGCTGAGAACCACAGCCATGAAGATCAAATTGTTATAACCAAGCCCGTTACTCTCAATTTCAAACGCATCGACAACCAAGGACAAACGCGATGCAAGCTTCTGAAAATCGCTTGCACTCAATCCAATTTCGAGAACTTGAGCAAGTTTCTCGCCAAGCATGAGCTTGTGGCGGCCTACAATCGCGTTCTGCGTATCAACGAGTGGAGGATGCTTCTTCAGCTCAGCATCGAGATTGATCAAAGCTTCCGCTATCCCACTCTTCCCTGCCTCATCCGCTAGAAGCTGAAGCAATCGTGAGAGCTGACTGGTTCGGCTCGGCTTTAGCCCTTGAGCCGCATCTCGAAGCGGCGGAAGATAAACGCTTCGAAGATTTTCAAGCATATCGGACGTCATTGCGACTTCATCGTACTCTCCACACCATCGGCGCGGACGTAGACGACCAACTTTGTCGGCATCACCATAAGTAACGCCAAGCAACGCCTCGAACTTTCCGTCACTCCCCCGCCTCAACGCATGAAGGAAGTCTGCCTCGTCATCCAGATCGAGATCTCGGAAAACATACTCGAAAGCTATCTCAGGAGACCGCGAACCATCTTTAGCAAGGTGCAAATCATCTTGATCAAAGCGAGGGTAAGGATCGTCAGCGCCGGCGAGCAGGGCTCGAAGAGCATCGACAACTGCACTCTTTCCAATGTTGTTAGGCCCAACGATGACATTTAGAGCCGGCTCGAACTCCAGAACGATATCTCGAATGCGACGAAAGCCTTTTATCCTCAGTTGTGCCAGATACATATCATTGCCCCATCAGCGCGATCCCGCCGATGCGCGTATTAGAGTCGTTAAGGACTCGCAACTATTTGGCTTACGTCGTCTACCAGACGCAACGAACAATCTTCTCTCAGTCTAGGAGCCCAACCTCCCACCAAATCGCCCCATTTCCCTGCGGAACTCCCCAGCCGCCACCCGCGTTCGTATTCCCGGAGCGCTGCTGTGTGCGGTGCACTTCGTCGTGCAGACGAACCAGACATGAATTCAGATAGGAGAAATCCGATGCAACAGACCCTGCGCAAAGCCCTGCTGCCGATGCTGGCTGTCGGCGCCCTCGCCACCGCCGTGCCGGCCATGGCCGCCGACGTCTATGTGCGCGATCGCGCGCCGCGCGCCGCCGTGGTGGCCCCGGTGCCGATGGGGCCGCTGACCGTCGAACAGGCGGTGCAGGTGGCCTATGGCATCGGCGTGGTCGAGGTGAAGAACACCCATTTCGACGGCGACGAATGGGAAATCCAGGGCCGCGATCGCTATGGCAAGTGGATCGAGGTCGATATCGACGCGCGCACCGGCGAAGTGCGCAATGTGGATCGCTCGATCATCTGAGGATGCGGCGAGAGGATGAGAAGCGGCGCGCTGGGAGGCGCGCCGCTTTTGTTTGGGTAGTTGAAGCGCGGAGGCTGATGGACTCCCTCCCCCTTGCGGGGAGGGTCCGGCCGATAGGCCGGGGGTGGGGGTGCCCCACGTGACGTCGCAGTGTGGGGCACCCCCACCCGGCTTCGCTCTACGAGCTACGCCGCGGCGCGCCCTGACCCTCCCCGCTGCGCCGCTGCGCGGCTTGAGGGAGGGGACACTGCTGTCCGTGCTAGGTCAGCTGCAATCCGGTCGCGGCTTCGAGTTCGGCCAGCGCCTGCGCGGCACTGGTCACCTTGATCGTCGTCATCCCCAGCTCGCGGGCGGGCTTGAGATTGACGCCGAGGTCGTCGAGATAGACGCAACTCTTCGGGTCGACACCGAGCTTCTCCGTCATCATCGTGTAGATCCGCGGATCGGGCTTTCGCAGGCCGATCTTCGCGCTTTCGATGACGTGATCGAACAGCACCATCACCTCCGCCACATAGAGCGCGCGGCCGTCGGTGGAGCCCATCGCATTGGCCGGAAGGTTGTTGGTGATGCAGCCGGTCCTGAACTTCGCCTTGATGCGGCGGAGCGCCTCCACCATTTCGGGGCGGATCTCGCCCTTGAGCAGCTTCACCACCTCACGGCCGCGCACCTCGGCGCCGAGGGCCTTTGATTCTTCGGCGAACAGCGTGTCGAAGGCGTCGATGTCGAGCTCGGCGCGCTCGAATTTCGCCCAGGCGTTTTCGTGATGGTTTTGCGCATTGGTGCGGCGGATGATGTCCTTCGGGAGATTGTGCACCTGCTCGTAATGCGCAAAGGCCTCGAACGGCGATGAGGTGATGACGCCGCCGAAATCGAAGATCACTGCCGAGATCATGGGGGTTCCCTGGTTTTGTTGATTGGGCGCGAGTGCCACGTATCCCTGTGTCATAGCCGGAGAGAGGCGGCGCCACAAACTCTCACGTCGTACGCGGGCTTGACCCGCGTATCCATCTTTGGCGTCCGAACTCCGGGCCAAGATGGGTTGCCGGGTCAAGCCCGGCAATGACGTGGGGAGAGAGGCGCGCATCGCTGCGACCACGGCCTTGAGTGATCGTGACGAACGTCACTCCGCCGCGCGCTGCTCCAGCACGGCCATGCCGCTGCGGGGGCCGAGGTCGCGCAGGGGGGAGGCGCCGTAGAGGCGGGCATATTCGCGGGAGAATTGCGACGGGCTCTGATAGCCCACCGCATAGCCGGCCGAGCCGACATCGAGACGCTCCACCAGCATCAGGCGGCGGGCCTCGTGCAGGCGCAGCTGCTTCTGATACTGCATCGGCGTCATCGCGGTGATGGTCTTGAAATTGTGGTGCAGCGAACTCTCGCTCATGCCGACGCTGTCGGCGAGATCCTCGATGCGGAGCTGGCGCGCGTAGTTTTCGCGCAGCCAGGCGATGGCCTTGGCGACCTTGTTGCTCGGGCTTTCGGCCAGGGCGATCTGGCGCAGCCGGGCGCCATAGGGGCCGACGAGGAGGCGATACAGCACCTCCTGTTCGAGCAGCGGCGCCATCACCGCGATGTCCTGCGGGCGATCGAGCAGGCGCACGAGGCGCAGGGCGGCATCGAGCAGGTCGTCGGACGCCCTGGCCACCGCGATGCCGCGCTCGGGCACGCCGGCGGCAGGCTGGGCAAAGCCGTTGCCGAAACGGCCGAGCACGTCATGCAGCTGGCGCGGATCGATCACCATGCCGAGGCCGAGATGCGGCTCCTCCTCGCTGGCATCGACGATGCAGGACGACACCGGCAGGTCGAGCGAGACCAGCAGGTAGTCGCCGACGCCGTAGTCATGGGTCTCGCTTCCGAGCTGCAGCCGCTTGCTGCCCTGCACCACCAGGCCGAACATCGGCGACTGCGCGGTGTGGGTGAGCTCGGTGGGGCAGGTCTGGCGCTTGAGATAGAGGCCGCGGATCGGGGTCTGCATATCCGCGCTGGCGTTCCGGGCAATGATGTCGCGGAATTCGGCAATCCGGTCGAGCATGGACAAACCCCTCATGGTGCTGGCCTTTTGGGCCGTGTCACAGCTAGCAACGGCACCGCGGCAGGGGAATGGCAGCGCGATCACATTTGCAGGATCGTGCATGACATCGGCAGGATCGGCCTAACGCTGCAGTGCGGCGGCTTGCGATAAGGGAGCTGCGCCAGACCGGTGATCGCCGGGTTGCCCGAGGGCCCCCGGATCGCGGTGACGCCGCCTCTTCTCTCTCTCACCGACATGTTTCACGCGCAAACTCTCAGAAGATTCGCGCGTGGATATCACAGACAGGGATCATGCCATGACACGCTTGGCAGGACAGGTTGCGCTCGTCACTCATGCAGGGAGCGGCATCGGCGCCGTGGTCGCCCGCCGGCTCGCCGCCGAGGGCGCCTGCGTGGTGATCAGCCACAAGGACGACTCCGAGAACGCGACGCGCCTCGTCGCCGACATCATCTGGCGCGGCGGCTGCGCCATTGCCGTGCAGGGCGACACCGCCTTCTGGCCGGATGTGCGCCGGCTGTTCGAGGAAACCGCCGCCACCTTCGGGCGGCTGGATATCCTGGTGAACGACACCCGCGCGGCGGCGCCCTCCCCCGTCGACGACATCCGGCGCGCGGACATCAACCTGTTCGGCGCCATGCTGATGAGCCAGGAGGCGATCCGGCTGTTCGGCGACGATGGCGGCGCGATCATCAACCTCACCTCGCTGGCGCGCTGCAATCTCGCGCCCGATGCGGCGCCGGAGACGGCCATCGATACGCTGACCCTCGGCCTCGCGCGCGCCTTCAGCAGCCGCAACATCCGCGTGCATGCCATCGCGCCGGGCGCACTCGGGCCGCATGAGCCGGAGATCGACGTGATCGCGCGCGATGCCCACAGCCGGCAATTCGTAGCGCTGCCGCGACGCGCCACGCCGGATGCGGTGGCGAAGCTCGCCGCCGATCTCGCCTGCGACAACGGACGCGGCACCATGCGGCTGATGACCGCCAGCTGAGATGAAGCGTGCGGCAGGCGGCTGCAAAGTTCCGCCTGCCCGCAATCGCGCCGGCGTCTTTCATCAGGCGTTAACCGCGGCCAGCAAATTGCCGTGGGCAAAGTCGGAGTCGTTACACGCGCGTCAGATAAATACACTTCCGGGTGCTAAACGGACGGCAATTGCAACAACACCATTTTTTTGCCGATGCCGATTGCTCGCGACGACCTCAAACCGACCTGGCGGTTCTCCCCGCGCTGGCTGATCGCCGCGGCGGTCACCATTCTGGTCGGTTTTTCGCTGATCTGCGCCAGCGTGCTGTTCAGCATGCGCCGCGGCGACGAGAAGCTGGCGCAGCAGACCCTCAGCAATCTGGCCTCCTCGATCGACGCCGAGATCGCGCGCAATCTCGAGCTCTACGACATGTCGATGCGCAATGTCGCCGCCAACATGACGTCGCCGGAGCTGGTGGAAGTGTCGCGCCAGGTGCGCCAGATGGTGCTGTTCGACTATGCCGCCACCGCGCGCCATTTCGGCAATATCCAGGTGCTGGATGCCGGCGGCAATGTCACCCTCGACTCCGGCACGCTGGATCCGCAGCAGCAGAACTTTGCCAATGCGGAATTCTTCACCGTGCACAAGCGCGATCCGCTGTTCGGCCTCTATATCTCGAAGCCGATGCAGCATAACGGCGCCTATGGCATCGTGCTGAGCCGGCGCATCGCCGCGCGCGACGGCCTGTTCCTCGGCGTGGTCACCGGCTTCATCCATTACAGCTATTTCAACGAGATCGTCGCGCGCCTGCAGCTGGAGCCGAGCGACATGATCTCGGTGCTGCGGCAGGACGGCGTGCTGATCATGCGCGCGCCCTTCAACGCGCAGCTGGTCGGCCGCGACCTCAGCCGGCTGCCGGCGGTGCAGCGCTCACTGGCTGCGTTTTCCGGCACCTATACCAGCGAGGCCGCCAGCGACGGCGTGAAGCGCGTCTATGTCTGGCGCGACAGTTCGCATCCGCTGATCGTGATGGTCGGCCGTTCCACCAGCGTGATCTACGGCCAGTGGCAGAAGGAAGCATTGCAGATCGCCGGCGCCATGGGCGCGCTCGGCCTGATCGCCTGCGTGCTGATGCTGGTGCTCGCCCGCGAGATGAAGAAGCGCGCCGCCATGGAAGACGAGATGGCGCGGCTGGCCATGACCGATGGCCTTACCGGCCTGGCCAATCGCCGCCGCTTCGACATCGTGATCGAGAAGGAATGGCAGCGCGCCATGCGCGCGCAGCAGCCGATCGCGCTGCTGATGATCGATGCCGATCACTTCAAGGCGTTCAACGACCGCTATGGCCATCAGGCCGGCGACCTCGTCCTGTGCGGCATCGCCTGGAGCATCGCCCGCCACGGCAAGCGCGCCAGCGACTGCGCGGCGCGCTATGGCGGCGAGGAATTCGCGCTGATCCTGCCCGGCCTGACGCTGGGCGACGCCATCGACCTCGGCGAGCGCGTCCGGCGCGAGATCGGCAGCATCGAACGCGATGGCATGACGCCCACGACGATCAGTGTCGGCGCGGCCTGCCTGGTGCCGTCGGCCCATAACTCGATGATGGAACTCATCAACAAGGCCGACATGGCGCTGTATGCCGCGAAGTCGCTCGGCCGCAACCAGACCTATCCGGCGAGCGCCAGGAACAGCCTCGCCGCGTAAGTTATTACCACTTTCCGGTTGCAATTAACCCGGCATTCACCTGACTTCCTAACCTCGCTTCTACCTCTCAGGGGTATTCATGTCCTTATAAGGGTGAGGACATGGGTTTGCAGCCTGGGGGACAAGTGAGGGAAGACGGGCAAAGCGCTCCGTTCGTGCCTGGGGTACGTGGCGCGATACCACGGCGCGGCGTGGTCCGCTGGGTGGTTCTGGTCGGCGCGCTGGTCGTCATCGCCATCGTCATCGGCACTGCGATGACGGTCAACAGTTTCCGCCAGCGCGCACTCGACAACAGCAAACGCGAACTCGAAAACACCGTCCTGCTGCTGCAGAACCATTTCGACCAGCAGTTCCAGGAGCTGCAGCGCATCCAGAAGGGCCTGCGCGCGCAGCTGCTCACCGACGGCATCATGACGCCGGAGAGCTTCGCCAATGCGCTGTCCGGCTTCGAAGCGCATCTGATGCTGAAGTCGAAGCTCGACGATGAATTCGCCGGCGAGCTGACGGTGATCGATGCCAACGGGCAGTTGATCAACTGGTCCGGCTCATGGCCGGCGCCGGAGGCCAGCATGGCCGACCGCGAATATTTCCAGCTCATCAAGGAGCAGACCTTCCGCGACGAGGAGATCGTGCGGCCGGTGTACAGCAAACTCACCGGACGATGGAAAACGGTGTTCGCGCGCCGGATCAACGGGCCGAAGGGCGAGTTCTTCGGCGTGATCACCCGTGGCATCGAACCCGCGCATATGGAGAAGTTCTTCGCCTCGGTCTCGCTCGGCGACAATGCCACCGTCGCCATGTTCCACCGCAACGGCGCGCTGCTGGCGCGCTATCCCACCGACGAAGGCGCCGTCGGCCGCGTGTTCAGCGGCAGCCCCCTGCTCGAACATCTGCGCCACAGCAACGAACCGACCACCATTCGCACCGTCAGCCCGATCGACAACGTCGATCGGCTGGGCTCGGTACGGCTGCTGAGGGATTTTCCCATCGCGCTGACCGCGACGGCATCCATCAATGGCGTCCTCGCCGACTGGCGCAACCAGACCAAGTTCCTGATCATTCTCGCCGCCGGATCGACCCTGTTCGTGACGGGCTTCCTGTTCGTCATCATCCGGCACATCCGCCGGCAGAGCGCGAGCGCCCAGCGTGAACTGACGCTGGAGAAGAACCGGCTGGGCACGGCCATCAACAACATGACCCAGGGCCTGCTGCTGTTCGACGCCGATGCGCGCGTCGTCGTCTGCAACCAGCGCTATCTCGACATGTACGGCCTGTCAGCCGATGTCATCGTGCCCGGCCTGCCGTTTCGCGGCGTGATCGCGCATCGCAAGGAGACCGGCTCCTTCGTCGGCGACATCGATGCCTATGTGGACGCCGTGATCCGCGATGTCGGCCGCTCGAACACGCAATTCATGCAGACCTCGGACGGCCGCTCGATCCAGATCTCGTCGCAGCCGGTGGCCGATGGCGGCTGGGTGGCGACCCATGAGGACATTACGGAACGGCGCCAGGCCGAGGAGCGCATCGCGCATCTCGCCCATTACGACGCGCTGACCGACCTGCCGAACCGCACCCTGTTCCGCAACGAACTGGAACGCGAGCTGAAGCGCGTCGCCCGCGGCACGCAATGCGCCGTGCTCTATATCGACATCGACGAGTTCAAGAGCATCAACGACTCGCTCGGCCATCCCGTCGGCGACGAGCTGCTGAAGGAAATCGCGCGCCGGCTGCGGCTCTGCGTGCGCGGCTCCGACGTGGTGGCGCGGCTCGGCGGCGACGAATTCGCCATCGTGCAGACCAATGTCGGCGCGCATTCCGACATCACCGACCTGGTCGGGCGCATCTATGCGGCGATCCGCGAGCCCCATGAATGTCTCGGCCACCGCCTGCTCACCGATGCCTCCATCGGCATCGCCATGGCGCCGCGCGACGGCACCGATCTCGACGAGCTGCTGAAGAACGCCGACCTTGCCATGTATGGCGCCAAGGCCGAGGGGCGCCGCACTTTCCGCTTCTTCGAGCCGCAGATGGACGCCAAGGCCAAGGCGCGGCGGATGCTGGAGCTCGACCTGCGCCAGGCCGTGACCGATGGCGGCTTCGCGGCCGGCGGCTTCGCGGTGCATTACCAGCCGCTGCTGGACCTGCGCAGCGACAGCGTGGTCGGCTGCGAGGCGCTGCTGCGCTGGCAGCATCCCGAGCGCGGCATGATCTCGCCGGCCGATTTCATTCCGGTGGCCGAGGATATCGGCGTCATCAACCAGCTCGGCGAATGGGTGCTGGCCACCGCCTGCCAGGAAGCCACCAACTGGCCGGACGATGTGCGCATCGCCATCAATGTCTCGCCGGCGCAATTCCGCGGCGCATCGCTGCCGCTGAAGGTCGCGGCGGCGCTCGCCGCATCCGGGCTGCCGGCGCAGCGGCTGGAGCTGGAAATCACCGAAGCGGTGCTGATCCGCGACGACGAGACCGCGCTCGGCATCATGCAGGACCTGCGCGAACTCGGCGTCCGCATCGCGCTGGACGATTTCGGCACCGGCTATTCCAGCCTCAGCTACCTGCAGCGCTTCCCGTTCGACAAGATCAAGATCGACCGGAGCTTTGTCACCGACATCGCCGACGCGCATGGCTCGTCGTCGATCGTGCAGGCGGTGGTGAACATCGCGGCCTCGCGGAAGATGACGACGACCGCCGAAGGCGTGGAGACGCAGCCGCAAAAGGAACTGCTGCGCGCGCTCGGCTGCACGGAAATGCAGGGCTACCTGTTCAGCAAGCCGAAGCCCGCCGCGGAAGTGCGGGAGCTGTTGGGACGGAGCGGCCCGCGCGCGGGCGCGGCGGCGTAGAGCATTTCATTTGGTTCGGAGCGTGGGGACCCCCATCCCCGGCCCTTCCCCGCCTAGCGAAGCTTCGCTTCGCGCGGGGGGAAGGGAGCACTAAGCGCGGCGCTTCTGGCTAGATGCTGGTCGCGAAATTCGAGCTCGAAAACAGCAATGGAGCTCAGGCCACTTCTCCCTTCCCCCTTGCGGGGAAGGGCCGGGGATGGGGGTGCCACAAGCGCGGTCGACGTGACCGGCCACTCACTCCACCAACACGAACTGCATCAGCAGCGTTCGCTGCAGCATCGAGAAATTATTGTCGGAGACCAGCGTGATCACCGTGTCGCCGCTCTCGGTGACATGGGTATCTATGCCCTCGAAATTGTCGATCTCATAGCCGAGATCCGCCTCGAAGATCGTCGGGCCATCGACCACTGCATTGGGCACCACCTGCGCCAGCGGGATGCGGCGGATGCGGATGCCGGTGTCGCCGAACAGCGAGAACTTCCGCTCCAGCAGCAACAGATCGCCGGACGGCAGCAGCCCGGCATCGCTGATGTCGTATTTCAGCGTGCGGCGGATGCCGAAGGTGGCCGGCGCCTTGCCGCCGATGATCCAGCACTGGATGTTGCCCGCACTGTCCAGACCACGCTCGGAGATCGCCAGCAGCATGCCGGCCAGTGGCGAGGATTTGAACTTCTCCTTCGACACCAGAACCAGTGATTCCAGGCTCTTGTTATCCGGCAATTTGCGCATGCCAAGCGGCTGCGCAACCGGCTCGCCGCGCGCCAGCACGCCATCGCGGCCGAAGTCGAATTTCACGATCTGATGCACGCGCTCGAAGCCGACATAGGCGATGCCGTCTTCCAGCGCGAGGGATTCCGAATCGTACCAGCCGCGCGCTTCCAGCGGCTTGCCGTCAGCGCCGAGAATGGGCGCGGCTTCGGCATCGATGATGCCGGTCATGATGGCGCCGCCATAGGCGATCCGGCCGGTGAACCACATGCCCTTGTCGCTCAGCGCGACGAAACGTTCGCCCTTGTCATCGAGCCTGAGCGCGGAGACGCCGCCAAAATCGCGAGACTGCGAGGAGAGGATGAGGCCGCTGCGATATTGCAGCGAGCCGAACCGCGTCTGCTGGGGATCGCGGGTATTGAAGGCCGGCACCGGGCGCGCATCGATGGTGATCTTCTCGGCCGCCCTGGCGGACGACGGCGCGGGAACGGGGACGGATTGGGCACGCGCAATCGCAGGCAACACCGCAGTGGCAGCGAGCGAGGCGAGAATGGAGCGGCGGGTGAGATCGGCTGACAAGAGACAGACCCGTAGGATGGGTTGAGCGAAGCGATACCCATCAGAACATGCGGAGCGTATGGTGATGGGTATCGCCACCGGGCGCGACGCGCCCGATGGCTCAACCCATCCTACTAATGCACCTTACGCCGTCTGCCATGGCTTGGCGCGGGACCATTCGTCTCGCTGAACAGCTCGGCCAGCTTCTCGGTGATGGCGCCGCCGAGTTCTTCGGCATCCACGATGGTCACTGCGCGGCGATAATAGCGCGTGACGTCATGGCCGATGCCGATGGCGATCAGTTCCACCGGCGAGCGGGTCTCGATCTCCTCGATGATGTGGCGGAGATGGCGCTCCAGATAATTGCCGGGATTCACCGACAAGGTGGAGTCATCCACCGGCGCACCGTCGGAGATCATCATCAGGATCTTGCGCTGTTCGGGGCGGCCGAGCAGGCGCTTATGCGCCCAGTCGAGTGCCTCGCCGTCGATGTTCTCCTTCAGGAGACCCTCGCGCATCATCAGGCCAAGATTTTTTCGCGCACGACGCCAGGGGGCATCGGCGGACTTGTAGATGATGTGGCGGAGATCGTTGAGACGACCGGGATTGGCCGGCTTCCCGGCCGCCAGCCACGCCTCGCGCGACTGCCCGCCCTTCCACGCCCGGGTGGTGAAGCCCAAAATCTCGACCTTGACGCCGCAGCGCTCCAGCGTGCGCGCGAGAATGTCGGCGCAGGTGGCAGCCACGGTGATGGGCCGGCCGCGCATCGAGCCGGAATTATCGAGCAGCAGCGTGACGACGGTATCGCGGAAGGTCGCTTCCTTCTCATGCATGAAGGACAGCGGCGAGAACGGATCGGTGACCACGCGCGACAGGCGGGCGGGATCGAGGATGCCTTCCTCAAGATCGAAATCCCAGGCGCGGTTCTGCTGCGCCATCAGCTTGCGCTGGAGCCGGTTGGCGAGGCGCGCGACGACGCCCTGCAGATGCGCGAGCTGCTTGTCGAGATAGGCGCGCAGGCGCTCGAGCTCGTCGTGATCGCAGAGGTCTTCCGCCGCGATGACTTCATCATATTTCGGCGCGAAGGCGTGATATTCGGGGCCGAGGCGTTCGTTCTGGCCGCGCGAATTCGGGCGCGTGGCTTCGCCGGGCGTCTCGTCGTCGCCCATCTCGCCGTCTTCGTCGAACGTATCCGAGGCCGACGCCTGCGCACTTTCCATGGCGCTGTCGGTCATCTCCTCCGACGACTGCTGCGCCTGGTCCGCGCTCATCTCCTGCGCGGCATCGCTTTCCGGCGAACCTTCGGCGCCGTCCTGATTGTTCTCGCCCTGGCGCTCGTCGTCGGAGCTTTCCTCGTCATCGGGCTGGGCGTCGCGGTCCTCGCCGAGATCGAGATCGGACAGCAGGCTGTGAACGGCATCGCCGAACTTGGCCTGGTTCTCGGTGATGTCCGACAGCTGGTCGAGGCGCGGGCCGATCTTCTCTTCGAGGATCGGGCGCCAGAGATCGACGACCTTCTTCGCAGCCGCCGGCGGGGCGAGGCCGGTGAGCCGCTCGCGCACCAGCATGGCCAGCGCATCGGCCAGCGGCGCATCGGCGCGGTCGGTGATCTCGTCGAACTTGCCGCGGTGGAAATGATCTTCCAGCATGGCCCCGAGATTCTTGGCGACGCCAGCCATGCGGCGCGAGCCGATCGCCTCGACACGCGCCTGCTCGACGGCTTCGAACACCGAGCGCGCCTGCGGATTGCCCGGCATCAGCTTGCGATGAACCTTCGGATCGTGACAAGCGAGTTTCAGCGCGATGGAGTCGGCGTGGCCGCGCACGATAGCGGCGTCGCGCTTGCTCAGTTTTCGCGCGGGCTCGGGCAGCCGTGCCTTGCCGGGCGCAAGGCCGGGCTTCTCGGCGGCGTAAGTGACCTCAAGCTCCGGTGTCTTGGCGAGCGCGCGAAGTGCGGAAGCGACAGAGCGCTTGAACGGCTCGGTCGGCGCTTCCTTGGCACCGGTACGGAATTGTTTGGAAGGGGTCGTGGTCATCGCAGCCTTTTCGCGGCGCATCGCCGCGCCCGTGGCGGCGACTCATGAAATGCAAAGGCGGCTGCCCCTCCGCAAGGAGGGGCAGTGATCGAGATCAGGTCAGCGCCACATTCACCGAGCTTTCCGGCAGCTCGGCGTTGAAGCAGCGCTGATAGAACTCCGCGACCAGCGGCCGTTCGAGTTCGTCGCACTTGTTCAGGAACGTGACGCGGAAGGCGAAGCCGATATCGCCGAAAATATCCGAGTTCTCGGCCCAGGTGATCACCGTACGCGGGCTCATCACCGTGGAGAGATCGCCATTGGCGAAAGCGTTACGCGTGAGGTCGGCGAGGCGCACCATCTTGTTGACGATGTCCTTGCCCTCGGCGGTCTGGTAGTGCTTGGCCTTGGCCAGCACGATCTCGACTTCCTCGTCATGGGCAAGATAGTTCAGCGTGGTGACGATCGACCAGCGGTCCATCTGGCCCTGATTGATCTGCTGGGTGCCGTGATAGAGGCCCGACGTGTCGCCGAGGCCGACCGTGTTGGCGGTGGCGAACAGGCGGAAGGCCGGATGCGGCTTGATGACCTTGTTCTGGTCGAGCAGGGTCAGGCGGCCGGCGACTTCCAGCACGCGCTGGATCACGAACATCACGTCCGGGCGGCCGGCATCGTATTCGTCGAACACCAGCGCCACATTGTGCTGCAGCGCCCAGGGCAGGATGCCGTCGCGGAATTCGGTGACCTGCTTGCCGTCGCGGACCACGATGGAGTCCTTGCCGACGAGGTCGATACGGCTGATGTGGCTGTCCAGATTGACGCGCACGCAGGGCCAGTTCAGGCGGGCAGCGACCTGCTCGATATGGGTCGACTTGCCAGTGCCGTGGAAGCCGGTGACCATCACGCGGCGGTTGCGGGCAAAGCCGGCGAGAATGGCGAGCGTGGTGGCGCGGTCGAAGCGGTAGTCGGGATCGGCATCCGGCACATGCGGATCGGTCTTGGAGAAGGCCGGCACTTCAAGGTCGGAATCGATGCCGAATACCTTGCGCACCGACACCTTGATGTCGGGAATGCCGGTCAACGCTTCGGCGGACTGTTCTTGCGCTTTCGTCATGGCGGCGGTCATCGATCCTCCGTGGTCCCGGGAATGCCGAAACCAGTCTTTCAGTTTGGCTACGGATGGGGTGCTTTGCGGAACGTAGCAGAGAGCCGCGCGCGGACAAAGCCCATGGGAACGGCAAAGTTCCAAAATGTAATCATATAGATAGGTTGTAATGACAGTTTTTGGAGCCCTGCCCTGCGAATTGGGCGATGCTCAACCCGCCGGAATTCGTTGAGGTATCCTGCGGCCCACGACCAGATCGGACTTTTGTGCACCACATCATCGAAGCCATCACGCAATTCGTCGCTGCCCATGCCTGGCTTGGCTATCTCACCGTGTTCCTGGCGGCATTGCTGGAAGCTGTGCCGGTCCTCGGCACTTTCATTCCGGGCACCACACTGATCCTCGCACTCTCGGCGCTGATCCCGGCCGGCGATCTGAAGCTCGTGCCGGTGCTGGCCGCCGCGATCAGCGGCGCCATTCTCGGCGATGGCGCGGCCTACTGGATCGGCCATGTGCGGCAGCGCGATATCCTGCAGATCTGGCCGCTGAAGAACTATCCCGGCGTCATCGCGCAGAGCGAAGCGTTCTTCGCGCGCTTCGGTGCGCTGGCAGTGTTCCTCGCCCGCTTCGTGCCACCGATCCGGGCTTTCGTGCCCGTGACAGCCGGCGCGCTCGGTATGCCGCCGGCCAAATTCTATCCAGCGAACATCCCGGCCGCGATCATCTGGGCACCGGCGCATGTGCTGCCGGCGGTGTTTGCGGTGTCTTTGCTGGAGCATGTCGGCGGCCTTGCCGGGCTGGAACACAAGGCCAGGCATTACAGCGTATTGGCGGTCGTGGTGCTTGCGATCATCGCAGGTGGCGCCGTCTGGTGGTGGTGTCGGCGCAATGCGTCGCAAGACCTCCAAAGATCTGGCAACCAAAAATCAACCCTTTGATTTATCAACGAAAAGAAACGCCTTCGGCTTGACTTCGGCCATGGTTTGACCCGAAAAGCCTGCCACGGCAGTTTCGCCCGCCGTCACTTCCCCCCATATCGAGTGAATGTCCGATCCCATGCGCAGCTATCTCGACTTCGAAAAGCCGGTCGCCGAGCTTGATTCCAAGATCGACGAATTGCGCGTGCTGGCCGCCGGCGGCAGCGATATCGGCGAGGAGATCGTCCGCATCGAGGACAAGGCCGTCGCCGCCCTGCACGAGCTCTATGCGAACCTGACGCCGTGGCAGAAGACCCAGGTCGCGCGCCATCCGCAGCGCCCGCATTGCGTCAATTACATCGACTCGCTGATCACTGAATTCACCCCGCTGGCGGGGGACCGCAAGTTCGGCGAGGACGAGGCCCTGATCGCCGGCTTCGGCCGCTTTCGCGGCGAGGCGGTGTGTGTGCTGGGCCAGGAAAAGGGCTCGACCACCGAGACCCGCCTCAAGCACAATTTCGGCATGGCCCGCCCCGAAGGCTACCGCAAGGCCGTTCGCCTGATGGAGATGGCCGACCGTTTCGGCCTGCCCGTGCTGTCGCTGGTGGATACCGCCGGCGCCTATCCCGGCATCGGCGCGGAAGAGCGCGGCCAGGCGGAAGCCATTGCGCGGTCCACCGATGCCTGCCTCGCGCTCGGCGTGCCCAATGTCGCTGTCATCATCGGTGAAGGCGGCTCGGGCGGCGCGATTGCGATCGCCACCGCCAACAAGGTGCTGATGCTGGAACACGCGATCTACAGCGTGATCTCGCCGGAAGCGGCGTCCTCGATCCTGTGGCGCGATTCATCGAAGGCGCAGGAAGCGGCGACAAACATGAAGATCACCGCGCAGGACCTGCTGCGGTTCGGCGTGGTGGACAGCGTGTTGAAGGAGCCGCCGGGCGGCGCCCATCGCGATCCCGCGGCGATGATCGCCACGACTGGCGACGCGATCGCGCAGGCACTGAAGGACCTGAGCGGCATGGATGCCGCAGCCGTGCGCCAGCAGCGTCGGCAGAAGTTCCTGGATATCGGCCGGAAGATCGGCTGATCTTTCTTCTCCCTCCCCGGAGCGAAGCGAATGGGGAGGGTGGCGCGGAGCGAGGTCTTGCGAGTGACGTGACGGGTGGGGTGCTTCCCCAAACTCTACGTCACGTGGGACACCCCCACCCGTCCGTGCTACGCGCAGACCGCATTGTTCGCGCTCCATCACAGACAGCAA